>Ga0315277_10011952_pt1 | contig 10900 bp, 9 predicted proteins | sample YL17G05_15_MG_FD_203695 | JGI IMG/M metagenome (GOLD analysis project Ga0315277, IMG submission 203695) | Sediment microbial communities from Yellowstone Lake, YNP, Wyoming, USA - YL17G05_15 | ecosystem: Environmental > Aquatic > Freshwater > Lake > Sediment | place: USA: Wyoming | collected... | reverse complement strand
GCATAGCGGCATACGATTGACAGGCAAGGAAATGAGTTACATAGCCCTGTTTGAAAACATCACGGGCGCAACCGCCAAAGACTGCATAGTCGACGACGAGTTGAACCGAATTATCTACATCGTAAAGGAAGGCGACCTGGGCGTAGCCATTGGAAGAAACGGCAAAAACATACGCTTGCTTGAACGCATGACAGGAAAAAAACACGAAATAATTGAACACGCTGAAGATGCTCGACAATTTATCAAAAACGCATTGAAACCAGCTTATGTCAATGAAGTACGCATTACTGAAAGACCAGATGGCAAATCCATCGCTGTTGTGACAGTGAATCCACGCGACAAAGGAGTCGCAATTGGAAAAAATGGGCGCAACGCTGAACGAATACGTTTCTTAGCCAAACGCTACTTCCAAATAGAAAACGTCAGCATCACTTAAGCATGTGATTTTTCGTACAGTTCTTTTGCGAAGATAGCTGCTCCTATGCCTCCTGCAGCCATTGGGTCAAGCCCATTTTCCATCCACTGAGGAGGCCGTGGAAGACGTTTCACACCCAGAATCTCTTCCACTCTGTTTACGATGCCAATGTTTTTGGACTGCCCCCCAGTGATTACAAAATCGGGCTCAAAGCCTACTCTTTCAAGCAGTTTGCACATGCGCACAGCCATGGCACGCATGTAAGCGGCTAACACTTTCTCTTTAGGCCATCCTTTTCGCAGCAGTCCCATGGCTTCGGTTTTTGCAAAAACTACACATGTAGAACTCACTGGCTCGGGTTCTTGGTCAACTTTCAGTGAAAGTTCGCCGAGTTCTTCTATGGGTATCTTTAGCAGGTCAGCAAAGGCTTCCATGCCTCTTCCTGTTCCCGCTGCACATTTATCGTTCATTATGAAGGAAGTTACTCTTCCTTTGTCATCACAGTGAATAGCTTTCACATCTTGACCGCCGACGTCTAATACGGTTCTTACTGTGGGTCCCCAAATGTGATTTGCGCCTTTCGCGTGACACGCTATCTCTGTTAATGCCCTGTGAGCCATAGGAACGTTGACCCTTCCATAGCCTGTCCCAACAATGTAGTCGATGTCTTCCAGTTTTAGCTCTGTTCCGTCAAGCGTCCAATTCATCACTTTTCTTGCGCTGTCAGGGCTATTTGACCCAGTTCGCATCACGCTCCAAGAGTAAACTTCACCGTCAGTCATTACCACAGCTTTCGAGCCAACCGACCCGATGTCCACACCAGCCGTGATTACGTCTGCATTTTTCCAGTCTCTGCCAGCCACAATCTTGTGGTATTCCTGCCATTTCCAGTATCGGGTGATTTCGTCTTTCACTTGCTTGCGCCTCCTGCTTTTCTCGCAGCGATTAAAGCAGCGCCTAAGGCTCCCGCGAACTCTGGGTTTTCAGGAATAAGAAGTTCAATTCCAAGTTTTCGTTTCAGAGAAGCGACGAGACCTACGTCTTTGGCTACGCCTCCGATTAGGACCACATCGGGCGTTACGCCTAGTCTTTGAACCATAGAGGTTATACGTTCAGCCATGGCATCGTAAATTGCCCGGGCGATTTCGGGCTTTGATTCTTGCCTGTGAATTAGAGTGACTACATCGGATTCGCCGAAGATTACGCAGGTGGCATTTATTGGGCTTGCAGTTTCGGCTTTAAGAGCCAGTGGACCCATTTCTTCAACTTCCACTTCGAGTGCTCTTGCCATGGTTTCTATAAAGGTGCCAGCGCCTGCTGCGCAGCGTTCATTTACAACGAAGCTCTGCATTACGCCGTTTTCATCACATTTTACTGCTCGCGCCTCTTCAGCACCCACGTCGACTATGGTTCTTGCTGTGGGAAAGAGGAAAGTTGCCGCTTTGGCATCGGCTCCCATCATACTAATTGTGCTGTTGTGAAAAGGCGCCATATCCGCTCCAGCGCCAGTAGCTATAAAATACTGCAAGTCGCTTTTTGTTAGCTCCGCCTTCTCCAGAGCCTTGTTAAATGCTTCAGTTGCTGCGGCTGCCGGGTCGAATCCCGAGAAAACTGAGCTTTGGGCAAGAACTTTATTGTCTTTAAGGATTACCACTTTGACGCTTTGTGTGCCCATGTCTATTCCGGCTGTAATCACGGCTGGGTCCCTCTGCTCAGTTGCACTCGCGTGTCAAGCATTTCCATGAAGGCTTCAATGCGGGTTTTTATTTGACCCACGTCCTCACGAGTGTACTCTGTGTCCAGGTAGTAGATTGGCACGTTCATTTTGTCTAGAATCCGCTTAACCCGAGCGTACTCCATAGCATAGAGCATGCAGCCACGAACAGTATAGTAAATCACGCCGTCTATCTTGAACTCTTTAATCCTGTCCAGCAACCAATTAATTCGATCTTCGTTTCCGTCAGCCGAAGTGAAGCAGGGACAAGTGGAAGCCATCAGGTACTTTTCTGCAACCGCGCTGAGCATGTCGCTTCCAGTCCACTCGTCCACACCCACTGGATCATAGAGTATGCGGTCTCCCGAACATAGTTCGTCAGCGGCGATTAGTCCTTGAGGTTTAGCCTCTTCTACTAAATGTGGAATTTTCCAGTTGTCGGGCCAGAACATGGGCGTTCCAGTAATCATCACTCTGGGATTACTCGGCGAACAAGCCCATTCTTCCTGTTTGACTCGTCTCTCAAGCTCATCGCAAAGCATCATGGTTTTTTCAGTCCACCGTTGGGTGTCATCCCATGTAATAGTCTGACTGACGAGCATGGCATCTCTGCCCATAATAACTGGCGAGATCTTCCTTACGTCCTGCAATCTTCGAAAAGCCAAACTCGCCTTCTGTCGAAGCTCAATGGCTGCACGAAGTCTTTTCGCCGTTATCTTCACTCCAGTTAGACCCTCTATTTTTTTCTTCATGGCTTTGATTTCTTCTTTCCAGAAAATCAGTGATTGAGGGTCATCTTTTATTCGAGGAGCACTCAAAGTCCAAATTGATTTTTGGTCTGACAGAATCTCGCCCAGCTTAGTCATGCCGTCACAAGTCGGCGGGTTGATTATAACATCGGACATTTCGAGGAAGGGAGAGAGCCCAATCATTTTTGTTCCAATAGTTGACCGTACTATGGGGCAGACCTCAACCGGAACGATTTTGTCGCCTTGCTTCGCTGGGTCATACCAGCCTGAGCCCACACGAACTGGAATGGCATCAGCAGCTAAGATTAATTCAACAGGCGCGAACATGCATAGGTAGCCGATAACTTTCTTGCCCTGGTCTTGCAACTCTTTGATTTCTTTTTCACGTTGACCGAACAAGTTAGCCATTTCATCAAAATACTGCATGATTTCAGGTCGGTTAGGCGAGGTTTTCTTCATTCTTGCAATGTTTTCCGAGATCACTTTCAGTGAAGCAGTCTTAATGGTGTTTCTTAGGTTTTCGATTTCTTTTTGAGTCATCTCGAGAATGTATTTGCTTTCTGGTTTGTCTTTGACTGTCGTATTGAGTGTTCTCCTGTTGCTCCTATTTTTTCAGCCAGTTTCGGCTCTTGAAAAATGTCTTGCCGTTAAAGTTAGCCTTTAAGCAGCCTTCGTAGGGACACATTTCAGCGCATCTAAGGCACAGCATGCACATCGACGTGGCTATGTCTCCGCCTTTTTGATCGTAAACTTCGGTAACCTGCAATGGGCAGACCCGTTTGCAAATTCCGCACTTGGTGCATTTTTCTTCCACTTTGTTCAGGTGCATGATTGGAGCCCATTTGAAATGAGGTAAATGGTTCACAATGCCAATCGATATGCCTGTGGGACAGAAACGACACCAAAAACGTCTAACCAAGAACGAGCTGGCAACAGTTAGGGCAATGAGAAGGAAAACGTTAATTGAAACAAAAATTCCGCTAGAGTAGACTATTACCTGTCTCACATAGGGATAGCTTAAGCTTAATCCGCTGAACCCCAGGGTTTCGCCCCACGGCACAATTAGCGGTTCCAAGGGACCTAGCAGAATAGTTAGAGGTGTAAAGGAACCTATAAGAAACAGTGCCGACGCCCATTTTTGCTGATACAGGGGGTCGAGGAAAAACAGCAGAATTGGCGGCAGCAAAATGACAACAAAGATGATGTATCTGAGTCTATGCAGGTTCTTATTTAGCCATTCAGGAAGGGCCCAGTACCCTATTCTAAGTGTTTTTCGAACTTGAGAGATAAAATCCATGTATAGCCCGAAGGGACAAATCCACCCGCAGAAAAACCTGCCTAAAAAAATGGTTGCTGCGAAAATCACGATTAGGACAACTGACAGCCACAGAGTCAATGAAAAAAGGTAGAAAATCCCAATTAACGATGCCACTTGGACAAATGTTCTCAGGTAGCTTATCTTTCTTGTTTCATCCCTTATCCATATAGTGATTATTAGCAGTCCAGCTAGCACTAGCCCTCCTGCCATTATCCCTAATAGAACGTTGCTCAAGATTTCAAGAGTTATCTTTGTTCGCCTCTTTGAACAAGCCAGTGCAGACAGCGTTGCCGTATCATGCTAGGTTTTAGAACGAATATGCCGTCATCGAGGCACATAAACCTTACACAATCAATAGGGCGACAGCAAATCAATGTGCGTCAGAACCTAGGAGAAAAGAGGTTTGTTTGAGACAATTTTCTGATTCTTATGGTGGGTTTATAGTCCTCGTGTTGTATTCTTGAAGGTAGCGCCAATGAAGATCATAAGGGTAGCTTTCTGTTGGCGAATATGGAAAACCACTCATGTCATGGAAAGGCAACGGGTCAACTGTGAACCCGAATCCGAATCCCCAGTTTCCCATGGCGTCTTTGAACCAGCATGCGTCAAAAAAGAAGAAATCTCTTTCCATGTTTTCCGCAGGTGGTTCTACACCGTCAAGTGGGAAAAGCAGCGAGACAGCATCACCTTGCTTCCCAATTACAAATTCATCATCTTCAGTGAGCAATAATTGAGTTACGTCGCCATATCTTGTGAAGTTACCAGCTGAAATCGATGCGGTGTCAAACAGTTTGTATAAACTTGCAATGGGATTGATCCGCTGAACCGTCACGTCTGCCTGAGAAGATGTGTCAATGCCGATGTAGTCAAAGGTCACGTTCCAGAAATTGTTTATTCGAAGTGAGTAGTCGTTTGTGGGGAAAAGCCCCGTTAAGTCGACGACAAAAGTCCGTGAAACTGAGTCGGGCGGAATCGGAAACTGTCTGCTCTCGGGCACGCGCACCCAGTTGCCGTTGGCATCCTTAACTTCCATGTAAGGTGGAGGAGTGACTTGTGTGCTGTTGGGCACGGGCTGCGCGAAAAAGCCATTGAGCCAATTGGTGTAGTCGTCAGGGGAACCCCAGTCGACTACTCCTGTCACTATTAGTTTGATTTGCTTTGCATTTGACAAATCGCCCAAATCCAGCGTTAATCTGTTCCAGGTAATGTCGTTCCACGCTGGGCTGTTAAGTCCATTAATTCCAGGCGTGAAAACTCCATCCTTCGTTAATATTTGCCACAATACATCTTCGCCGTTTTCATTGACAGCTGAAATAGGCTGCAGTGGATTCTTGCTCACAGTGTAGATTTGACCCATATAATTCGGGTCGAGATATTCTTCCACCATGGTTGAGTAAACGTTCACGTCTGCGGGGTGGTCAACCACTAGCATGTAGGCTGCGTCGAGATAGAAGATTTCATCCCATCTCTGTATCAACGTTAGGTTGTAGTAGCCATTAGTTGGTTTCAGCGCATTTTTGTCAAGCGGGATGTAATCCCAAGGGTTGTTTCTCCAGAAATTGATAGACCCGTCTTCATTTATGTTTTTAATGTATCCGAGCCAGCCGTGATTTGAAACTTCAGCCACGTAAATGTAGTTTGTTCCATTCCAGATATACAATGAGGGACACGATGAGCCGCCTCCGCTGTAAGAAGCTTTTACAGTGGTTGGCTTTGTTACGTTTATTATTCGAGTGAGATCCTTTGATCCGTCGTCCCAATTCAAGAATACATAAACGCCTGTTGGATCTGTATAGGGCATCACAATTGTGTGCATTCCCACAGACACGAGAGAAAGGAATGGTGTCACTTTGGTTTCACCGTCGAGTGTGAATTCAAGATCGTCAGCAGCGTAGCTACCCGAATATGCGTTGATGCTGAGCGTGTGAAAGCCGTAAGGCACAACGGTGAAATATCCAACATTTAAGGTGTTAAGTCGTACAACGTATTCTCCTTCAGCTGTCTTGGTTGTAATGAATTCTATTGGTGTACTCTGTTTGCCTGCAAGTTGGACTGTTTTAGTTGCTTCTACAACGTTGTTGATTTTGAGGTCAATCGCTTGCTCTCCAGGCAAGTCTCCATAGTTGATCACTCTGGCTGAAATCTTGATGATATCTCCTGGCCAAGCTTCACTGACGTTGATGGCTCCGTTGTAAATGCTGAGGAAGGCGGGTTCAGGTTCTTCTGGTTCTTCAGGATTGGGTTCCTCAACAGTGATTTCGAATGTTGCAGTCAGATTGTCAACCTTTACGTTGTATGTTCCTTCGTTTGTTTCGGTTACAGTGAACTCCACTGTGGTCGTTTCTCCTCCCGCAAGCTGCACCGTTTGGTTTTCGTTTAAGATGTCATTGACGTAGAGGACGACAAAATAGCTGCCTGATTCTTCTCCTACATTGGTCACATTTACTGTGACGACTACGGGTTGACCTGCTTCTGCCTCAAGTCGGTTAAGGGTCAGATTAGCTACATGAAACTCAGCTGGCTTCAGTTGCAGTGGAGGAGGCACAATAGTCGATTCGAACTGTGTCCGAACGTAGTAGTAGCCTCCAGCTGCAGAGGCAACTATGAGTAAATCAATGATTAGAACTGCTTGAAGTCTAGTTAATGCAAAACGTCTGCGCATTCTGGTTCACGAACCTTGACAGAATTCCTTACCATCAGTGGTTCATAAACATAACGTTGATTGTTCAACAGAATTTGACATGTTTCTTTAAAAAAGGAATAATGAAAGCGTCTGACATGTCGTAATGCCTCATATCTTTGGGAAAAACAGTTGTATTGCTTAAATACAGTGCGTGTGGCGACGTCTCCCGCAAACTCCACTCTTTTTTGTTTTGCACTTGAGAAAGGAGGACACATTTGCCGAGAGGCGCACGCTTCTCTTCTATTTTTTGCTATCTTCGGCTTTTCTAAAGAACACAAAATATAGAGAGCTTGCCACAAAGTATGTAGCCGTTGTAAACAGAAAGGGCGTGTAAAAGTCACTTCCAGTCATCATCTTCCCAGAGATTGAAGCGGTCACAGCTCGCGGAATGTTGTCCGACATAACCATCAACCCGCTAGTTGTGGCACGTTCGCTCTCGGTCACTATCTCCATCTGAAACGTTGTGCTTACGGGTCCAGCCATGTTCATGAAAGCTCCACGAACGAAGTAAGCGCCTGCGGCCATGGCTAAATTTGGTGAAAGTGTCATGAGCATTATAAAAGGCATAGAAAAATACTGGCACACAACTGCAGCTTTAACCTTGCCTATTCTGTTTGACAATGTAGGTGCTGCAAGTGTGCCAATGCCCAGAGTAACATTGCCTAACGCGAATATGGTGCCAATCTCTTCTGGGGTTGCGGCAAACTTGAGCTTAAAGAATATGCTAAAGAGAGGAACTATGAATCCTGCTCCGAAGCCTATCAAGCCTGTCGGTATCATAAATTTAATTATTGTTGACGGACTCTTGATGTTCTTTAAACTTAAAAGTGCGCCTGCTTTTTGTCTTCGTATAGTTTTGTCTTCCTTTATTAACAGAATCGGAACCGTGATGGCGAGGGCCAAAGCAATGGATATTACTAGTGCGATGCGATAACCAGCCGCTGACCCTGTTTCTACGCCGACGGGCAATCCCAAGGCTGCGTTTAAGGTGTCTGGCATGGCGCCACCCACGTAACTGCCTATGACGCCCATTATTACCATTGCAGCCCAGCTTATGCTGAACAAGTATGTTCGTTCTTCAGGTTGACTATTTTCCATCATGAACGGTGCTGAAGCTACCCAAGCTATGGTGCCTACTAGACCTGTGATAAGACTGGCGAGAAGCAAGATAGAGGGGTGCAGTGTAACTATTTGAATGATGCTTGCAAAGCTTGATGCTTGGCTGACAAGCATAGCTCTCTTGGTGCCTACACGTTCGCACAACAAGCCAGCTGGTAATGCTACGAGTCCTGTGGCTATAGCGCTGGCTGTGAACATGTTGCCAATGAAGTCGGGTTGAAAGCCGATTTCACCCAGATTGAGGTATAGATAGAATACTACTCCCCAGATGCCAGAACTCAGGCCCAGAAGCGTGGTTGCCATTAGATAAAGGCGAGCGTTGCGGCTGAACGAACGGATACGCAGGACGTAAGTTCTGACCTCTGAGACTATCTGCAATGTGTTTCACGAGTCGCGCACGGAATCTAGCATACAAAGAGCTTCCAATAAATGTTTTTTCGAGGCTCATGTTGGCATGTAAGCGGCACACAGCATTCCGAAGTATGTGGGCGCTTGATAAGAGATTAGTTTGCCCTTCATTGGAGCCTCCTCTAGAACACCGATGAGAATAGCAATCTGCCATAGACTGTCTGGTTTTGCATTTTTTATAAGCTGTTTTTCCACATTAAGCAACGTTTTTAAGTTGTTTCCCTTAACTGCCTCTTTGACAAGTTTGTCGAATTTCACAGACGCTTGATGAAAACCATAAGGTCCTTTCTTGTCGTGGGTGTGTGCTTGGTCGGCGCTGGCTACAAAAGCAACTTTCTCCCCCGTTTTTTTCGCTGCTTGAGCGACCAAGGTGCCGAACCTTACCAATTTTTCCATCGGAATTTCTCTTGAAGGAGTTACCATAACCACACGTGGTCTTCTAACTTTTGCTCCAAAGAACCAAAGCGGAATCAGGGCTTCCCAGTCCATAGGCATACAAGAAGATGAGCCTTCATCGGTGCCATAGTTGATTCCTATGACAGGCAGTTTAGACTTCTTAGCTCGACGCATAATTTCCTCTGCTAAAGGTCGGTTGCATTTGAAATGTATTCTAATCGACCCGCTGTCTGTTTGCAAAGTTCCCTCAGTAGATTCAGCGGTTATCACTCCAATGTTTCCTTTTAGTCGCAAATTATGCGGAGTTGCGATGACTATTGTGCCGATTTCTTGCTTTTTCATTTGATTCGCTATTTTTTCCATGCCTTGCCTTGTTTTGTTAAAAGCTTCTAGTTTGTCTCCTGCTAGTTGGGGAATAATTTCATCGCCATGCGGGGCAATACAGGCGAATACTATGCCCATTTTTGCGACACCTTAACATACACTGTTACAGAATACTTCAGCAATGTCATTTAAGACTGCATCTATTTGCTAGGGGAAGCGTAAAACCTTATAGAAAGTGGCTTTGAATGCGTTTGCACTCATGAAGACTTGATGCTCTTCAGAAAACGGAAGTAGCCATGTCAAAACAACTAGTATTTGGTGAAAACAACTCCTTATTGCTTAAATATGAGTTGTTGTGTTTTATGGATAGTCGTGAGGTTGAAGTAAGCGTATGGGTTCCAAGACCAGCGGGGAATTTGCTGCAAGAAAGCTAATTGAAAGAAGGAAGCAGTTCCGCTGGAGTGACATGTACTATAAGAGACGAATGCTAAGGTTGGACGTTAAGTCTGACCCATTAAGCGGCGCACCTATGGCAAAGGGCATAGTGCTCGAAAAAGTCGGCGTTGAGAGCAAGCAGCCTAACAGTGCCATACGGAAGTGTGTGCGGACGCAGTTGATAAAAAACGGCAGAGTAATCACAGCTTTTTTGCCTGGTGACGGTGCCCTGAACGTGGTGGACGAGCATGATGAAGTTATTGTGGAAGGCATTGGCGGTTCAAGGGGCAGAAGCATGGGTGACATTCCTGGTGTTCGCTGGGTAGTTTTGACAATTAATGGTGTGTCTTTGAAGGAGCTTGTTTTAGGTAAGAAAGAGAAACCAATGCGTTAGAGAAGAGAGGGATTAGTTCTTGAGTAAGCGTGCCGAGCCGACGGAGATTAAGCTTTTTGGCAAGTGGAGTTTTACTGGAATACAGGTCAATGATTTAGGCTTGCAGCGTTATGTTTCGCTTCGCCCAACTTATACGCCGCATAGCATGGGTAGGCATGAGCATGGTAGGTTTCGTAAGGCGCAGGTTAACGTTGTTGAGAGATTAGTCAACAACTTGATGCGTCCTGGGAAGAACGCTGGAAAAAAGGCTCGTGTCATAAATATGGTTAGAAGCGCGTTTGAGATTATTCAATTGCGGACTGGTCAGAACCCTATTGAAGTTTTGGTCAGAGCGATTGAGAACGCGGCTACTTGTGAGGATACGACTAGGCTGAGTTACGGTGGCATTGCTTATCATATGGCTGTGGATGTTGCGCCTCAGAGAAGAGTAGACCTATCTTTGAGGTTAATCACGGAAGGAGCTAGAAAGGCTTCTGTTAACAATCCTCGTACAATAGAGGAATGCTTGGCTGAAGAGTTGATTTTAGCGGCGAACAGAGATGTGAAGAGCTACGCGATTTCAAAACGCAACGAAATGGAAAGAATAGCAAGATCATCACGTTAAGAAAGAATAGTATTCTTGTTGTGTGTGCGCGCTGGCTAGACCCCCTGTAATATGAAACAAATCCCGACCCAACCCCAACTTACATGAATAAAACGGATTTAGAAGGGTTACGAAAGGGGAAAATGATAAAAAATTAGATTTTAATTCAACCAACCAAACCGTACTTCCACGCCCACATGCATGCATTAATGTCTAGGCTCTATTAGAATCACTGTTTCTAGGTTTCTATGAGAATTACACTATTTGTTTTGTTTTTATGAGGTCTTTCGCACTTCACGCCAATGATTTTCCCATCCTCGCTTTTCCAGATAATACTGGCTTTTTGATTGCCGCATATTGGG
>Ga0315277_10011951_pt1 | contig 10900 bp, 9 predicted proteins | sample YL17G05_15_MG_FD_203695 | JGI IMG/M metagenome (GOLD analysis project Ga0315277, IMG submission 203695) | Sediment microbial communities from Yellowstone Lake, YNP, Wyoming, USA - YL17G05_15 | ecosystem: Environmental > Aquatic > Freshwater > Lake > Sediment | place: USA: Wyoming | collected... | reverse complement strand
ACCTGACACCTTTCACAGTGCCTTTTCCTTAACGCTCACTACCCTGGCATTTGACCAGAGCAGCTTAAGGTGGTTTGGAGCCTGTCCCTGTAAACCGGCTCCGAGGGGTCTACCCTCATCTCTTGTGCAACTTCGTGGCGCACTTACGGAAAGAAATATCCATGATTAAATGAAGAGGAAATTTGTTGCAAGTTATTTACCTTCACTTCAGGCCTGCCTTGCGCATGGCGTTAATAATTTTATCTATTTCTGATTGATCCTTATAGGGAGCCCCTGTCTTTGCAAAGTGATCCAGAGAGAACTTTGGATCGATTCTGAGGATTTCGGCTGCCTCAGCACGGGCTTCCTTCTCTCGACCCATCAAACTGTATGTAGTCGCCAAGCCAATATGGGCAACGATATAATCAGGCGCACGCTGAATGCCTATCTTATATGCCGGAACCGCCTCTTCAAACCGACCCGCATTCCGGAGGGCATGGCCTAACATTACAAAGGTAGTGGTCGAAGCGTTGGGGTTGAGTCGGATTGCTTTTTGGAACATTGGAATGGCTTCCTCCGGCCGGCATGCCACTAGCAGGGCCGTGGCATATTGAGAATAGGCATTATATCCGCTGGGATCGAGGGCTACAGCCCGTTCCCCTTCAGCAATCGCCTTGTCATACTCCCTTTTGTACATATAGAGAGCACACAACATGGTGTGGGCAATGGGTATGGAATCATCTATGGCAAGGGTTTTTTTCGCCAGCTCATAACCTTTCTCAAGAGTCTCCCGAGGGGACTTCGTGTTCACAAGCCAATAATCGTTCATGTAGACCCAACTGAGTTGGGCATAACCTACTGGATTTCCTGGACACATTGAAATAGCCTCCTCGTTGAGCCGCCGAGCCACGTTGTTGTCCTCGATATTCATACGCTCACCGTATTTGGCCGCCTCCATTAGCTTCAAATAGCAATCTAAACCTTGCTTCCCCCCGTAGTATTTCGAGTACGCCGAGGATATTTCCCCCTCCGTCAACTTCACTCGGACAGCCGTCAAGATCTTCATGGTGATCTCATCCTGCAGGGCAAATAGGTCTGCTAGATCACGATCGTATCGCTCTGCCCAAAGGTGATGCCCTGTGAGGGCATCGATCAACTGGGCATTAATCCGAATTCGGTCGCCAGACCTCTGAACGCTCCCCTCCAGCACATACCGAACCCCAAGCTCCTCGCTCACCTGCTTAACCTTTACAGGTTTGCCCTTATAGAAAAAGGTTGACTGTCTTGATATCACAAATAAGCGGGGAACTTTGGAGAGAACGGTGATGATGTTCTCGGTGATCCCGTCACTAAAAAACTCCTGTTTGGGGTCCTCGCTCATGTTCACAAAGGGCAACACGGCAATAGAAGGCACATCGGGCAAGGGGTAAGCCATCTTTTCTTTGGAGGCAACTTCCACTTTGGGAGTTCGGGGAGCCATAGTTCCAAGCTCCATCAGGACTCGATATACCTGCACAGGTCTTGCAATGTTCTTTACCTTTTGCTCTCCGAGATACTCATATTCCAAAGGAAGTTTGTTCTCGACATTCTCATAGACAGTTCCTGAGATGCAAACGCCCCCTCCTTCGGACAGACTCTCTAAACGAGCTGCAATGTTAACCCCATCACCGTAGATCCGCCCTTCCTCCTCGATCACATCCCCAAGGTTAATACCGATTCGAAACTCCATTCTGCGATTTTCTGGAAGCTCAGCATTTCTGGTTTTAAGTCCTTTCTGAATCTCGACAGAACACTCAACTGCATCCACCACGCTGGCGAACTCAGCCATTAGATTATCCCCTGTAGAATCCACCACCCGACCATGATGTTGTTGGATTAGGTTTGCCATTATTTCCCTGTATGCATTAAGGGTGCGGACGGTCCCTTTCTCATCTTCCCCCATGAGACGGCTATACCCCTTCACATCGGCACTGAGGATGGCAGTAAGTTTGCGTTTAACACCTTGGGTGGTCATGAAAATCACCTCACTTCAGCCCCGCCTTGCGCATCGCACTAATCATATTATCTATTACCGATTGATCCTTAAATGGAAGTATCTTTGCATAGGAATCCACTGAGAACTTCGGATTTATTCTGAGGACTTCGGCAGCTTCAATGCGGGCCTCTTTCTCTCGGCCCATCGTACTGTATGTAGCGGCCAGACCAACATGAGCAAAGATATTATTAGGCTCACGCTGAACGGATTTCTTATATGCCGAAACCGCCTCCTCAAACCGACCCGTGATCCGGAGGGCGCTGCCGAAGTGTAAATAAATACTGGTCGTACCGACGGGGTCGAGTCGGATTGCTTTTTGGAACATTGGAATGGCTTCTTCCGACCGGCCTGCGTAGTTCAGACTCATGGCATAATGCATGTTGACAATCGACCCGCCCGGGTCGAGGGCCACAGCCCGTTCCGCTTCAGCAATGGACTTGTCATACTCCCTTTTATAGGAATAGAATAGACTCAATAAGCCGTGGGCACTGGCTATGGAATCATCCATGGCAAGGGCTTTTTGGGCCAGTTCTATACCTTTCTCGATAGACTCCCGAGGGGACTTCCCAATGCCCAGCAAATATTCCATCTGGTGGATCCAACCCAGCATGAGATAAGCCCTTGGATTCTCTGGGCACATCTCAATCGCCTCCTCTGCGATCCGCCGAGCCACCCTGGCGTCCTCGATATTATGACCTCGATGGTATTTAATCACTTCCATTAGCTTCAAATAGCAATCAAGACCTTGCTTCCCTTTGTAATATTTCTCGTAATATTTTGCGCCCGTTGAGGCCTGTTCCCCATCCGTCAACTTCACTCGGATGGCCGTCAAGATCTTCATGGTGATCTCATCCTGCAGGGCAAATATGTCTGTTAGATCACGATCGTACCGTCCCGCTCAGATGTGCCGTCCTGTGAGGGCATCGATCAACTGGGCATTAATCCGGATGCGGTCGTCGGACCTCTGAAGACTCCCCTCCAAAACATACTGGACACCCAGTTCTTCGCTCACCTGTTTAACCTTCACGGGTTTGCCCTTATAGGAAAAGGTTGACTGTCTGGATATCACAAATAAGCGGGGGACTTTGGAGAGAGCGGTGATGATGTTCTCGGTGATCCCGTCACTCAGGAATTCCTGCTTTGGGTCCTCGCTCATGTTCACAAACGGTAGCACGGCAATAGAGGGCACATCGGGCAAGGGGAAGGCCATCTTGTCTTTTGAGGCGACCTCCTGTTTGGGAGGTAGAGGAGTCACTGTTTTTGAGACTTTTTCTGATTTTGGGACCGGTATCTTTTCTTTTGGAGCGACTTCAGCCGAAGGGGGCACGGTGGCTGAAGGCTTTTCAGGCAAGGGGGCTGTGATCTTCTCTTTTGAGATAACCTCTGGTTGAGGAGTAGGGGAGAGGTAAAGTTTCCACATCACAACAGCAGCGATTACTACAATTACGGCGACCACTAAACCTATACCAGCCCTCTGCCATGTTCTTGGTTTAACCTTTTTCTCACCGATCACCTTGCCAACCGCTTCAGGCTCCATCAAGACTCGATAAACACGCACCGGTTTCTCAATGTTTTTGACCGTATGCTCACCCAAATACTCATACCCCAAAGACAGCTTCTTTCCCACAAAGTCATAAGCTGACCCGGAGATGCACACACCTCCTGCCTCTGATAAGCTCTCTATCCGGGCTGCAATGTTTACTCCATCACCGTAGATCCGCCCTTCCTCCTCGATCACATCCCCAAGGTTAATACCGATTCGAAACTCCATTCTGCGATTTTCGGGCAACTCTGCATTGCGAGTTTTAAGTTCTTTCTGAATCTCCACAGCACACTCAACCGCATCCACCACACTGGCAAACTCTGCCATTAGATTATCCCCTGTAGCATCCACCACCCGACCATGATGTTGTCGGATTAGGCTTGCCATTATTTCTCTATAAGCACTCAGGGTGCGGACGGTCCCTTTCTCATCTTCCCCCATGAGGCGACTGTAACCTTTCACATCGGCACTGAGGATGGCAGTGAGTTTGCGTTTGACTTCTTGTGTGGTCATTGGATCCCCCTATCTTATTGGAGAGAAAGGGATTTTTACCCGGGGCGACTAATCATTTTTCAATTTGGGATTCAGCCCAAGCAACAACTATTTCAGCAATCTTAAGAGCCCTGCTAAACTCTTCTTCAGTGACGGGTTCAAATGGACCCGGATATCTGCTTTCTACAGAGTAATCGGTAAGCTCTGCAGAAGCTTTAATTTCCTCTGGGAGAGTAACACCTTGATTTTCGATGAGGGTTAGCAATTCAGCGATGTCATGAACAAATCGGAAGGGGACTCCTCGCGCAAGGAGCACGGCTTTCAAAGCTTTTTCTGCTGCCTGTTGGGTATCAAAGCAAAAATCTTCCCAAAGCACCTCCTCAGGCTTTGGTTGTTTTGCTCGAATGAGATTGCTTTTGGCTCTTCTTAACCAATCATACGCTGTACCAAGTTCATTTGGGTCACGCGGCATAAAGTACTTTGCCTTCTTGAAGTGCGGGACGGATCACCATCCCAATATTATCTCCAAATTTCTCAATATCATCTTCCGTAACTACAATGATATCAGACGCAAAACCGACTCCAATTAGTTTACGGTAAATGGTTTGTGCAGTCCTCCGCCGATGCCCGCCAGAAGGGATGATGATCAAAAGGTCTAAATCACTATTCGGTCCCATATCTCCCCGGATAGCCGACCCGAACAGGATAATTTGTTTAGGATGCGCAGTTTCCACAATTCTTCGCACAGTCTCAGCCAAAATATCATCCATCTTAGCAGTATCCATTTCTTCGCACCCACCCACTATTTTTTAATTCAATGTGTTTATCCAATTTCCTTATACACCTAATTAGCAGAAATGTAAACTTTTTGACCTCTACCTCCCTTACTTCAGCCCCGTCTTGCGCAGGGCAGCAACAATCCTATCATTTACTGATTGATCCTTATATGCAAGTGTCTTTGCATCGTAATCCGCTGAGAACTTTGGGTTTATCCTGAGGACTTCGGCAGCTTCAGCGCGGGCCTCTTTCTCTCGCCCCATCAAACTGTATGTAACCGCCAAGCCAGTATGGGCAGTAATGTTATCAGGCGCAAGCTGAATTGCTTTCTTAAATGCCGAACCCGCCTCCTCAAACCGCCCCGTATTCCTGAGGGCATGGCCGAAGTCCCTATATAAGTAGGATGGACCAAAGGGGTTGAGTCGGATTGCTTTTTGGAATAACGGAATGGCTTCCTCTGGCCTGCCTGCGTAGTTCAGACTTACGGCATAATTGTCAAGGACAGACGTCCGACCGGGGTTGAGGGCCACAGCCCGTTCCCCCTCAGCAATCGCCTTGTCATATTCCCTTTTTCTGAGATAGAACAAACACAATAAGCCGTGGGCATCGGCTATGGAATCATCCATGGCAAGGGCTTTTTGGGCCAGTTCTATACCTTTCTCAATAGTCTCCCGAGGGGACTTCGTATTGCCCAGCACATAATCGAGATAGTAGACCTGACCAAGGTAAATATAAGCCATTGGATTCTCTGGACACATAGCAATAGCCTCCTCTATCATCCGTCGGGCCAAGTTGTTATCCTCGATATTCCAACGTGTATAGTAACCATTCGCTTCCGTTAACTTCAAATAGCAATCGAGACCTTGTTTCCCTCTGTAATATTTTTCGGACCTTAAAACTTCTCCCCCCTGCGTCAACTTCACTTCCACGCCCGCCAAGATCTTTATGGTGATTTCATCTTGCAAGGCAAATATATCTTTCAGATCGCGATCGTAACGCTCTGCCCAAAGGTGCTGCCCTGTGAGTGCATCAATCAACTGGGCGTTGATCCGAACGCGGTCGCCAGACCTCTGAAAACTCCCCTCCAGCACGTAGCGGACACCCAGCTCTTCGCTTACCTGCTTGACCTTCACCGGCTTTCCTTTGTAAGTGAAGGTCGAATTTCGGGCGATCACAAACAGCCTGGGAACCCTGGAAAGGCCAGTGATGATTTGCTCGGTCATCCCGTCGGAAAGGAATTCCTGCTTTGGGTCCTCGCTCATGTTTACAAAGGGCAGCACAGCAATAGAAGGCACATCGGGCAAGGGGAAGGCCATCTTTTCCTTGGATGCAACCTCTGTCTTAGAAGGAGAGGGACGAAGGACAAACTGATAAAGGATTATGGCCCCAGCTATCATAACGACGGCTATTATCCCCAAAACAGCCTTGGATAACCGTTTCCCGACAGGCTTTTTCTCCTCACCCAATCTGGAAGGAACAGCCTCCGACTCTATTTGCGCCTTGTACACCCGAACCGGCCTGGCAATGTTCTTCACCTCGTGCTCCCCAAGGTAGTCGTACCTCAAGGGCAGCTTGTTCTCAATCTGCTCGTAGGCGCTCCCCGAGATACATATCCCGCCCGCCTCGGCCAACCCCTCCAACCGCGCCGCAATGTTCACCCCATCCCCGTAGATTCTTTCTCCTTCTTCAATCACATCCCCCAGGTTAATCCCGATCCGAAACTCCATCCTCCGGTTCTCAGGCAGCAGGGCGTTCTTCGCCCTCAGCACCTGCTGAATCTCCACCGCACACTGCACCGCATCCACCACGCTGGCAAACTCAGCCATTAAATTATCCCCTGTCGCATCCACCACCCGACCCCGGTGCTGCTGGATGAGGTTTCCCATGACGTCTTTATAGACATTCAGTGTCCGAACGGTCCATTCTTCATCCTCTCCCATGAGACGGCTGTACCCCTTCACATCGGCACTGAGGATGGCCGTAAGTTTGCGTTTAAGTTCTTGGGTGGTCATGGAGTCCTCCTCTAAAGTTTTATAAATGGAAGGATAGGAACAACTTTTTATGAGATTTTGGCTTTAGAATGGTTTATGCGCCTCCAGGGAAGCAAAAACCCCTCGGAGGCTTCGTATCGGCACCTTTTAGAAATCCCATTTCATTTCTAACTCCAAAAGGTTGAGGTTGGGTTGTTAAATTATTTTTTACGCAGACTAACCGACGGATTTATTATTCACTTACCTATCAAAACGTGCTGTATTTGTCAATTGAATAATAGGCTCCCTATCTCCCCCTCACCCTATCCCTCTCCCACCAGGGGAGAGGGGATTGACAGGAGGCCCTATCTCCCTATTAGGAGGTTCTCCACGTCGGTGATGCTTTGAAAGACGAAGTCGGGAGGGAAGGAAGTTTCTTTGAGCGTCTTTTCGTCGGTGACGCCGGTCAGGACAATGCCTGTGGCAATTCCGCATTCCTTGCCCATCTTGATATCGGTCTCTAACCGGTCTCCGATTAGGATACAGTCATCAGGCTTTAATCCCATCACCTCCAATGCTGCTTGAATCATGATGGGAGAAGGCTTGCCCACAATGATTTCTACCTTCTTTTCCGTCACGGCCTCAATGGCCGCGATCATCCCTGCACAATCCGGGATCTCTCCTCCTTCTACCGGACAGGTTCGGTCGGGATTAGTAGCGACAAAATGGGCTCCTAATTTGATGGCCTGAAAGGCGATATTGAGTTTCCGGTAATCGAAAGTTCGATCAAATGCCACAACCACATACTCGATTTGTTTTGGCTCATCGGTCATCGCAAACCCTGCCCTTTTCAACTCTTCAATAAATGGATTCTCTCCAACGACAAAGAGTTTTGCCTGGGGAGCAACCTTTTTAAGATAATGGGTCATCACGAAGGTGGAGTTGATCACTTCATCGGGTTGGGTTGGAATGCCGAGTCGGGTCAATTTTGCTGTATAATCTTCCCGCGTCTGCAGGGGTTTATTAGAAAGAAAGACCACCTTCCTCCCACTCTTCCGAAGCAGTTGGATCAAATCGTCTGCCCCCGGGATGAGATGATCGCTGAGATATACTGTCCCATCTAAATCAAAGATAAAACCCTTGAACATCGATTACCCTTTCTTTTGTTCCTATCAATTATTTATTTGTTCTATACATAACGACATAATAAATTGCGCATGTGTTGTCATTTCCGCGAAAGCGGGAATCCAGAAATTCTAAGACCGAAATTCAAATACTGGATTCCGGGTCAAGCCCGGAATGACAATTAAAGAGTATAAATTTTTTGGATGCGCAAATATTTATGACGCTCTATATAGTTAGAAAATAATCCCAGTTAGCCCCCTCTCCCCTGGTAGGAGAGGGCCGGCATGAGGGGGAATACGCCATGCTCACCATCACCCTCCCCCATCAAGAGGCTGTATCGTAATTCAAAGTGGAACCATTTAAGGTCGCCACGGAACAGACAGGCGGGTGAGAAGCTTTAGAGCGGTACCTTTGAACGATCATGCACAGAGGCCTCAATACCCAGAAAAGATTGCTGTTTCACTGAGAACGACCATTGCCCATAAAAATGAAACGACCGCATTCTAAAGCTCTCGAACCCGTTTGTCTGTTCTGACCGCCAGTCCTTCCACCAATTACGACACAGCCATCAAGGGGGAGGGGAAATGGGTTGAATTTTCATGGTTTCTGGGTGATGACTTCATCATGAATAATTAGTCAGAAGCCATAGGCCTCTTTCATGATTCCAAATAATTCTGTGTTATGTCTCCACCCCTTTATCTTTTCGGAGCCAGGACCAATCCCCCAGAGAAAAAGGGGAGTTGCCGAATGGGAATCTGTAGCCCACCCAATTCTGTGGTAAAGCCTTAATACGAAAGCGATCGAACCATCCATGTCATAATGAAAATGCCTGGGATCGAACTTCCTCAGGGTGTTCTCTTTAATGGTCTTTACCTCCTCATCTTTTAAATCGATCTCATAATATCTTTTTATCACTTCCTTAATTTTTTCTGAAGTCGGATCTTTCCCTAATTCCTTATTCCTCTTCTCATGAGATGCGTTGATCTGAGATATCGCTTTTAGATTGATTCCCTCATACTCCTCACTTGTTTGGCTGTAGGGGAGAACAACAAGGCCTCCTGTTTCGTGATCCGCGGTAATAATCAGGAGGGTATCGGGATGTTTCTTCTGAAAATCATACACCACTTTGATCGCTTCATCAAAGGCAAGCATATCCATTATGACAGCAGCAATATCTTGATGATGGGCAGCATGATCGATTCTCCCCCCTTCCACCATCAAAAAAAATCCATCCTGACCTTTACTGAGAAGGTCAATGGCCTTCGCTGTCATCTCGGCAAGACTGGGCTCTGTACTGCCTTTCCGGTCAATTTCAAAGAGCATATTCCCGAGGTTAAATAACCCAAGGATCTTCTCCCCCTGAGCCTTTTTCATCTCCTCTGCTGTCTCTACTACCAGATATCCGTTTCCCCTGGCTTCATTGAGAAGGTTTCGTCCATCCTTCCTCTTTCCCTTTTCCGACCCGGAAAGAAAGAATTCTTTTCGCCCACCAAAGAGAATGTTCACATCCGATTTAACCAACTGTTCTGCAATCTTCTCCTCCTCCGCCCGTTTCTCCACATGAGCCACAAAACCGGCTGGAGTGGCATCGGTAATCCCAGATGTCGTTACCAGACCGGTTGCCTTTCCCTTTTCTTTGGCCATCTCAAGGATGGTCTTTAGGACCTTGCCATCCGGTCCGATACCAACAGATCTCGCGAGCACCTTCACTCCTGTTGCCATCTGGACAGCAGCAGCAGCCGATTCCGTCACCGTACTGTCTGCTGTATCGTTGACCATATAGGCGGTTTGGCCCTTATCCATCACTTCAGTCATTACAAGATTTTTCCCCAACTGTCTTGTGGCATAAAGCCAGGCTACCTGAATATGAGCGGGCCCCATGCCGTCACCAATCATGAGGATGATGTTCTTTGCCTGTCCAGCAAAGGAGAGCACTGAAAAATAAAGGAGAATGGTAATAACAAGAACATGACTTACCAACAGCCTCTTCATCTTATTAGCCATGATCAACCTCCTTTCTCAATGAACAGAAAATCCCTTTTCGACCACCACCCGGGATGAACGCATCACTTCGGCAGACCGTTCCATCTAAATCGAAGAGGTAGCCTTTATGCATCTGTCCAAACTCATCCCGAGGTATATTCGAAATTTTATGATGGTTCTTCAGGTCATTCCTGCGGAAACAGGGCTTGCCCCGCACTTGATGCGGGGAATCCGCGGTCTTTAATTACGGGTTCCCAGTTTTCACAGGGACAAGTCTGTATTCCCGCTTATGCGGGAATGACAAAATAGATGGTTCTAACCGAACACTCCTCCCATCTTGGTTCCGGCAACTTTGTTGATGACGAATAGGCAGACCGCTCCGAGGATGATCAGAATGAGGCCCAAGGCAGCGGCCTCGTTCGCCGAGCCTCCGATGTAGAAATTAAAAATTCCAACGGTCATCATCTCATGTCCCGGGACTACCAAGAGAAGTGTGGCCGAGGCCTCCTGGAGAGCAAGTATGAAGGAATAGAGGGAGCCCACCAAGACTCCCTTCCAAATCAGTGGAAGTGTAACATCTTTAAAGGTCTTCATTTTCGGAGCCCCTACACTTTCAGCAGCTTCTTCAAAAGACCTATGAACGATCAAAAGGGAAGCAAAAGTTCCCCGCACGGTATAGGGAAGCCTTCTCACCCCGAGTACAATAGGAATTACAATCCAAATGCCGAGCAAGGCTGTGTTCATGAATGGCAGAGGATCTCTGAAGGCCCGAAGGTAGGCAATACCGATCCCAGTTCCTGGAAGGGCAAGTATCAGAGTGGTAAGTGAGTCCAAGAGATCCCTCCCCGGGACTTTGGTCCGGGCCATCACCCAAGCCACAGGAACCCCAACAATTATACAGATGAATACAGAGATGCCTGAGTAGAGCAAGCTGTTGATGATGAACTTAGGCGTCTCAATAGAAACACGCTCAAAATATTGCAAGGTATATTTCAC
>Ga0315277_10011949_pt1 | contig 10903 bp, 8 predicted proteins | sample YL17G05_15_MG_FD_203695 | JGI IMG/M metagenome (GOLD analysis project Ga0315277, IMG submission 203695) | Sediment microbial communities from Yellowstone Lake, YNP, Wyoming, USA - YL17G05_15 | ecosystem: Environmental > Aquatic > Freshwater > Lake > Sediment | place: USA: Wyoming | collected... | reverse complement strand
AGCAGGTGCGTCCGGAAGGGGAGCGCCGATTCACCGGGGACTGGATCCTTTATAACATTTTGGAGATGAAATTTATGGAGGGGAAAAAAGTTCGTGAGATAGCTACGCGCTTATCCATGTCGGAAGCAGACTTGTATCGGAAACAACGAGTGGCGGTCGATGCAGTTGCCAATGCAATCCTGGAAATGGAGCAAAAAGCCAGGGTAGATACAAAATTGGGATAGATAGTAAAATTATCATATGATTTACAGCTGAGGAGGGTTTAATGGTAATAAAACAGTTCAATAATTCGGAGCCCCCAGAGATTGATGATGCCTGGTGGACGGCATTATTAGCTGAGGAGGATAAGTACAATCATTCGGGATCAAAGGAACCTGCCAAAGTAGATGAATTTTATAAGCAGGGGAGTCATGGTACCCGTAAGGGGGTAAAAACCAGTGAAATTGACTGGGAAATGGTGCGTGACTTATTCGAAAGCGATCAAGTGATTACACTTGAGATCACCGGCTTCAATCGTGGGGGACTGTTAGTTGGTGGGAGTGGGTTGCACGGATTTGTGCCCGTATCTCACCTGTTGGAAATCAATTGCCTGACCGATGAAGACGAAAAGGAGAACATCCTATCCAGCTATGTGGGTCGTAAAGTGGCATTTAAAGTGATTGAGTGCGATCCGGAGCGTGGGCGGGTGGTATGTTCTGAGAGAGCGGCCTTAGCAGAATCAGGCAAGAGGAACTTGCTGTTCAGCGAAATTTTCCCTGGCAAACTCGTATGTGGAATCGTAACCAACATTACTGAGTTTGGAGTATTTGTAGACTTGGGCGGGGTGGAAGGTTTAATCCATGTCTCTGAGCTTTCTTGGGGCAGAGTGCGACATACAACCGAGGTAGCTAAAGTGGGTGAAATGGTGCAGGCATATGTAATCCAGGTCGACCAAGACCGGTCACGGATCGCGCTCTCTTTAAAGCGGTTGATCCCGAATCCGTGGGAAACAGCAGAACAGCGCTATCAACCGGGTCAGGTGGTAAGTGCTGTGATTACAAGCATTGTCCCATTCGGGGCGTTCGCTCGACTCGAAGAGGGATTGGATGGGTTGATCCATTCATCTGAGATTACTGAGGCAGGATCTCAGGATGAGTCAGATGAAGGTTTGTATGAAGGTCAAACGGTCCAAGTACGGATATTAAATGTGAATGCGGCACGCCAACGCTTAGGATTGAGTTTGAACCTGGGCAAGCAATAACTATTCTTAGCGCGTATAACTGGATCTTTGATTTCCCTTTTATGGTATGAATAAGACTTGGTGGTGGCTGGCAGCTTTTATCATTGTGGGGGTATTATTAGGGGTGGGTATCTTATTCTTGGTCACACGTCCGCCAAGAGGCGAAGCCATTACTTTAATACCAGCGCCTACTCTGGCACCTATTACAGTGTATGTCAGTGGGAACGTGAACCAAGCAGGATTGTACGCTTTGCCTTCAGGCAGCCGGGTGAACGATGCAATTCAGGCTGCGGGTGGCTTCACCGAGGCTGCGAATACAGGCATTCTCAATCTGGCTGAAATCCTTGAAGATGGGGAGCAGATCGATGTGCCGGGGATAATCCCTCCTAATCCAACCCCTGGTTTATCGAGGTCAATAAACCCATCTCTCACATTGGTGGATATCAATACCGCCACATTGGAACAGCTGGATACTCTGCCGGAAATCGGTCCTATAACTGGTCAGAATATTATCGATTATCGAAATGCGAATGGTCCATTCACCAAGATCGAGGACATTCAGGAAGTCAAAGGGATTGGGCCAGTGACTTTTGAGAAAATCAAGGACTTGATTACAGTTGGAACGTCCCCATAACACGTTGGCATGCGTTCTCAATGTGTTCCAACATCACAGTGCGTACCTCAACTTCATTTTTTTGATGAAGTGCTTCAAGTATCCTACGATGTTCGTTTAGAGAAAATTCAGCGCTTGAATCACGCTTCCAGGAGGCAAGGTTAAAACGCGTGGCCACCTGGTGGAGATGGAGCAGGTGACGGCAGAGATAACGATTCCTGGTGGCGACTGCCAGGATACGATGGAATTCGTAGTCCTGAGTAGCAACTGCGACAAAATCAGCTTTTAAAGCTGCGATCTTACTCTGCTCAATGGTTTGCTCCAATTGGAGGACCTCGTCTTCGGTGAGGTGCTTACAGGCGAGCGAGGCTGAAGGACCAATCACCATTGACATGGCTTCCATGACCTCGACAAATTCGAACACGCTTAATGGTGTCACCACCACCCCATGATGGGGGATAATTTGCAGCAGGGATTGTTCTGCCAGACGTTGAAAAGCCTCCCGCAACGGTGTTCGCCCCCATCCATAGCGTTTGATCAGGCTGGATTCGCTGATTGCCAGCCCAGGCTCTATCTGGAGGGTAAGGATCAGCTGGCCTAGCTCTTTTTCAACGCGATCGCTTTCCCGTGATGGTGAAATTTCTGTAGGGTCCATGGAATTCCTCTCTGCGACTAATTAAACCATATAATCGAGTTTTGTACCAAATGATATCCATCTTGTATACAATATGGATATTTCCATTGACATCCCATGTTGATAAGGTTATATTTGTAATTAACAACCATGACCTCTGGAATGATCTTTGATATCAAACGCTATGCCATCCACGATGGCCCAGGAATTCGAACCGCAGTCTTCTTTAAGGGATGCCCCCTCGATTGTTGGTGGTGCCACAATCCCGAAGGACAGAGCACACAACCCCAATTGATGTTCAGGTCGAACCGGTGTAAATCCTCAAAAGCTTGTTTGCAAGCATGCCCGCGAGGGGCAATCACCTGGAAGGAAGGCTCGGTTACTAACTGGGATGAATGTGATGATTGTGGGAAGTGTGCTGAGGTTTGTTTTGCGGGAGCTCGCGAGATGATCGGTCGGGACATGAACATCAATCAGCTGATGGCAGAGATTGATAGGGACATCCTGTTTTACGATCAATCGGGTGGAGGGGTGACGTTTACAGGCGGAGAACCCATGCAGCAAAGGAAATTCCTTGAGGAAGCCTTACTCGCCTGCAAAGAGCGACATATCCACACCACAGTGGATACTTGTGGGTACAGTTCATGGGAAAATTTTAGCTCGATACTGCCTCTTGTGGATCTTTTCCTGTATGATGTAAAACTAATGAATGCGGATAAGCATATAAAATATACAGCTGTCTCCAATCAGCGAATATTGGACAATCTTTACAAACTTTCGAGCGCAAGGGCACACATCATCGTTCGCATCCCACTCATCCCTGGGATTAATGATGACGATGAAAACATCGAAATGTGCGGATCTTTTTTGGCAGAAATCCCCTACCTTGATGGGGTTGAATTGATGCCCTATCATGAGATAGGGCATGCAAAATATCAAGCATTGGGAATGAATTACAGGTTGGAAAACACAATATCTCCAATAGATGAGCAAATTGGCAAGGTGGAAGACTTACTCTCTGGCTACCACTTACCCGTTATCAAGCATCTTTCTGGGAGGACCGTATGAGCATGACCGCGCGTGTGAAAAAACTTCGCCAGCAAAGCCTGGAAGCTGTGGAGACGCTTTCTTCTGAACGGGCAGAGCTAATAACGGAATTTTCGTCGCAGGATATTGGATTGGTTTCGTCCACTGTACATAGGGCAATGGCTTTCAAGTACCTGATGGAGCATAAAGCGATTTGCATCAATGATGGAGAGCTGATCGTTGGTGAGAAGGGTCCAGCACCCAAAAACGCCCCAACCTTCCCGGAGTTATGCTGTCATAGCCTGGAGGACCTGGACGTGCTTAATAACCGCGAGAAAACGTCGTTCAAGGTCAGTCCAGAGACAAGGCGCATCTATAAAGAACGGATTATCCCATTTTGGCAAGGAAAGTCGATGCGGGAGCTGATCTTCAATGAGATGACCGAGGAATGGAAGGCAGCCTACCAGGCAGGCATCTTCACAGAATTCATGGAGCAACGCTCGCCAGGTCATACTGTGTTGGACGACAAGATTTATAAAAAGGGGATGTTGGATTTCCAGGCGGAGATTCAGGCAAGCCTATCAAAACTGGACTATTTAAGGGACCCATTGGCGTATGAGAAACAGGAAGAGTTACGCGCCATGCACATCGCAGCGGGTGCGATTGTACGGTATGCCGAACGACATGCTGAAAAAGCGCTAGAACTTGCGAGTAAGGAACAGGATGAGCAGCGTAAAAACGAGCTTACGAAGATCGCAGATGTCTGCCAGCATGTCCCGGCACATGCACCTCGAAATTTCTGGGAAGCCTTGCAGTATTACTGGTTTGTTCACCTGGGTGTGACGATTGAGTTAAATACCTGGGATGCATTTTCACCGGGGCGTCTGGACCAGCATCTACTACCTTTCTACCAGCAAGGACTTAGTAAGGGGAGCTTGGATCGAATGGGTGCCGAGGAATTGCTGCAATGTCTCTGGATTAAGTTCAACAACCAACCTGCTCCGCCTAAAGTGGGTGTGACCGCTGAGGAAAGCGGGACCTATACCGATTTTGCGCAAATCAACTTAGGGGGTGTACGTCCGGATGGCTCGGATGGTGTGAACGAAGTGACTTACCTCCTTTTGGATGTGATCGAGGAGATGCGCTTATTACAACCTTCCACCTCAATCCAGGTGAGCAAGAAGAATCCTGATCGATTCATCAAGCGTGCCACTAAGATCATTCGGACCGGGTTTGGGCAACCCTCGGTGTTCAATGCTGACTTAATTGGGCAAGAATTGATGCGCATGGGCAAAACCGTTGTGGATGCGCGTTGTGGAGGGTCCAGCGGTTGTGTAGAGGTGGGGGCTTTTGGCAAGGAAAATTATAATTTGACAGGCTATTTCAACCTTCCCAAAGTACTGGAAATCACTCTGCATGATGGGATCGATCCGCGAACGGGTGGACAAATCGGCATTGCGACCGGCGATCCGCGTGCTTTTCAAAGCGTGGAAGAGTTGTATAACGCATTCGAAAAACAGGTCAATTACTTTGTAGATGTTAAAGTCCGAGGGAATAACGTCATCGAACGCTTATATGCGGGATATATGCCATGCCCGTTACTCTCGCTATTGGTGGATGACTGTATTCGCAAGGGTAAGGATTACCATGATGGAGGTGCACGTTATAACACCACTTATATCCAGGGCGTGGGTCTGGGAACAATGACCGATGCCTTGACCAGCTTGAGCTATCATGTTTTTGATCACCAGACGTTATCGATGGGGGATTTTATCGCTAATCTGGACGCCAACTTTGAAGGAAATGAGCAGCTGCGACAACAACTCCTAAACCGGACACCAAAGTATGGGAATGATGATGACCATGCAGACAAAGTGATGCAGCGCATTTTTGAGATTTACTATAGTGCCGTCGATGGGCGCCAAAATACCAAAGGGGGTGAGTACCATATCAATCTCCTTCCCACCACTGTTCATATCTATTTTGGTTCCGTCACTGGAGCAACCCCCGACGGACGCATGGCAGGAACTCCACTTTCAGAAGGTGTGTCTCCAGTTCAGGGGGCAGATCACAAAGGACCGACTGCAGTTATTCGTTCTGTTGCCAAAATGGACCATGTACGGACGGGCGGCACATTGCTAAACCAGAAATTCACCCCACAGGTGCTTAACAGCGAGGATGGTTTGGATAAACTGGTTCAGCTCATCCGGACGTATTTTCGATTGGATGGACATCACATTCAATTCAATGTTGTGGATGCAGCAACTTTACGCCTGGCCCAACAACACCCTGAGCAGTACCGCAGCTTAATCGTGCGTGTTGCGGGGTACAGTGATTACTTTTGTGATCTGAGCGCGACCTTACAAAATGAGATTATTGCCCGGACGGAACACGAAGCGTTCTAAAGTTTCGGCAACACGATGGTCTGTTGAGACTGATATTTCCCTTTTTTATCCGCATAAGAAGTTTCACACGGTTCATCTGCAACGAAGAATAAGACCTGGGCAATGCCCTCGTTGGCATATATTTTAGCTGGCAGCGGGGCGGTGTTAGAAATCTCAAGGGTGACATAACCCTCCCACTCCGGCTCAAAGGGTGTCACGTTTACGATAATGCCACAACGGGCATATGTCGACTTCCCCAGGCAAATGGTGAGTACTTCGCGGGGAATGCGGAAGTATTCAATCGTACGCGCCAGAGCGAATGAGTTCGGGGGGATAATGCACACATCACCTTTATAATCGACCATGGAGCGGGAATCAAAATGCTTTGGGTCGACCATAGCAGAATAGACATTGGTGAAGATCTTAAATTCATCTGCAACCCGGATGTCATAACCATAGGAGGACACTCCATAGGATATGACCCCATCGCGCACCTGGCTGTCTGCAAATGGATCAATCATGCGTTTTTCCATGGCCATCTTACGAATCCAATGATCAGGTTTCAATCCCATGCTGTACTCCTTATAAGATTCCCGTGATCGATTTAAATTCGCTCCATGCGAAGTCCAACCGACGCAAACAGAGGCCTGGCTGGATCAGTCGCTCAGCAACGCTTACCAACCACTGGCTTTGAAAATTGTCTCCAATAAGCGCCCTCGTTCCTCCGGGGTCATCATGCGAGGGCGGGCAAAATCAACAAAGCGGATTGTGATGAGCTCCGTGCTTATATACTTCCCATCATAAAAAACATGTCGATCAATGAAAGCATTATCACAGGCATAATCAACACAATAGTGATACTGGTCAAAAAACAGGTTCCCCAGCCCATAGTGGATGAATGATCCATTTTCGAATGCAAACCCATGCGGTTGGTGTGCCTGACTGCCACTGACAATTGTCGCTCCGGCAGCTGCAACCAGCCCAAAGTCATCTGCCAGGCTTGGCTCGGTGGTATACGTGTAATATTCACGATGCTGGAAGGTGAAAACCACCTGATAACCTTCCTCGCGTAGGGCGGGGATTTCGGTGTTGATCCAATTAAAGTCGCACTGCGCTGCGCCAGGATGGCTATCGGTGGCAATTGCGTCACAAGGGATTTCGTTCTTTACCTGGCACCCGACGTTACAACCCATGAAGGCAATTCGGTTCCCATTATTTTCCAACTTCACCGGTTGGCGCGCTTCATCGGCATTGGCTCCACCGCCATAATAGGGCCAATCAAGGTCTTTGTACATTTGAAGGGTGTATAACGTGGCTTCAGCACCATAATCCATGAAGTGATCCCCAGTCAACTCAACGATATCGGTATCAACAGCTTTGAGCAAGTCAATATACCTCGGGCTGGAACAGAATACCAGGGAGGTCATGGTTTGGGTGGGATAGGGACAATCTGGCGAGAAAGGGATTTCATTGCTAATATGTGTGATATCTGCCTGCGCAAGGAGTGACCCGATATCCCTGGCAGGGTAGGTGATACCTTCCTGCTCCATTGCGTAAGCAGTGGCACGAACCATTGCCGTCACACCTGTCATTGCCACGGTGGTGAGCCGGGAGGCCTCACGGTTGCTGACGGGCAGGTTCAATGCATCTGGGTGCAAGCTCACAGTACCAGATAAGACAAACGGAATATTTAGTGGATAGACAGTGGGGTCGAAATCCTTGCGGATAGGGGATTGACCATCAACGGTCAAAACTTTCCAGCGCGGTTCAAGCGTTTCAAAGGGAACGATCGCCCAGGATGGCCGATTTGACCAGGCATAATCAAGCAGCTGGTCAGCAGGGAGTACCTGTACAGCTTGTGGAGCAGGGGGCCCCCAATAGGCTGTGAGCACATCCAAAGTACCATGGTCCATGAGTAGCGGAGCACCGTTGAAAGGAGTGATGGAGTCACCAGCCCAGGCAGCTAGAAGCTCATCGGTGGTAATCCCATCGGTGATCGTCGGAAAGGGAACAACCAGGGCATAACTCCATAAGATCGCCGTAGGCGAATTGTGATCACCCACCGTTAAAGTTATATCTGCTGCTTCGGGTGTTGCTGCCAGGTTATACCCCTCTGGAAGTGTGATGGAAGACCGCATCTTACCTGGCAGATAAGGTTCAAGCCAAACTTGATAGGAGGGTAGGGTGGGAGATGCTGAAGGTTCAGGTTGAGAAGTATTCGTTGGTAAAGCTGTATTTATAGTAGCCGAGACCGAAGGTAGTGGAATTGTGGTCTGTGGGGTAGTTGATATGGAAGTAGAAGATGTGAATCCTGGTTTGCAGCCTACAAACAGGAAGCCAATAATGAAGATCAGTATAATGCTTTTATACGCTCTTCCCAGTGATCGGGAAGCGCTCAGTGAAGACCCTACGAGCCAGCGGGTCATTGATTATAACCCTCGCTCATGTAAAGCCGCGCGAATGCGAGATTCTCTTTCGGCGACATGTTGCTCAATCCCAGCGAGCTCACTTAAGAAGGGGTTGGCAAGGTTTGGAGGTAAATCCTTGACATTGATGCGAATGTTATACGCTGCTCCGAGGATGGCTGCAGTCGCGAGAGCTGCGCCGGTAGCCCCGTCACTCAATGCTGAGATATTACCAAACCTAATGATTTGGTCTGCCAAATCGAGTACTTGTAATGATTTGTGAGCAACAGCCATCGGAGTTTGGGTAGCCAGTAGGGTAGCTTGCTGGATAGCTTTCTGGCGGATTCCCTGCTGCTCGTGAGTGTCTTTGGGTAATTTATATGCAGCCATAACGCTTTCAAATGCGGATGAGTCAAGCTGGATGGAAAGAGTAAGATCACTTCGTAATGCTTCAGCCTGTGTAAGGATACCTTGCATCTTGGATTCAACTTCAGCATATTTTTTCTTGCCAATGGTTAATCGTGCGACCATGGAAACCAAACCCGCGGCAGCAGCACCGGAATAGGCTGCTGCTGAACCACCCCCGGGCGTAGCTGTGCTTGAAGCTATTGCATCAAGGAATTCTGTCCCGTATTCAGGCTGTTCAAGTGATTGGGGTGGTTGCAGCATGGCATACAACTTTTGCTCCAAGATTTGTTCTGGCTTGAATTGGTCCAGCTGCAAGTACCAGACTGCAGCATCTACTAGAGCAGCCTGGGGAATTAAGCCGACCAGCTCAGCATGATGAATCATCACCCCATAACGATCGGCTTCGCGACGGATTGTCTCTACCACCAGGGTCAGCGGGGTTTTGTGGTAATTCGTCAGATTCATCGAGATCTGAGCGCGCCCGTCCACCAACATGCCTAAAGCCTTAACAAAGCGCAACCCCCCAGATGAAAATCGGATGGTTTTGGCTATTTTCTCAGCAATGGATAAATCATTGGTCGTCAGGTAGATATTATAAGCAATCAGTGGTTGGCGGGCACCGATGACCGTTGCCCCGGCGGAGCCGACACGGTTGGGTCCAAAATCGGGGTCACGCTCAGGGTTCGTCCCCATTTCACGTTTGAGAGCTTCATATTGCCCGCGGCGAAGGTTTTCGAGGTTCGTGTGTTCAGGGCGAGTAGCTGCTTCTTCGTAAAGATACACGGGTATATTTAGCTCTTTACCAACACGTTGCCCCAGGTGGCGTGCAATTTGGACGGAATCTTGCATCGTTAGCCCAGAAATCGGCACGAAAGGAACCACATCTGTCGCACCGATACGAGGATGTTCGCCTGTATGATGATCAAGGTCGATCAATTCAGCAGCCTTGGCAATGGATTGAAAGGCAGCCTCTTCTACTGCAGCTGGTGGACCAACGAAAGTTAATACAGTTCGATTGTGGTCCAGGTCAGAATGACGGTCCAACAAAGTCACGCCTTCCACGGAAGTGATCGAATTCATGATCGCCTCAATGACATCAGGCCGGCGGGCTTCAGAGTAATTGGGAATACATTCTAGTATGGGGTGTGTCATGACTGACCTCCGTAAGGTGGTGTAGAGTAATTATACCCTTGGTATTTGAGGTAAGGAGTTGAATGGTTGTTATATCGTTCTCAGCGCTCAACTCGAATTGTTGACTTGAATTGTTGTTCACGGTAGAATGAAAGCGAAGATCCCATGCCACGCACACGGTTTATAAAGTATACAGTTTTATTATTGGTGTTTATAACTACCCTGGCGTGCCGCCAATCCATCCAGCCCCTGGCAATTCCAACCATTGGATACAACCGTACTACTCCGGTTGCGCCTCAACCGACAGTACCCGATCCCACCAGCGCGATCTACATACCTGTGGCGAGGAATCCGGATGACATCACAATTGAATCTCCAACCCCCGATGTAGCACGTGAACTACCAGGGATACCCACTGAAGACGAACAATATATCGTCCAGGCGGGAGATTCGTTGGGAAGTATTGCTACCCGCTACAATATTACTACGCAGATGCTCATTGAAGCGAATCAGATTTCCAATCCCGACTTGTTGGAGGTGGGACAGGAAATGGTAATCCCGGCTCCCATCCCGGGCGATCAAGGATCTGGCTTTAAGATCATTCCTGACTCGGAGCTTGTCTTTGGTCCTTATGCACAAAGCTTTGACCTGAAGGAATTTGTTAGCCGGTATGATAGCTATTTAAGCCGGTATAGTGAAGAAGTGGAGGGTCAAACGCTTACAGGGGCTGAAATCGTGCAGCTGGTGGCTCAGGATTACTCGGTTAACCCGAGATTATTACTCGCGGTTTTGGAATATCAAAGTGGCTGGGTCACCAAGGCAAACCCGGACCAGGATGCGCGGGATTTTCCAATTGGAATCAGGGACAGCTGGCGTAAAGGGTTATACCTGCAGCTAGCTTGGGCAGCTAATAGCCTTAATCGAGGATATTACTTATGGCGAGTGGATGGGATTGGGGGATGGCTTTTAAGCAATGGTGTGATGATCCCGATCGACCCATCGATTAATGCCGGGACTGCAGGTGTGCAACAATTGTTTGCCCTGCTTTATGACCGTACAGGTTGGGATCATGCCATCTCACCG
>Ga0315277_10011947_pt1 | contig 10905 bp, 5 predicted proteins | sample YL17G05_15_MG_FD_203695 | JGI IMG/M metagenome (GOLD analysis project Ga0315277, IMG submission 203695) | Sediment microbial communities from Yellowstone Lake, YNP, Wyoming, USA - YL17G05_15 | ecosystem: Environmental > Aquatic > Freshwater > Lake > Sediment | place: USA: Wyoming | collected... | reverse complement strand
TCAGACTTCATTCCTTTTTTGTCGGTAGCTACCCCCGGTTTGGTCGCACAGGCCCCCGCCGGTGGTGTGAAGCTGTCGCGAAGGGTTATGTAAGCATCATAAAGAACATCAAATGCCCCCTTGAGATCGCCATTCTTGCGTAGTTCCTGCGCTTTATCGCGCTTCTTTATGGCTTCCTCACTGTACTTGATTTTTGCCGCTTTAAGGTTCTTGATGACACTATTAAAGAATTCCACAGCTGTATCGAAGCCTTCTTCGCCTTCTTTGCGCAGCTCCGGGAACGCCTTCTCGGGATCCTGAAGACATAACTTATAGAGTTCTGTATCCGACTTCTTCATCGGGGAGAGATGTCCAGTCAATTTTGCGAGATTTTTTTGTAATTCGTTGACAACATCAAATGCGTTGTTATAGTCTTTATTTTCAATAAATATTTGTGCGTTTTTCATAAGGCTATTCGTATTGATCTCGATTATCCGCTTTTCTTCTTCGGAAAGCTCCTGACCCTGACCAGGTTGTTTCTCCGCTTCTTTCTGCTCGGTTCCCAAAGTGCGTTCGATGTCAGTTTGCTTGCCAACCTTATCAGCCATCGATTCGCCTTTTAATTTCTCTTTCTGCTGCGCAGTGTTTCCGCAGCCGCACATCGTAAATGCCACAAGGATGACAAGGCTAATAATAGTTCGTGTGAAATTCATCTTCGTATCCCCTTATATCCGGATTTGGAATTCCAGTTTTAGACTGATTTATACTTTATGCGTTTTCTGTAATCAAAAAATTTCAGGATTCAACCTATTTGATATCATTGCAAAAGTAACAAAACCTGTCCATTCTGTCAAGACGCTCAAATCTAAGGAAATAGATTCTTCTTCAATGTTCCCGAATCATAATGCATAAAAAAATCCCCCGCATGCACGGGGGATTGGATTGCTGTATTAGAGAGCTATTTGTAGCTACTCTACTGCACACCTTCTGTGACTATTACGTCACATCTTGTAAAGATAGTGACATTCGGCTGCACACTGCTGTCAGTAGCGCGGAAAGCCACTGTGAATAACCGCGGGACATACTCCTCAGCGGTAACTGTGAACGGACCGACATCATTGAAGATTCCGTTCGTATTGCTGAAATCGGGTGTGAATGTGACTCCATTATAGTCAAAGTCGCACTCATACAAGGCAATTGGCGGTCCAGTGGTTGATGACGCCGTAACTCTGAAGTTAACCAGGGCACCATTGGGCTGGTCGGTTACCGGGCAGGCCGGTGAATTGACTTTTCCGGTAATCGGACCTCCCGCAACCACGGACACCTGAAAACAATGATAGGTCGCGAATTCAGACATCGCATAATTCTCGAGAGTCTCCCCATCGGTGGTATGAATCAGGTAGTCGATCTTCGTGGGAGTTCCCTCGGGAACTCGAGAGTCCGTTACTTTGACAAGTGACCGGTAATTGCCGGTGGGGATGAGATTCTGATTCGCAATCGGAATCTTATACACGAGCGGATCACTCGGTGTGCCCGTCCCGCTTACCGGCATCGTTACTGTCTGAGCCGTATAGTTCATATTGGGGATTTCAACGCTGACTGAGAAAACATTCGATGGTTTCGCGATGTTGCTCGGATTAACCAGCGGATCCTCGACTGTTGCACCCTGCTGCCAGTCCCATACTTTAACCGTGACTGTGTAGGGTGTCAGTGGATCGATATTGTTCCAGGTGTTCCCAAGCGCTGGAGGATTGGAGCCCTGCGGTGGGATTGCAACGATCTTCCAGGCATTCTTGCGGTTGAATTCGGGATTGAAGTAGGTCGGAGTCAGCCTGTCATCTCTGTTCGCTGCGCTCGACCCGTATCCAAATGTCAGATACAAGTCAAAGCTGTAATGGGTCCAAATACAAGCGCTGGTTTTTATTAATGCGCCAAATATCGCTTCGCTGCCCATCGCGAACCTGTTGAATGTGCTCTCTGTGCCAGTGCTGTCATCGATGACCAGCATATAAGGCATCGCGGCGGAATCGCCCGTTATGTTTGCAAGCTCTCTCGTGAAGCCCGCCGGGTTCATTATATAGCCTCCCGTGTAAGCTTTCACGCCAGTGAGAGGATAGTCGGTTATTACAGCGTCAAGAGGTACTATCACCAATGCGGCATCAAAGAGATCGAGATCAAGCCTGTTCACTGCTGAAGGTGGCTCCGATGGATTGCCGGCTGGGAACGGATGTTTGACCCAGAATTTCAGATCCAGATTCTTATTGGCATCCATAGCTATTGAATAGATTTTCAAGCAGTCAGCGCATGGATTTACGGTGAAGAATGCGCTGCCGCTCACAAGCCAGCTTTCGCCTAAGGATGGAAGCCTCTTGGTCACAAGATCCGCTGTCATGGTGGTTGTATCGATATTAAGCTCATACGCGCCCATTAAGCCTATTGCACTGAATGATCCATCTTCATTGGTCGTCACACCCATTATCGGCTGTGGACTCTCATTCGATCCAAGTGTTACCACTGCCCCGCCGCCAGAACATCCAGCCACTAAAAACACTGACAGCAATACTAGTACTATAATCTTATGCATTGTGTACCTCCCTCGACTACATTGAAAAAAAAGTAAACCTACAGCTTAATTTACTTCCAAGCTACGGAAAATCACTATTTAAACTTGCTTAATCCCCCTGATTGAAACTTAGTCGATCCATACATCATAAACAATAAGATCGCTTATCTCACTACATTGCCAAGTTTCATACGTGAACCATAGCCAAATCGTCCCGCCCGCATTTAGCCCAAGACTTGACAGGTTAAATACATCGGTTCGAATACTAAAAGGATAGTTCGTGCAATTGTAGTACAACTGACCCATAGTGCCATTCGGAGGAGGATTTCCAGTCCAGTCATAGTATAGCAAGACTTGATCCCAGATGCATCCAACAGCACATTGTTTCGTATGCTCCCATGTGACATGAAGCTCAATGGTATCGCTCGTCGGCCAGCAGGCAGGAACGGTAAATCCAATTGCTCGTCCGCAATAGTCATAGCCCGGACTATAACCTGGATAATGGCATGGGCAATAATTACTATTGTAGCACCCACCGTCCCTTGAATTGATTTGACCTTGCCACCAGTTGCATCTCCAGTAGCCTAACCCATCGGTTATCCAGTTGCCCTGATCCGGATCGCTGGGATCGAAGCTTGTTGTGTAAATCGGCCCTGGGCAAATAACTTCAAAAAGGTCAACTTCCGTGCCAGTTGATCCGCATTCGTTCTTCACCTGTACGTCGAATTTTTCTGCTAATGCACCTGTGAAATCGACATCGCAGGTTATCTGGTTTGAACCGTTGCTCACAACATTCGTAGCTGTAAATGTGCTTGTTCCGATGAATTTGACTGTTGCTGTCGATCCATTGTAATTGCTACCATCAAGAACAACTCCTGTATACGCCTGTGCTAAAGCCTGGTTTACACCATAGGATGTAGTGACTTGGGTTGTATCAGGATCTGGGCAGCATGTTTCAACAGTAACTTTGCAGGTCGCGAAAATTGTTACGTTCTGCACTGGGCAACTGTCTTTTGCTCGGAACGCAACAGTGAAGTCACGTGGAACATTGCTTGGGCAATCAGGAACAGTGAACGGTCCAACACCCACGAAGTTACCATCGGTGTTTGTAAAATCGGCGGTAAATGTTGTGCCGTTATAGTCATAGTCGCATGCATACTCGACAATCGGGTCTCCACCATTACCGCTTGATGCTGTAACGGTGAAGTCAATTGACGCGCCGTCCTGCTGACCGGTTACCGGGCAGCTCGGGCTTGTAATTGAACCTGTGATAGGTCCGCATCCCACGACTACGGTCGCAATAAAAGTCTGATAGGTTGCATATTCCGGAATCGCATAGTTGGTCAATACGATCCCATTTTCTGTGTGGATCATGTAGTCGATACCATCGGCACCGGGTGGGGTAGTCGTTGGTACCCTCTGATCGGAAACTTTGACAAGACCGAGATATTCGCCAGCATCCAGCAAGTTCTGATTGGCAATCGGAACCTGAAAGACGAGAGGATTATCCGGTTCGCCGGTTCCGCCGGTCGGTGTTGTCACCGATGGAAGCGTTGTCTTCATACCCGGAATCTCAACTTTGACCATGGAGACATTCGATGCGTACGCAATGTCACCCGGAAGAACTGGCGGCTTCGCAATTGTGGTCACACCCTGCTGCCAGTCAAATACTTCAACCTTTACGTTGAAAGTACCTGTTGGATCATTATCATTCCAGGTGTTTCCCATTGCGGGTGGGTCAGACCCCTGCGGTGGTGTTACGACGACCTTCCAAGCCTGCTTTCTGTTGAACTCAGGATTGAAATAGGTCGGAGTCAACCTCGTCTTCTTAACCGCGCTCGCACCATACCCCATCGTCAGATACATGTCGTACGTCAATGTGGTGACCGTATTAAGATTGAAATAAATATCAAAGAATGAATCGGTACCCATTGCGAATTTGTTCCATGTATCTTTCGCAGCTGCATTATCATCGACAACTAAAACATAAGGCATCGCAGCTGGGTCAGTAGTAACATTCTTAAGCTCGGTTGTAAGTCCGGCATTCTTAGCCAGAATACCAGTATAAGCCTTGGTACCCATTAACGCGTAATTGACCGGTGTGGCTCCAACTGGGGCAATGACCGCTGCAAGGTCGAAGACATCGAGGTCAAGTCGGTTTTTAGCGCTCGGTGGTAAACCAGAAGAGCCCTTGTCGAATGGATGGCTAATCGCGAAATGTATCTGAAGATAATTTTCCACGGTTAGCGCAATCGAATCGAGTTTGAGACAATCCGAGCACGGAGCAACTGCAAAGAACGCCATACCGCTTACTGTCCAGCTCTGTCCCAGCGATGGCATTCTCTTGGAAACAAGGTCGGCAGTCATGGTTGCCGGATTGATGATTAGTTCATACGCGCCCATTACGCCGAGTGCATTGAAGGATCCATCTTCATAAGTCGCCACGTCGATTATCGGCAGACTGTTAACGGAACCATTAGGCGTCATAGCGCGCTCATCACTTACTGTGGTTACCGGGTTTCCGCCACCGGAACATCCGGCAATCGCTAAAACAGTAAGGAACAATACCATCAAAATTCTGCGCATTGCATACCTCCCTGATTTGGAGTGATAAAAATAAAGAGTGCCTTTATATTTGCTTAACTTACTAAAGCCTATGTAAAAAATCTACGAATAAGAGTTACTTAATGAGAAAAAGAGAGAAACTTAAGAAAAGCTCATTCCATTTGTCTCCCCCATTTTCGTAAGTTAATGATAATGTAATTTTAAAAAAAGTCAAGTTTTTTTTAAGAATTTCTAATGAGCTCTACGGTTGCTCGCCTGGCAGGAAAATCGATATCCTGTCCGCCATTACCACATAAACCCAGTTGTTACTCCAGGATGCCTCAATCCTTGTAGGTGTTACCGGAATCGACGTGATAGTGCCAAATGAGCCTAAAGATGTACCCTCCCACGTGAATTTCTTGACCCTCGGCAATCCGGTCGAAAGAATATCGAGCACGAATACGTTGTCGAGTGCGTTGCTTGTTATATCCTGCGGATTCCAGAATCCGGTATCCGCATCAGTTTGTGTTCCCCCCCACCAGCCTCCTAGGAACTGGAAAGGTTGAGTGTTCAGCTTTTCAACTCGCCACTCCGGAGCGCCCTCGAGAACTACGACTTGCGGCGACGAATCCGATCCGGTAGATCCCTTTATGTAATTCATGTCAAGATGTCTTGCACCGGGACCGGGATCATAATCAAAATCCCATGATGTTCCATTGGCGTAATCCGGAGGAGCAAACCTGTTCATCCACACCCATGGTATGCCGGGAGAATATCCCGTTAAATCAGCTTGATAATCGGCGTATGAACCCGCCCCAATTATAAGCTGCTCAGAATTCCGAGGTTCAAGCGTTGTATAACCGTGAGTTGTGGCAAGCGTTCCATCGTAAAGATAACTATATGAATTGCGTTCAGTTGATGACCACCATGCGCATATTGAATCGCCATTATTATTAGCTTCAACTCGCTGATTCGATTGTGTGCCCGGCATCGTATAAAGCCATGCGCCACTAAATAACCTTCCGTCGTATTTCCAAACCTGACTATCCGCAAACATAATCAACACTTCGTTGGTATTTTTTATCACGGTAAGATCTCGGATATCAACCCCAGGTCGAAGTATCCTGCCCTTGGGCTGGGCGACTGAAACTATTATTGGACTATCAAGTTTGTCAGTTTTGCCGAGATTATCAGTTACTCGCAGTTGTACCGCAATAGACGCATCAACTATAGGAAAAATATGTGCCGGATTCCATGAAGCCCCGGTGTACTCGTCTCCCGTGCCTCCGAAAACACCATCCTCATTGAAATCCCATTCATACAGTGTGACCATGCCATCCGGATCGTAGGATGCTGATGCATCAAACGTAACAGATTCACCTACGAGAATAGCTGTTGGCGTTGTGGCTTCAGCAAGCGCAACCGGCTTTATATTTGTGCTTACAACTGCAGCGATAAAAGTCTGGTACGTCGCATATTCCGGTATCGCAAAGTTGGTCATCGCTACACCATCAGGTACATCGATCAGGTAGTCTCTATCCGCAATTGGAGTCGGCGGAACCCTTTTGTCGCTGACTTTCACAAGTCCGAAATACTCGCCTTCGGGTAGAAGGTTCTGGTTTGCGATCGGTATGACGAAAACAAGCGGAGCATTTGGAGCGCCGGTTCCGCTTGTCGGTGTCGTGGCGCTTGGCAATGTTGTCTTCATGCCCGGAATCTCAATGGTTACCCTGGATACATCGGATGCCGCATATATATCTGTCGTGTTCGTAAAATTGGGATCGACATGCGCTCCAATCTGCCAGTCGAATACTTCCACTGTGACATCCCATGGAGTTGTGTTATCGGAATCGTTCCACGTGTTTGACAAGCTCGGAATATCGCTTCCATTTGGCGGTGTCACTTTCACTTTCCATGCGGGTTTGCGGTTAAATTCCGGATTACAGTATCTCGGACTCAATCTCGCAGGCTTTTTCGCGCTCCAGCCATATCCCATAGTCAAATACGTATTGAAAGTGACCGACGTCATATGTGTTATGTCGAAGAATACGTCGAAAAATGTATCCGTACCCATGGCGAATTCGTTATACGTGGCTATGCCCGAGATATTGTCATCAATTACAAGCGCGTATGGCATGGCAGCCGTATCTTTGACCACGTTAGCCAGTTCGGTTGTATAACCCGCATTATTCGTGAGAATACCGGTATACGCTTTTGCACCGGTAAGCGGGTAATTCTTTGCGGTTGCACCAAGCGGCACGATGATGAGCGCAACATCGAAAACATCGAGGTCAAGACGATTTAACCAAGTTGGAGGTTTGGTTGAAACCCCCGGATCGAATGGATGGCTGATCGCGAAGGTCAGCTGAAGGTTGTTATCGGCAGTTAGAGCCATCTTGTCAACCTTCAGGCAATCAGCGCAAGGCGATACGGTGAAGAATCCAATTCCGCTCACGATCCAGCTCTCGCCAAGCGATGAAATTCGTTTGGTAACAAGGTCAGCAGCAAGATTAACTGTGTCAATGTTAAGCTCATATGCTCCCATCATGCCAATAGCATTGAAAGAGCCATCTTCCGATGATTCCATGGCGATGATGGGTAAATTATCCAATATCGCATTAGTCTGATTTGGGGTTTCTTTGGCAGTTGGAGATATTGGATTTACTCCCCCTGAACATCCTGTAAAGAGAAAAGCAGACACCATTATTAACACGCAAAAGATACGCATTGCATACCTCCTAAAGCTTTGAGTGAATTTAAGACACAAGTAAAAAAACTTTTTACTGCTTAAATGCATAAACACAAATCGATTTTAATTGGGAAAAGATTCAGGGAAACACAATGACTCCCCCATTGGGGTTAAAAATAGCAGAATCCTTTTTGAATTGCAACCAATAATTTTTTATTTTTTTGGCATTACATCGATTTTTTATTTTTCAAATCCCGGAACGAGTTGAGCTATGCTTCGTCTCGGATTTGCCGGCGGATTTTCCGCAGGATAACCTATGGGAAGAATCGCAACTGGAACGAATCCCGGTTTCAAATCGAGGATTCGAGCCACAGCATGAGTATCAAAAGCTCCGACCCAGCAGGAACCGAGACCGAGATCAGCCGCTGCGAGATGAGCGAATGTCGCTGCGATCGCCGTATCCTGATGAACATAAAGATTTGTGCCGCGTTTACCATATTGCACTTCCGACCTTCGCGAATCCTCGATAAATACAATCGCTACGGGAGCGCGTGTTATGAAACCCTGTCCGTACGCGGCTTGCGCGAGCTCTCGCCTGATGTTCACATCCTTTATAACCCGTAATTCATACGGTTGGAGATTCCCCGCTGATGGCGCTATCTGAGCGGCTTCAAGGATTTTTTTAATGGTCGCATCATCAACCGGTGTGTCCTTATACATCCGTATTGAGCGTCGTCTCTTTATCAATTCAAAAAATTCCATTTGCGCTTTTCCTTTGTGAAATGTTATTTATGACCGTTGCAAAAGTCATTAAAATGTCATTTCGAAGCAAAGTTCAGGATTTGACTTACATGTATACCGCATCTTTACAGTATTTTCAAATTGTCAAATCCTGAACTTTGCTGAGAAATCTCTTTTTGCAACGGTCTCTATTTAGATTCAGAACAAAGATTATACTAAAAGTTGTCATTTATGACGAAAAATCCACAATCAAGCTTTATAATTGTCAAATTTCTTAATGAAATCCTTTACATGAGGAAATAAGATGCTCAGCTTTCAGAATCACGATGAAATAAAAGACCTGATCCAGCGGGAGGAAGTGGAAATAATAGATTTGAAATTTATAGACATCCTCGGAGCATGGAGACATGTGACTATCCCCGCTCGATCTTTCAGCGAGAATACAATACGGGAAGGTTACGGTATCGATGGTTCTTCGGTATTCAGCGCCAAAAAAGTAACGCGAGGTGACATGTCGATTATCCCGGATATAAAAGCCGCATTCATGGACCCATTCTGGGGCGACCCTTGCCTCAGCTTTATTTGCAATATCGTCGATGCTAAAACGAAAGAGGATAGCGAGCTTGATACTCGCTGTGTAGCACGACGAGCCGAGGCTCATCTCGCAAAGCAGAATTTCGCTGATGAGATTCATATCGCACCGGAACTCGAATGTTATCTCCTTGATGAGGTCGAGTGGCGGAACACCGATAATGCAGCTTTCTCGAGAGTCGGCTCGCATCAAAGCTCGCCTCCAACAATGGAGGATGATCCGGAGCATTTCACCCGCCCGAGGATAAAACGCCAGACCGGTTATCTTGTCGCTCCCCCTCAAGATTCTAATTTCATCGTAAGACAGGAAATTTGTTTCCTCCTTGAAGAGGTCGGAATTCCAATTAAGTATCATCATCACGAAGTGGGCAGCCTCGGACAGGAGGAAATCGAATTTGAGTTTCTGCCATTTCTGCGAGGATGCGATTCCGCCCTGGTCTCCAAATACTTTATTAAAAACTCCGCAATCGAGCATGGGATGATAGCCACCTTCATGCCGAAACCGATTGCGAATCAGACCGGTTCAGGATTGCATATCCACATGTATTTACGAAAAAATGGAAAACCCGTGTTCTATGAAAAGGGAGGATATGCCGACTTGAGTAAACTGGCGCTTTATTTCATCGCCGGGATTTTCGAGCACTCAAGAGCAATAATGGCTTTAAGCTGCGCATCGACCAATTCATACCGGCGGCTTAAACCCGGATTCGAAACTCCGACAGCTTTCTTCTTTTCCGAGGCGAATCGCGAAGCTGCAATACGAATTCCAGGTTACGCGACAAGTCCTGAAGATAAGAGGATAGAATTCAGACTCGCTGATGCAACAGGCAATATTTATCTCACTGTTTCTGCAATCATTATGGCTGGCATCGATGGCATAAAGCGTAAAATCGACCCGACAGAACGAGGATTCGGTCCTTTTGATGGCAGAGGTCCTGAATTGAAATTCGGAACTGAGAACAAACGATTATTTATCCCTCACAATTTCGAGGAAGCCCTTTATGCTATCAACGATGACATGGGATTTCTATGCGATGATGGTGTATTCACACAAAACTTCCTTAAGTCGTATATTGATTACAAATGGAAAAACGAAATCCTCGAAATCTGGGGCAAGCCGCATCCATATGAATTCGAACTGTATTTTGATTTGTAAGGTTGAATTATGATGGATCATCACCCAGCTCAGTACTGCGATCATAAGAGAGTAGCTCAGAACTACAAGCGTTAGCGTCCCCTATTACTAAGAGGTTTCCTCATAGCCATCTGCCTGGAAGGAGGGCGCTGACGCTTATAGTTCTGAGCTGCTCCTTGACAGTCGCAGTACAGTTCGGAGCTACTCCTTGACAGTCGTACTACAGCGTTGAAGAGACTATCGATTGAATCTTTATTTATCGCAACCATCGCATTTATGATCTCCGGACTTGCCTTTCCCATCCCCTTTAGCATAAGGGCATTCCACGGATTTCGCATCGTCAGATGGTTTGCCGGTATATTCCCCCACCCATTTGCAATGCAGATTAAGCGATTTATGCCATGATGGCTCGTGAATCTTATTTTTGCATAGCTCGCAATTTTCCGGGTCCCATAATTTGTGCTGATCCCAACAGCAATGGAACGTTCCATCCTCCTGCCATCCCCATTTATCGCATTTCCAATCCAGAGAGTCATGCCACGATTTACCGTGCTTTTTGGATTTACATAAGGGGCAGTCGGATTTATCCCACAAACTATGAATATGCCAGCTCCAGTGGTGCATTTCATCAGCACCGCAGCAATATGATGTCCGTCCTTTTTG
>Ga0315277_10011944_pt1 | contig 10907 bp, 10 predicted proteins | sample YL17G05_15_MG_FD_203695 | JGI IMG/M metagenome (GOLD analysis project Ga0315277, IMG submission 203695) | Sediment microbial communities from Yellowstone Lake, YNP, Wyoming, USA - YL17G05_15 | ecosystem: Environmental > Aquatic > Freshwater > Lake > Sediment | place: USA: Wyoming | collected... | reverse complement strand
ATCGGTTCCTCGATGAGATTGAGGATCTTTTCCACATCATTGAGTGGAATGCCACTGTCTTTTGACAGCTCCTGGGAAGTGGGTTCCCGGCCCAGCCTCTTCACCTGATCTTTAAAGGATTTCATCATCTTTCCTTTGATCTCAAAGAGGTAGTTCGGGATACGGATCGTTCTTGATTTCTCCGCAAAGGCCCTCAGAATGGCTGCCCTTATCCACCAGGAGGCATAGGTGCTGAATTTATACCCCTTCGTATAATCGAATTTGGCCATGGCCTGCATAAGGCCAAGGTTTCCTTCCTGGATGAGGTCGAGGAAAGAGAGGCCCCGGTTGGCATACCGTTTTGCGATGCTGACCACCAGACGGAGGTTGGCCTGGATCAGCGCATTCTTCGCCTGCTGGGTATCGAGAATGGCTCGCTGATGCCGGGTTAACATCTCCCTATACTTTCGACCCTTCTCCCTTTTTTCGGAAAGAGTAAATTTCAATTTTTTCCCGTTCTTCCCTTTGGCCTTCTGGCCCTGCCGGGAATGTCCATTAACCAGTTTCTTTCCGTTCCTTGGGACAGAAGATGAAGAAAGCTGTGCCTTCAGACGGTTGGTCTTAATCTCAAGGTCTTTTACTTGCTCCTCCCCTTCCTTAATCCTCTTGGCGAGGTCCACCTCTTGTTCGGGTGTCAGAAGAGAGATCTTTTCAAGGCTTTTCAGATATTCGAGGGTGATATCATGAGGGAAAAAGTAAGGTTCATCCTGGAGGCCCTGTTCGGATTGCACCTCCTCCTGTTCCTCAACAGCGGCCTCTTCTCCCGCCTGGAGTTCAAACTCCTCAAGAGTCGCTTCATCCAATTCGCCCGCACTGTAATTGGGAGAATCAACGGAAGGCATAGAGGATGCTGTCTCATCGAGACCGGACGGAGACGATGTCTCTTCGGTTGCAAGTCGTACCGACAGGGTTGGCTCCTCTCTCTTTTTCCCATTTGTCCTGCCCTGTTTCACTTGAATCAAACTCCTTTCTTATTATAATAAAAAACCCCTTCCAATCTTAATTATATGGAAAGGGTGAACCACCCGGCCAATTTTCTTTAAATTTATAAGGTATTATGCTATTGAATGACTTTCCTTATATCATCATCACCCTGTTCGAGTGATTCATCCTTTTTATTTTAATATATTCAAATCTTCCCCATTTGTCAAGAATTATTTATCTATAAAATTATCCAATTATATCAATCTGTTACGTATTGACGACGGGAATCCACTAATTTCAGATAGGATTTGTTACGAAATTTTCTCTTAAAAGGAAAGAAAGGGTGTGGGAAATCGGACCGATCTTGATTATCCAAAGGGTTGACTTTGAGAAGGTCTTCTTTTATATAAAGTTGAACCTGAAATCGAAAAAGTTTTCAATTCCCCCTTTTAAAACCCAAATGAGGGGGTTAGCAACAAAGAGGCGGATAACGGAAGGATTTATAGATGGGATATGTTGATCTTCATCTCCATACCACCGCCTCGGACGGGGTTAAGAGCCCTTCCGAGATAGTCAGATATGCAAAATCCAAAGGGCTTCAAGCCATTTCCATTACCGATCACGATACGATCGGGGGCCTGGAGGAGGGTTTGGCAGAAGGGTTGAGGATCGGGCTTGAAGTGATACCGGGCATTGAGATCAGTGCGGTACATTCGCCCGGTTCCATGCATCTCCTTGGTTATTTTATCGACATTCACCACCCCCCTCTAAGCGAGAGGTTGAAGTATCTCCAGAGAGCAAGAGAAGAGCGAAACCCCAGGATGGTGGAGAAGCTCAATCGGCTGGGGGTTAACATTACCTATGAAGAGGTGGTCAGAGCTTCCGGGGGAGGACAGGTGGGACGACCCCATTTCGCCCAGGTCCTTATTGAAAAAGGATATGTCAGAAATTTTCAAGAGGCTTTCGACCGGTATCTGAAGAAAGGGGCTCCCGCCTATGTTGATAAACTTAGATTGACACCGAGAGAAGCCATTCATTTTATCAATGAAGCCAGTGGGGTGGCTGTGCTCGGTCATCCCAACACCCTTGGTTTGAATGGATCCTTAGAGATGGAAAACCTCATCCTAAGCCTTCTCAAAGAGGGCCTGAAGGGGATAGAGGTCTATTATCCGGAACATTCTTCCTCAGAAATCGCTAAGTATAAGGCTCTGGCTGAAAAACATGGTCTCATCCTGACCGGAGGTACGGACTACCATGGAGTTGATAAAGAAAGTTTAGATGTCGGAGTAGGAAGAGGGGAGATGAAACTTCCCTATTCGATAGTAGAGGCCCTCAAAGCGGTCAGGAATCAATCTTTCCAATCATATTGATTGGGGACAAATGGAATTAGGGAGAGGGAAGTGGTTGTCCTTTTATTAACGATTACTGCTCTATTATGGGGTGTGACGCCCATCCTTGAAAAGATTGGCCTGGCAAAGGTCGACCCTCTGGTGGGGGTTACCGTTCGGAGCACAATCGTGACCATAAGCCTTTTGATCCTCACCTTTCTTCTGGGTAAGGGCAGAACATTGGTTTCACTGGATGGGAAGAGCATCCTGCTCTTCGGTGCAAGCGGTATGATGGCGGGTCTTCTCGGGATGTGGACTTACTATATGGCGCTAAAAATGGAAGCTACTTCCAAAATTGTTCCCATTGCTGCCTGTTACCCGTTGGTCACCGCCCTTCTAAGTGTTCTGATCCTCAATGAAGGGGTGAGCGTTTCGAGAGTGATCGGGACAGCCTTAATTGTGTCAGGAATCTGGCTGGTCAAGTAAACCCCGTTAGAAATTCCAGCGGGGCATTAAACCCGGCCGGAATTAATCTGAAATGTAACCCCGTTGCAGAGCAGCGGGGTTACATTTCTAACGGGGTAAAGATAGAGGGTGGGAGGTGGAAAGTGGTAGGGGGTATCAGAAAAGAAAAAACCACACTCGACTTACCACTCTCCACATTCTAAAAACGGAGGGAAGTTAACAATGAAGAAGAGAGGTAAAACGAATCGGTTGAAGGCAGCTTTGAAGAGAAAGAATGTGAGAAGTTCGTTGAGAAAATCGAAAGGTGAGCGGAAGTTTCCCACCTGATCCTTTAGCTCCTCACCTGCCAATCCTGGTTTAATGTGACAAAGTTTACATACCCCAGTCTTATCTTTTCCGGTCCCAATGGGAAAATCTTCGACCATCCCCACCTGAAATTGTCTGGCCGATCCGGAGATCGATTGATCGTTCCTGACCCCTCGGAATTGGTTCCTCTCCCCAGAGGAAGCCAGCTTTTCACCCTTCCCGGGAGAAAACCTGTTGGATGGGATGAGGAAAGAGGGGCTTTTACCTTATCAGAGAAGATGAGGATCGGAAAGGAAGAAATTGAATGCACCGCTGTTGCTGCTTTTCTTCCGCCCGGATATATCCGAACCCTCCTTCCAGCGGCTCAGATGAGAACAGGAGCTCCTACGCTTCCCCTGTGGGCATACAGTTGTGTGGGTTGGAGAGGCGGAAAATTCTGTGCTCCGGGCCTGCTCATTGATCCCAATCCGCACTGGGATCCCAAATATTTTGGGGATGATCGCCTTTTAAAAAGAAAGGTTGAAATCTCACTGAAGGCAAACTCCCGGAACCGGCTCCTTCGACAGCTTGCCCGGTGCGCCCTGGAGTATCATTGCTTTGCAGCGAAGAATGTCTTCTTCCGGAGGTGGGAATGTCCTTTACCCACCTCTCCGTCATGTAATGCAGCCTGCATAGGGTGTATTTCACTTCAACCCTCAGAATGCTGTCCGGCCTCGATGGAAAGGATTGGCTTCGTGCCGACCCGGGAAGAAGTCGTGGGAGTTGCCTTACCCCATCTGAAAAAAGCAGAGGATGCGATTGTCAGCTTCGGTCAGGGTTGCGAAGGAGAACCATTGATGCAGTGGCAACTTCTGGAGAGGTCGATCCGTGAACTTAGGGAGAGGACAGACCGGGGAACAATTAACCTCAACACCAATGGAAGCTTTCCAGATCGGGTGGCAAAACTCTGCGATGCAGGACTCAATAGTCTTCGTGTGACCCTCAACAGTCCTCATCCGAAATATTATAACCGTTACCACAAACCGAAGGGATATACTTTTGGAAAAGTGGTGAAGTCCCTGATTCTTGCAAAAGAGAAGGGGATCTATACTTCGATCAATCTTCTCGTCTTTCCGGGATTTACGGACAGGGAAAGAGAGATAGAAGGGCTGGTCGGATTAATCAAAAAGACGAATCTCGATCTCATCCAGATGCGGAATCTGAACATTGATCCTGACCTCTACCTTCAGGCAATGGGAAAAGGGGAGGGAGTAGGGATTTCTAAGATGATTGAAATCCTCAAAAAAGAATTTCCCTCTCTCCAATTGGGTTATTTCAACCGCACCAAAGAAAGCTTTTATTCGAGTAAATAGGATTCAAGGGGTCAAGTGGTCGAGGGGTCAAGAGAAAATATTAAAAATAAATCCTTGACCGGAACGTGCCCCGCAAGCCCCGTCCCGCCTCTGGCGGGATAGAAGGGGTCAAGGGGTACAATATAAAACGAGATTACCTTACCGGGAAGCCCCGCCCTGTGGGCTTGGAGCTTCACCCCATGAACCCTCGAATCCTTGAACTCTTTTGAGCGATTTTTTGAGGAATAGACTTTTGGGAATGGATGGCGATCAATTCAAAAAAGGAATGAAGGCTGCCCTTCCGATTGTCCTGGGATACCTTCCGGTCGGGATGGCCTTCGGCGTTTTAGCGCGGAACGCAGGACTCACGACATTCGAAGCAGGTTCGATGAGCCTTCTCGTCTATGCTGGTGCGAGTCAGTTCATTGCCGTAGAGATGATCTCAAAAGGAATGGTCTGGTTTCCAATTGTCCTTACAACTTTTTTTATTAACCTCAGACATCTCCTCATGAGTTCGACACTTTCCCTTTATTTCAACGGAAATCGAATTCAAACCCTTGGCCTCCTCTCCGCACAGTTGACCGATGAGTCCTTTGCCGTGGCGATGTCGAATACCTCAAAGATTGAAAATCGGCCAGGATATCTCTTCGGGCTTCAGATTACCTCTCATATCGCATGGATAACAGGCTCGGTAGGAGGAGCCCTATTGGGTGGACTGATCGATCACAAATCGTATGGCATTCCTTTTGCTCTGCCGGCCCTTTTTATCTGCCTCCTTCTCCTACAGATCAGGAAGGTCCATCACTTTTATATCATGGTGATAGCCGGGATATTCTCACTCTTTTTCAAATGGGCATTGCCTGGAAACTGGTATATCATCCTGACTGCTCTTCTTGCTTCGGGAATAGGAATATATATCAGTTCAAAGTTGAAAGTTTGAAGTTTAAAGTTGAATGAATAGGGATGACAAAGAATGAGACATGAGATCCTTATACTCATCTTAGGAATGGCGCTGGTCACCTTCGTTCCCCGGTTTTTCCCCATGGCTTTTTTAACCCGAAGGGCCCTTCCGGAAAAGGTTAAGAAAGGATTGGAGTATTTTCCCATCTCCATTTTAAGCGCGATTGTCTTTCCCATCCTCTTCTTCAACGGAGAAGGAAGAATGGAAATTCAACCCCATTACCTTCTTTCTGCCATTCCTGTTTTTCTTTTTGCCTGGAAAGTGAGGAGCCTCTGGGGATCAGTCATCCTGGGAATGGTGGTTTATTGGGGATTGGGGTTTGTTTTTTAAGGGGTCAGGGGAGCAAATCAATTGCGGAATGCGGATTGCGGAATACGAAATAAAAAATCAGAAATTGGAGTTCGGAATTCAACATCAGAAGGTTCTTTGTTTTCTTTCCTCTAAACTTTAGTCACTTCTGTTTAGTCACTTTTGAGCAATCAAACTGGCAACTGCTTTTCTTCTTCCACCTTCCTTAAAAATTCCCTCGCGGTAGAATAAGACCCGGAAGTCTTTGAAGAGTCGGAGCAGTTCGTTCGATTTTAAGAAGTATTTTGGATCTTTAGGGCCTTCGGTTCCGACGTTCTTCTGCTCAAGAGTATAGGTTTCAAATATCACTCTGCCACCTTTTTTGAGCCCCTTTTTTATCTTCGGGATGAGACCCCTTCTGAGAAAGTAGAAGTTGGCGATGAGGTCGTATTTCTCTTTTTCAATCTGATATTGATCGAGATCAACGAGAAGGGTGTTAATCTTGACTCCCTTATCTCTAGCTAATTTTTGGGCTTTCTTCAAACCCCTATCCGAGATATCCACTGCATCCACTTCAAATCCATGTTGTGCCAGAAAGATCGCATTTCTTCCTTCGCCTGAGGCAATATCGAGGGTTTTCCCTTTTTGGAGAAGATGGATATGTTTTTTCAAAAAAGGATTGGGTTCTTTGCCAAAGGCAAATCCCTTTCCCTTGAACCTTTCGTCCCATCTTTTCTGGTCTAATTTCATTTCCTTTTCCTCTTTAATCCAGATTACCATTTGAATTTTGATCAGTCAAATTGAACCACTATTTAAGATTACTGGTTATTTTTATACACGTGGGTCAAATAATAAACAATAAATGAATTCATTGAAATTATTGTAGATTTAACAAGTTTGTTTCTGCATCCCGCTCATGTTTGTCAATTTTTAAACGAAAAATCGCTTTGCAGAAATAAATCTTTGAAGAGCAACATTCTTTTTGCTTTTTTTGAATTAAAATTTCTATTATAATTTGAATAGTTAGTTTAATTAATACAGACGATTAGACTTATGGTATAGATATTGCTATTTAAATCTACAATGGAGGTAAATAATGCAATGAAAAGAAGACTATTTTTTGTTTTTCTATTCATTTTTGTTCTTTCGGGATGCGCTGGGATTCCTGTTCGTGAGGCCATCAAAGAGGACCTCAGCCTCCCTGTCGGGAAGATTGAAGGAAATCAATTTTCAGGCATCCGGTTCCCGTTTAAAGTTTCTGCCCTTTCCCATTGGAAGATAGCCACAGAATTTCCATCTTTTATGTTGGAATTGGGCTACGAAAAACCGGGGCTGGAGGAGTCGGAAGTCTTTGTCTTCAATCCTTCCACGCAGTCAAACATCCAAATCGATATAACACCGGCAGGGCGATATGCAAAGTTCAGCCAGGAGTTGATCGAAGGACTTACCACAGCGGCCATGGGAAGTTTTAAACAGGAGCTTGAAGAGGAGCATGGCAAAGGAATCGAAGTGGTGACCGGTCCAACAGAGCCCATTGTTCTAAAAGGTGTTCAGTTCGCGGCTAAGAAATATGCGACCTATACCATTAAGGGGGTAAAGAGAGAGCAGGGCTGGATTTACGGATTTACAGAGCCCTATCAGCTCTTTATTCTCTATGTCATATTGGAGAAGGAAGGGAGTAAGGACCGGGAGGACATGAAGAAGATTTTGGATTCTTTTGAGGTTGTCTCAAAGAAATAAATAAATCATCGAGCTCTCTTTATCGATTGATGGAATTTTTTTCTCGGGTTTGTTGATTTTTAGAAGGGAATTCTTTATGGTTAATTGAAAACTCACTTACGGGAATGGTGGAGGCCAGTTATGGAGATCGTGGAGCTGAAGAAAGGGATTTACTGGGTAGGCGCAATCGACTGGAATGGAAGAGACTTTCATGGCTATTCAACTCCATTCGGGACCACTTACAATGCCTATCTGATTCTGGATGAGAAGAACGTCCTTATTGATACGGTCAAGGCCCCTTTCTACTTAGAGATGCTGGGACGGATTTCAGAGATTATCGATCCGTTGAAGATCGACATCATCGTATCGAATCATGTGGAGATGGATCACTCCGGTTCGCTTCCTCAGATTGTAGAACGAATCGGGAATCCGGTGGTGATCACTTCAGAGAGAGGACAAAAGGGGCTGGAGAAACATTATAAGAGGCCGATGAATTTTAAGGTAGTGAAGACAGGAGAAACTCTCTCCATCGGCCGCCGAACCCTTGCCTTTGTGGAAGCCCCGATGCTTCACTGGCCGGATAGCATGTTCACCTATGTGAAGGAAGATCGAGTTCTGTTGCCCAATGATGCCTTTGGCCAGCATATCGCTTCCTGCCAGAGATTCGATGATGAGGTGGGGGACGAGGTGATGAAACATGCGGCAAAATATTATGCCAACATCCTCTGGCCTCTGGCTCCCCTCATCCTCAAAAAAATAGATGAGGTTGTGAAGATGGGTATTCCCATCGATATGATCGGGCCCAGCCACGGTCTCATCTGGAGAAAGGATCCCGGCCGGATTATTCAGGCCTATGTGGAATGGAGCCAGGGGAAAGCGGACAAGAAAATCCTCGTCGTGTACGATACGATGTGGGGAAGCACCGAGGCATTAGCAAAGGCTATATTGAAAGGCCTGATAGAGGAGGGGGCAGAGGTAAAGCTACTCCATCTTCGATCAAATCATCGCAGTGATATTATCGAAGAGATGCTCAAATCTAAGGGAGTCTTGCTGGGTTCTCCGACCTTGAATAACGGGATATTTCCCACCATGGGAGATTTCCTGACCTATATGAGGGGTCTGAGACCGAAGGGAAAATTCTTTGGCCTCTTCGGATCGTATGGATGGGGAGGAGGGGCAATCAAGGAGATGAGGAAGAGTCTCGAACAAGAGAAGTTCGACATCTGGGAGAAGGAACTTTCAGTTCAATATATTCCTGACCCTGAAGAGATTAAAAAAGCCATTGAGTTTGGGAGGGAGTTCGCCAGGAAAATAGAAACGAATAGCACGAATGACAGCAAATGACACGAATAGGTTTTATTCGTGGAATTCGTTATCATTAGTGTAATTCGCCAGTTAACTTTAGGCACTTTCAACTTTAGTCACTCATATTCTTGCACTATGGAAAAGTCAACCGGCCCATATGGTCCCATCGTCATGGACCATTTCAACCATCCACGGAATATGGGCGAGATGGATAATCCCGACGGAATGGGAGAAGCTCAGAATCCTGTCTGCGGGGATACGATGCGGCTCTTCATCAAAGTTGAGTCGGACCGGATCGTCGATATCAAATTTCTCACCTTTGGATGCGGTGCGGCCATCGCCTCATCCAGCCTTGCAACGGAGATGATCAAGGGAAAGACGATTGAAGAAGCCCTTAAGATTTCGGATGAGGATATCGTTAAAGAATTAGGTGGACTTCCACCCTCAAAAGTCCACTGCTCCATTCTTGCGGAGATGGCGATCAAAGCTGCTGTGGCGGATTACAGGAAGAAAGTGAGCTAAACTAAGTTTCAAAGTGAGCTAAAGTGAACTAAAGTGACTAAAGTGGTCTAAAGTTTTTGGAATTTCAACTTTAGGCATTTTAGGCACTTAAAACTTTAGTTCACTTAGGAGAAGGCGAGGGCTGCAAGAATGACCGGAAGAGAAGTTTGCCTCCGCTTATTAAAAGATGTGGTTCAGGAATCCCCTGCTGATCAAACTGAGGCTCTCCTCCTGACGGAGGATTCCTCTCTCACCCGTTTTGCCAAATCATCGGTCCATCAACATGTGGCAGAGAAGAACAGGACATTGATCCTCAGGGTTGTAAAAGACAAACGGATTGCTGTCCTAACCACTAACCAACTCAACCGATCTTCATTGAGGGATTTACTGAGAAATGCAATCTCCATTACAGAAGTCCAGCATCCCAATGAGGACTTTGTCTCCCTACCAACTCCCCAATCCATTCCGGAGATCAACACCTTTCACGAGAATATCAAATCTCTCACTCCGAATCGAAAGGTAAAGGTGATCAATGATCTCTTCAAAATGGTGAGGGGAAAGGATCTGCAGGCTTCAGGTTCCTTTTCGAATGGAGAAGTTGAGGTGGCGGTGGTAAACTCTCTGGGAGTAGAGGCCTATCAGAGATATTCAGATCTCGTCTTTCATCTGATCATTGAGAACGATGGAGGCTCAGGTTACGCCGGTTTTGTGTCGAGGGATCCGGATCAGCTCGATATCGTTTCTCTTGTTAGAGAGGCGATTCAAAAGGCGTCGAGAGGAGTGCCGGCTCAGATTGAACCCGGAGAGTATGAAGTGATCTTGGAGCCCTATGCAGTGAGCGAACTCCTCTCCTTTCTTGGCTATCTGGGGTTTCATGCGCTGGCCGTTCAGGAAGGAAGAAGCTTCTTCTGCAATGAGTTTGGCAAGAAGCTGGTGGATTCAAGGGTGACGATCTATGATGATGGCCTTGACGCTGAAGGATTGCAGATTCCTTTCGATTTTGAAGGAGTTCCAAAACGGAGAGCGATCTTCTTTGAAGAGGGAGTGGTAAAAGAGGTGACCTATGACTCCTTCACCGGAGGAAGGGAGGGAAAAGATTCCACCGGCCATGGTCTTATCGCTCCCAATACGGAAGGGCCTGTCCCGATCAATTTATTTATGAAGGGGGGAGAATCTTCCCTTGAGGAGATGGTCAGGTCTGTTCGAAAAGGGATCTATGTCACCCGTTTTCACTACACCAATGTGGTCGAACCGATGAAGACGGTTTTGACCGGGATGACCCGTGATGGGACCTTTTTGATTGAAGAGGGCGAGATCAAGGGGCCGATTAAAAATCTGAGGTTTACAGAATCAGTCCTCAGGGCTCTCTCTCGCGTAAGCGCTATCTCAAAAGACCGAAGGATCTGCTCCGAAGGGACGGTCTACTCGAGGCGTTTTATCACCGGAGTCGTGGCCCCTGCTATCAAGGTGGATGGATTTAATTTTTCGGGAGTGTCAACGTTATAAGTGAACTAAAGTTGAAAGTGCCTAAAGTGAACTAAAGTTGAAAGTGTCTAAAGTGATCTAAAGCGACTAAGGTTAAATGATGGACAATAAAGAATTTTCAAAACTACTTGAGAAGAGGACTCGTGACTTTGGTGTCAAAATTATTCGGTTATCAACTGCTTTGCCCAATACACCTGAAGGTAGGGAAATAAGGAGACAGATTACCAAATCAGGTACTTCCGTTGGAGCGAATTA
>Ga0315277_10011942_pt1 | contig 10909 bp, 7 predicted proteins | sample YL17G05_15_MG_FD_203695 | JGI IMG/M metagenome (GOLD analysis project Ga0315277, IMG submission 203695) | Sediment microbial communities from Yellowstone Lake, YNP, Wyoming, USA - YL17G05_15 | ecosystem: Environmental > Aquatic > Freshwater > Lake > Sediment | place: USA: Wyoming | collected... | reverse complement strand
CCACGTGCCGCCGGATACCCCCGCGGGGCGCTATCGTATGTCGTTGACCATCCGGCCGGAGAATGCCCCGCCAACGGTGCTTGAGTGGCGTCTGCTGGTCCTGCCCTTCCAACTGAGTCGGCCTGCGGATAAACACTGGGGGACATGGCTTGATAGTTTTCCGCCGGTCGGAAGTCTATGGGGACCGGAGCGGCGCGGACGAAGAACGCCTGCAGAAATTGAGCGTCTGGCCCAGGCGGACATGGCGGGCTATCGCGCTCACGGTTTTGATCTGGCGCTGCTCAATTATTACTTCGGCGTGGAAGAAAAACCGGATGGCAGCTTTGAATATGGCCTATCCACGCTTCCGCAGGATATGGAATACCTCAAGCAACTGGGCTCCGATGCCCCGGTGGTGATCTGCTTCGAATATGCCTGCCGAAACTTGGAATATGGTTTCGCCGACCCGGAAGGCAAACACATTCCCGGCACCTTCAGCCCCAAGGCCCACAAGGCCATTGTCGGGCTTGTGCAACATATCCGCGACGAGGCCGAGCGCCGCAATTGGCCCAAGATTTATTTTTTCCCCATCGACGAGCCGGGCAACAACAAGACCGAGAACCGCTATCAATTCGCCGAGAACGTCTTGGACTTTGTCCACGAGGTCCCCGGCTGCCAAACGGCCGTTACCGTCACCTCCGGCTGCGTGCAGCGTCTCGGCGACCGAGTCGATGCGCGGATTTACGCCTACGGCTATTACAATCGCGACAAAGTTCTGCAAGAGGCGGAGCAGGGGCATCCGTTCTGGTATTACGAGAACGGGATGTTCTACGCCCACAGCACGGTCGCCTCTCGCGGCCATACGGGCTTTGCGTTCCTTCGTTCGGGGGCCGAGGTGGCGACGGCCTGGGGATTCGCTGCCACCCAAGCCAATCCGTACAACGATTTCGACGGCGGCCACAAGGATTGGAACGTGATCTTCCCGGGCGTTGACGGGCCGACGCCGACAATCTATTGGGAGCTCTGCCGCGAGGGCGTGGACGATTGCCGCTACGTGGCAACGCTGCAGCAACATATCCGGCAGGCCAAAGAGCGAGGCGCTGTCGAAGCAGCGCAAAGGGCCCAACGTGTGCTGGAGCCCCTCTTAGCAGCCGATGCGCCGACGATTGACAACCCACCGACCTTTGGCCGATACCGGTGGCGCATTGCCAGGGAAATCATGGCTCTGCACGGCGACCCCGAGCTGGCCCTGCCTTTTGCGGCGGTCGCAGCGAATCCGCCCAGCGCGATCAAGCTCGGGCCGAACCTTGTTGACAACCCCTCTTTTGAGGATTCTCCGCAGGCGGACGGCTCGCCGCCCGGCAGTTACCACCTGGGCTATCCGGCAGCGAAAGAAAAGCCGGTTGGCGCCTTGAGAGTAACCGATGAGGCAGCCCATTCCGGCCGATTCTCTTTGAAATGGGACCTGAGCAGGGTGGCCGACCCGGAATACAAGGGAAGGGATCCTCGCTGGCTCACCGTCAACGTAGGTTTTTCGAGCGAACTGGTAAGAAGCCTGCGCGGCAAGCGCGTCAAGGTCGGATACTGGATGCGGCTTGGCGGCGGAACGACGGTGCCGGGACTCGGACTGCGCCAAAACCTCAAGGAAGGGCCAGGGGAGGGATTTTACTTCAGAGGCGGCGTCAAGGACCCCGCCGTCTGGAATCAATTCGAGACAGAAGGCCGCCTGAGCAGCGACCTGGAGAGTATGGATATCCACACCTGGTGCAGCATCCCCGAGGCGGAGCTGGCCAAAAATTGCTTCTTTTACATCGACGACGTCTCCCTGGAAGTGATCGAGGAGCCGCCGTTATCTGTCACGACGCCGCTCGATGAATACTACATCGGCGAAACCATCCCGTGGACCATTAGTAGCATCTCAGAAAGCGGCGAAATTAAAATCTCGCTGCTGATCGACGACCGGCTCGTCGAAGAGCAAACGCACAAGGCGGCCGGCCTGCTGCGCGGTGCGTTTGAAAGCCGCGGACTTAAGAGCGGCATCTATACGCTCCAGGCCAGGGCCGGCGCCCCGCAAGCCGCCCAGCGGCAAATCATCCTAACACCAAACCCATGGCAAGAATGATAAGGATTCCGGACCATGCGAACTTGTATCAGCACATTGTGTTTCATAGTCATTTCAACGGTGTCGGCTATAAGCCCGGCGGCAGTCGAGGAAAAGCAGGCGTGGGCCGTCCCTACCTTCGAGTGCCTGGGGCTGTACTACCCCAGCGCCGCAGAGCAAGGCACCTGCAATGTTCAGTATCGTCAAGCCGACGAGAATTTGTGGCGTGAAGCCCTGCCGTTGGTTTATGATTCCCGCGAGCATCAATATCGCGGGAGCCTGGTGGGTCTGAAGCCCGACACGGAATACCTCATCCGCCTCAAATGCGGCGACCAGACCGTCGAGCTCTCCGGCTGCACCCGCAGCGAGCAGTTCCCCATCGGCAAAACGACCTATTTGCCGGCCGGCGAGATGGACAAGCCCGTGCGGATCGCCGAACCAGGTAAGGCCGATGCCTGGCACCTTGTAACTCCGGCACCGGGGACCAAGACCGTGATCGACGTGTTCAACCTGCACGACAACTGCATCGAAGTTGCAGCCGACTACGTCATCATCCGCGGGCTGGAGTTGAAGAACGCTGGACAGCACGCGGTGTTGATCCGCAAGGGCGTGCAGAACGTGGTCGTGGAGGATTGTCATATAACCCAGTGGGGCCGGGTCGGCGGCGCTCGAGTATGGGGCGTCTTTTACGGCTCTGATAGCGCAATCTACGCGGAGACCGGCGCCGGCGGGCTGGTCATCCAGCGAAACTTGGTCGAGCATCCCCGCGGCGGCTCGAACGACTGGGAGTCAGGCCACCCGGATGGACCCCAAGGGATTACACTACAGAACTCCGCAGGTGGAAACATCATCCGCTACAACGAGATCCGATCCACCGAGGACCACGGATATAACGACGGCATCGGCGGCGGCAGCAACTTCAGCTTCCAGGGCAGCCCCAACCGCGACTCCGACATCTACGGCAATATCATCACCAACTGCTGGGACGACGCCATCGAGAGCGAGGGCGCGAATATGAATGTCCGCATCTGGGGCAACTACATCGACAAGACCTTCGTGTTCATCGCCACGGCGAGCACTTCGATGGGGCCGCTCTACATCTACCGCAACGTGTTCGCGTCCAGCCGCATCTCTCACCAGGACCCCAGCGGAGGCATGATCATTAAGACCGGCGGCCCCGGCAGGACCATCACCGTCAACGGCGAGGAGGTCCCCGGCGATCGGGGCCGGCGGTACATCTTTCACAACACGGCCCTCCAGCCCAACGGGGCATTGAACGTCTTCAGCGGCCACGGCATCAGCAACGCCGTGTCCAAGAACAACATCTTCCGCGTTCGCGGCGACACCTACCCATCCGGTCCTGACGACGGCCCGTCGAACGATTTTCGCAACGACCTGACTGGCGGCTATCTCGCGGGCGGGTTCGTCCGCTCGATGTTCATACCCTCGGACCGGCTGGAGTGGTTCCTGGCGGCCACCGTCCCCGCCATCAAGTGGGGCCTGGTCGAATACTCGCGCAGCGGCAAAGAGTTCGCGATCACTGACCCTGTCATCCAGACCCCAAACCCGGCGATCGACAAGGGCGTGCGTCTGCCCGGCTTCAACGACGACTACCAGGGCGCCGCACCGGATATCGGCGCATTTGAGAACGGCAATCCGCCCCTGCGGTTCGGCCGCGAAGCCGCGCCCGGTTTCACTCGTGCCCCTTGGGAACTATACTGATGATATAGATATGCCCGCAACGTGAGAAAGTACAACGGAATGAAAAACGGCTCAAATCGTCTTCTAAGTAGAAACCAATGCGGCTCTGGTGGTGGAAGCACAGGAGTGTAAATGCCCCTCTGGGAGCGGGGCTTGGCGGGATTTCTGAAAGTGTCAAGGGCGGAGCAAAAGTGTAGCGTTGTCTCAAAGGTCCGCTGGACAGGCAAATGAGAAAGGCTAATCCGAGCCGGCGATTTGCAGCAGTATTTGCAGCAGCCATGTTCGTTTGGGCTACGGTCGCGCTACGGTCAGCATCATAAGTCCTTATTTGACAACCATAAACTATTTATTCACAAGCACTTACAAACGCGATAATCGGACTGAAAATCCGTGTGTCGGCGGTTCAAATCCGCCCCTGCCCATTGTCCTTTATTTGCGGGAACTTACGTCAATCTCTACCCGCTAAAGACGCCCCTTGTCCCCCGGCAGGAGCCCCGGCCGATGGCGTATTGCTTAGCCGCGACTAATGATTTACTATGCCTATATGGATTGACGACTGCAATTTGGATTCGTTATGGCACAGGCACTGACCACAAAGGTTGCGTTGGTAACGGGGGCGAGCAGGGGGATCGGCCGAGCGATTAGTGTTGCGCTCGCAGGTCAGGGGGCGACCGTCATGCTGGCGGCGCGCACAATCGAGAAGCTGGAAAAGACGGCTGAGCAGGTTGTAAAAGCCGGCGGACAGGCCCGGATTGTTCTCACCGAGCTTACGGACGAGGATTCCATTAAGAACCTCCTCGAGGCCGTCAGAGAGAATTATGGAAGATTGGACATACTCGTTAATAGCGCGGGCGTAACGCACTCGGCCAGATTGGAAGAGACCGCCACCGACGATTGGCAGCGGTGTATGCTCGTTAATGCCCTGGCGCCCTTTATCCTTTGCAGGGAGGCTCTGCCCCTGCTGCGTCAGGCCCCGGCGGCGTGCATAATCAATATTGCCTCCGTCGTCGGCGTTAAAGGCTACCCGCTCCAAAGCGCATATACATCCTCGAAGCACGCCCTGCGCGGAATGACGATGTCACTGGCCGAGGAATTGCGCGGTTCGAGCGTTCGTGTGCATCTGCTTTGTCCGGGCGGCGTGAATACGGAGATGGTCGGCAGCGTCCGCCCCGATATCAAAAAAGAGGACCTCATCGAACCAGGCGAAATTGCAGAGCTCGTGCTCTACCTTGTGACGCATAAGGGCAATGCCGTTATTGATGAGCTGCACATCCGCCGAGCCGCCTCGGCGCCGTGGTTTGTCTCTTAGCGAGGCGGCGTTTTGCGAATCTTTGCACCGAATGTAATATGAAAGGATAGTGATGCGAGCGGTTATACAGCGGGTATTGGAGGCGAAGGTTGAGGTCGGCGACGAGGTTGTCGGCCAAATCGGTAGGGGGCTGCTCGTTTATCTCGGCGTCGGCAGGGGCGACGAGCAGAAGGACGCCGAGTTCATGGCCGAAAAGCTGGCGAACTTGCGCATCTTCGCCGACGAGCAGGGGAAGATGAATCTCAGCGTGCAGGATATCCGCGGCAGCATTCTATTAGTGAGCAACTTCACGCTTCACGGCGATTGCCGTAAAGGCCGACGCCCCGGCTTCGATGCCGCCGCCGACCCCGCCCTGGCTGAGAAGCTCTACGAGAAAGTAGCCGAATTCATCCGCAGCCAACAAATCCCTGTGGAAACCGGCGCCTTCGGACAGTACATGCAAGTAACCAGTAAGAACGACGGCCCAGTAACATTCCTCTTGGACAGCGGTAAGCTGTTCTGATTCGCCGGTCAAACGGCCTCCCTAACTGGAAGGCGACTGCTCAGTGGTGTGTTTTCTTTGGCGGGAGTCGAGGGTTAGGAAGATTACGAGCAGGATGGCCATTATCGCTGCTATTATTATGTTTAATGTCCAGCGTGAGAGGTTGGTAGGCGCGCTGTAGGATGGGTCCTCTTGATAGGCCCGCATCCAAAGGTCCCAACGCAGGTTTATCACCGCAAGGTTCAGCGCGCACAGTGCAATCGTTACCCAGCCGAGTATTCGCCAGCGCTTGGCCTGGTTGCGGATGCACAAGATCGCGCTCGCCACGAAGATCACCCCTGCAACGGCGGGGACTGCTGCCGCAGCAGACCAATCCCTCGCCATAATGGAGGTCGGCAGCAGCCAGGCAACGCCGCCGAATATGCTGCCTGCGAAGGCCCCGTAGATGGCTTTTCTGGACATTGGAGCCGGGCCCGAAGGATATACATACTCAAGATTCGAGGCGTCTTCGCTCTGCAAATTAGAGACGGGTCTCTTGCCCGGCTCGGGTGCTTTCGAGAGTGCGTCGAGGACGGCAAGAGTGAAGCGCTCGCCCGGCGCGGTCTTGGCCAAAACATCCTGGATGAGCGACGCGACTTCGGGCTTGACCAGCGACCGGGCCTTGGAGACATATTGTATCAGCACCGCCTCAGACAAATCCATGTCGCCAGCCGCCGCGGGCTGCGACGGACCTCGCTGGTGGAAAAAGACCATCGGCTCGCGGAATTTCTCGGGGATCATCTCAAGCCCCCGCCAAACAAGGTCCTGCCGTTCCTTGCTTATTGGTATCTCGCCCGTGTCGGATTCGCCGGCTTGTTCCCGTTCGCAGCCGCGGACTGCGTCAAATCGCTCGCTTCTTATCGCCTTATCGACAAGGTTTCGTGCGATTCGGCAGAGCACAAGGCGAAACCTGCCGGGGTCTTTCGACTGAGGCAGGCTCCTAAAAGCCCTCACAAAAGTCTCCTTCGCGAGCTCCCGGCTCTTGGCGAAATCCCCCGTCCCGCTGTATGTGATCGCGCAGATCAGCGAGTGATACCGTTCGACGATTGAGCCAAAGGCTTCTTTGTCGCCCGCCTGGCAGGCTCGAATTAGCTCGGTTTCGCTTATGGTCGCTTGCATCCTGACTACAGCTCCATTGTTCGCTGTGTATTATAACCTCAACAGAACGAAATCACGAAAGAAAACATCCGGACTATCAACTCTCCGCAAAACTGTTTAGCGCCGCAGCCAGGTCCATGTAACGGTAAGGGATACCGAGCTCCGTGCATATCGCCTTGAATCGCTTCAGCGCCGATTCGCTCAATGTGCTCTGAAAATCCTTATCGCCCTTGCAGCAGAATATCCGGCAGCCGGCAAAGCGATATTCGTAGATCGAACAGGCGACAATAATATTGTACGGACACCGCCCCGTCGGCATCGGTTTTATTTTCTCGCCGCCAACCTTCGCCGCCAGATACATCAATTCCGGCGGCGTTACGAACAGCCGATGGTCGAAGGTCTCGAAATCGCAGCACTTGCCGCAGGCATCACACCGCCCACAGGAGTCGGGGTGTTCTCGAATCTGCGTATCGAGCCAGGCGTAAACCAGCCCGACTTGCTCGACCGCCTGATTGGTCACTTCTTCTCGTTCCACCACTTTTTGCTCTTCTTGATTCCATCTATTTCCCCGCAGTCGTGGAGCCTGCCACGATTGACTCCGGGGCATTTTCGGGTGGTTTCATTCCACGCCTTGCCGCTTGCCAGATTGCTCGGCCAGAAGGGCCAGCTCCTGCATTGGCTCGGCCGAACCGTATATATCGCACATCGCTTTCGACCGTCAATCCCTGTGAGACCGTGGGTCTCCCGGAGGAAAATGCAGTCTTTGGTCAAGGGATCCTCCACAATGCTGGTCCGCAGCCCGACGCGCTTGAGGTAATCGCGCTTCAACTGTCTTATGGGAATCTGCAGAAATTCGGCGATCAGCTTGATCTCCGGCCGAGTCACCCAGATATACCCTTCCCCCGGCCCAGAACAGCACCCCCCGCACCCCTGACACTCAAAGTGCAAGCCATCGACATACCACGCAGTTCTTTTCTTTCTCGGCACGACCCGTTAATTATACAAGAACCCTACTCAAAGAACATCTCCTTATACGCAAGGAAGTGCGGCAAGCTGACCGCTTGCAGGCGATATGCCTATTTCGATGCTCTCAGAAAGTGCTCGAAGAAGAGGTATATCTGTGCATTAGACTCTGCCGTTGGCTCGTGGCTGTCCCGGTCGGTCATGGCAACGCGGTTCGTATGCCCCAAGAGCTTATTAACTGCGACGGTGTGATTAAGGGCCTTCCAACGTTCCGGCGGATCTTCTGCGCCGCCGGAGACAAGGAAGGGCCTTGGCGCCATGAGAGCATGTAGTTCGTGGAGGTCACGGCCCTTTTCGACCAGCTCTTTGTAGGCGCCTGTTCGCGGGTTAATGTCACTTGGGACGCCTGCCTGGCGTTGGTGATTTGGCTCGCAGCCCAGATACCAAGGCTCCCAATAGTTGATGTTAGGTCGGCTCTCATCGAATACTATCCCAGGATCGGACCATACCGCACAGGCGAATTTCTCGTAGAGGCAGGACGCGAACATGGCCCATTTGCCCCCGTAAGAGTGGCCAATGATGCCAATCCGTTCGGCGTCAACGTTGGGCATATTCGCCAAAGCATTGTGGCAATTGGCTGCGACGTATGCCAAGGCCGAAAGCGGTTGAAGCGGGGGCGCTTCTTCGCTCTGCGCGTAGAGAGGCTTGTAAGGAGGCTTCAGGCTGCAGAACTCCGGCGTACCGATGGATAGGGCGACGAATCCCCGTTTGGCCAACTGGTATCCGAAATCTCGCAGCTCTTTGCCCAAGCCCGCCCCGGTCTCAGCATCGTAGTACACAACGAGCACGGCGGGAAAGGGTCCATCACCGTCGGGGACAAGCAGAAAACCATCTACAGTCTGACCAGCCGGCGCAATTTCAACAGATATGCGATTCTGGGTGAATTTGTCCCGGCGCTCTTGCTTGGAGTACTGCACCTTCGGCTTCTCAATAAGCGCAGGCCACGAGCCTGTCACCCCGCGCCAGTAGGCCAGTATCTCATTTCTCCGCCTCTGCCAGTCCGCCGGCGTGTTGACACGGGCGCCGTCGTCAAATTCCAAAGGCGATTTGTATGTGCCGAAGTCGCCAGTGAACTTAAGAGGGGGCGCAAAAAACGATTGGATTTCATCCGGGGGCTTCTCTGCCCAGCTAGATAGACGCATGCTTGACTGTGTGGACGACGCGCTCTGATGAGGCGCCTCCATCCTTAGATAGACATTCTCAGGCTCGCCAGGACATTCAAGAGTGTAACTGGTTGGGCCTGTCACAGCCCTTTCTGTACTCACCAATTCGCCGTTGACACGATAGCCGTGGGTGATTTTGAGATGCTCCTGCGGCGCTCGCTTCGGCAGCAAATGCAGACACGCGCGGATTGTGTTCAAGCCGGTCTTTGCAGTGTATTTGACATAGACCACTTCAGCCGGGGCGGGGAGAACAACGTCACCATCCCAGTTGTAGCACCAGTGGTTCACCCACGTTGGCGCCTCAGATTTGTATATCTCCTTGAAGTCACGAGGGTCTTCGACTGCATAAGAAATACGGTTGTCTGTATCCTTTGCTTGCTCCCCTTGATGCGTGCGGAAAGTCCCTCCGACAGTGAGCCATGATATCTTTGTATCGGGCGGGGCTGTCAATCGCAGAACAATCTCGCCGCGAACACGGCAGGTATGTCGCTGTGGGTCGTAATCCGTCGGCATTGTCAGCACGTATCTCCGCAGGTCTTCAGGGTCTGCGGTGTTGGGCCTTACGAGCATCGGAGTAGTCTGCTGCCCGTAACGGTCGCCGGTACTGTACTGAAATGTCGTTTTGCCTTTTCTCAATAACGGGATACTCGTGGGAGCAACTTGCACCCAGGTTCTGATACCCAGCGTATCGAGCGCGGTCGCGCCTGCGGGGCCGGATGTCTTGAGTTTCAACAGATAACCATACGTGCCCTTGACGATAGATGTTAAATCGACGGCTGCAGATTCCTGCTCAGGCCCCGCCTGGCCTGCATATTGCCATGATAAGCCGTGGTCCAGAGACACCAAGACATTGACCGGCAACGACCCCTTCAAAATGACGACGGAAGCCTCCTCATCGTCATTCGCATCGTCGAGGTCGTTCACTCTCGGAACAATGATGTACGGAGTGAAGACTTCGAATGTAACCTCCGCCTCACCGTTATCGACGATCTCCAGCCCCTTGTCCCCAGGCCGAAGGTTTTTCACGTCATAGTAGCCGTCCTCGAAATCCGTGGAATCCTTAGAGAGCTTGGGCGCGTATTCGAACAGGCCGTTACCGTGGTTCCACCGCGTGAAATCTCGGTGGTTCGGCTTCGGCCCTCGCGGCTCTTGCTCTATGAGGTCTCGAATCCATTGCGTCTTGCCGTAGCGCTCCAGATGATGCCAGCGGTCATCTTGAGGGTTCCAGAATCGCGTGAAGGATTCACCCTGGCGAAGATAGAAATCCATCGTGTGGCCCATCTCAAACCAGCGGTAGTAGTATTGGACGGGGCTATCCTTGTAGATGTCGAAGACCTTGGCCTTATCCTGGTCTTTTGGGAAAAACGGCTCGATGGGCAATGGCGGATCGGTCCACAGCTCCGGTCGGCTCTGGGCTTCGGCAAGACTCGCTGCCATCCTGTCGGGCCGCAGCAACACGCCGCGAACATCGACATCGAAGTAGTGCCAGCCACCGTCATACCAGACTTCTGTTGCGCAGTGATTCCAGTCCTGCAGGCCGAACGATCGCCCCTGTCTGAATCCGACACCCTGGAATATTCCATCAAGAACAGGGCCAAAGATCCCGCAATACGCCATATTATATGTGTTCAGTATTTTCAGAGGATCACGGACCGTCGCATACTCATCAAAGGGGTCAGGTCCTTCAAGAATCTCGTTGAAGTGATACAGACCCGTCTCGTAATCGCTGAGATACTTCCATATCGCGATTGCCAGCTCGTTGCCCGTCTTGTCTTTCCAGGCGGGGAAATCGCGGAAGCGTTTCAGGTCGGTCGTGTCCGCAACGTGGTCACAGGTCAGCCGGATGCAAGTCACCCGCCCACGGCATACGATTGTCACAGATAGACAGACGAGAATGGACAGAATAAGACGTGGGCCGGGCCTCGGCAATACTCCAAGGTCAAAAGGCGACGTATAAACATCTTCCACCAATGCTGCTTCGGTATCCATACTCTTGCTCTTATAGAATAGACCAT
>Ga0315277_10011940_pt1 | contig 10909 bp, 8 predicted proteins | sample YL17G05_15_MG_FD_203695 | JGI IMG/M metagenome (GOLD analysis project Ga0315277, IMG submission 203695) | Sediment microbial communities from Yellowstone Lake, YNP, Wyoming, USA - YL17G05_15 | ecosystem: Environmental > Aquatic > Freshwater > Lake > Sediment | place: USA: Wyoming | collected... | reverse complement strand
CTTGACCTACGTGCCGGAGCGGGACGAGATCGTGGTCAGCTACGAGCCGGGCGAGATCACCTCGGTGGCCTTCGCCGACGGGTCGAGCCTGCGGCTGAAGAAGATCGAAGTCGATCACGACCCCACCTCGCGCTTGGCGGCGCTCACGCTGATCGAGGAGTCGCGCACGCAGGGCACCTTCGTCACCGGGCTGATCTACGTCAACCCGACGCAGCCCACGTTTGTGGAGATCTCCGGACTGGGCATGACGCCGCTAGCGCGCTTGACCCCGGGACAGATGCGCCCCGCCGAGGAGACGCTGCGCGACATCAACGCGCGGTTTGCCTAGGCGCCCACGCGTTGGGGGGCAATCCGGAAGAGGGCACAGCACGCCTTACGCCCGACCGCGCACGCGCGGCATGGGCCCGAATTCTGCATTGGCGAAACGCTAGTGCATGGATGCTCGACGCGTGATCGGGCTGCCATGCAGCCAATGGGCGACGACCTGGATTCGATCCTAGGTCTCTGGGTGGAAGTCTGTTGGGCGCCAGCGCTCTAGCCCGTCCATCGATCGTAATTCCCCATTGCGTTTGACAATCGCACGAAGCCTGCCGTACACTCCTCTGAAATTGACGCCCGCCGGGCACGTTGACCTTTTACGGCGGGCGATCCTTAGAGCTGCAGCGGATGGCGCGATGACAGCACAGGTCGACCATCTATCAGCAGGAAGCGCTATCCGAGCAGGCTGGTTGCGCAGCCCGGCGGCCTTCGTTTTCGGTTTGTTTCTGCTCGTGCGAATCGGGCTAACGGTATGGATGTGGGCGGCACGAACGCTTTACCCCGACCCGCTGCCGCCAGATGCTGCATTGCGCCCCTACCTTGGCGTCACGGCGGAAACCAACCCGTGGCTCGAGCCTTGGCAGCGGTGGGATACCCTCCACTATCAGGCGATCGCCGAGCGCGGGTATGAGGCGTTCGACATCGCTCTCTTCGTGCCGCCCCTGCTGCCATGGGCCATGCGTGGGCTGGCACCGCTGGTCGGCGGCAACACACTCCTGGCGGGCATCCTCATTTCCAGCGCCGCCTACCTGGGTGCGCTCTTCGCGTTCTTGAGGCTTGCGCAGGAAGAGACCGGCGATCGGCAGGCGGCGCGTCGAGCGACGTTGTATTTGGCGTTCTTCCCCACCGCCTTCTTCTTCTTGGCAGACTATACCGAGTCGCTCTTCCTCCTCGCGGTCCTTCTCACAGTGTGGGCGGCGCGCCGATCGCGTTGGATCTGGGCCGGCGTGTGGGGAGGGGTGGCCTGCTTGACCCGGCTGCCGGCCCTGCTCATCGTCATTCCGCTGGCGTATGCGGCTTGGGATTCCTGGCGGCGCGAACGGAGGGCAAGGGCCTGGATGGCACCGAGCATCGCGCTCACGCTGGCCATGCTGTTCCCCCTGTACGTGTGGCTTGGGCTCGGGCAAGCGCCGTGGGCCCCGTTCATGGTGCAGGCCGCGAGGTTTGGAGGCGGGTTCGTCTTGCCAGGCGCCAATCTCTTAGCCTCGATGAGGCTTATCTTGAGCGGTGGCGCATTCATCACCGACATTCTGGATTTTGTCTTTTTGCTGGCGTTTGTTGTTCTCGCCGTGCCGGTGTGGCGGCGGCTGCCTCGCCTCTATTCCGTGTACTATCTAAGCTTCCTGCTTCTCTACCTGACGCGCCAGGGAGGCTCAGAACCGCTGGTCGGGATGGTTCGTTACGTCTTGGCCCTTTTCCCAGCGTTCTTTGTCCTAGGGCAGGCGGGAAAGCGCGCCTGGGTGAATCGACTCCTGCTGTATGGCGGTTGGGCCGGTCTGCTGTTCATGTCGGGCGGCTTTGCCATCTGGTTGTGGATGGGGTAAGCGCGATGAGACTTGGCCAGGGAATTGCATCGCTGCAGAGAATCGGGCGTTCCCTTCGGTAGGCCGCCATCGGCGAGGCGATGAATTCGAAAGCTCAAGCTCCCAAGCTGTTTGGAACTCGGCGGTCGTTCATTGCGCTCGCCGTGATCGCCGCCACCCTTCTGGCTGCCCGGACAGTTCTGCCTGAGAGGGGGATGGAGGTCACCGGGTGGCGTGCACTTTACGACTCGGCGTTCGCACTGGCGTTGCTGAGTGTCACAGCGCTCATCGCCCTCGCTGCGGGGCTGCGGACGATGCGAGCCCTCGCGCCCCTGCAGGGACCAAACCTTGAGGGGGTGCTGTTCTCGCTGGGTCTCGGTCTGGCCATTCTCGCCTACGGCATCTTTGCGCTTGGCATGATGGGCCTGTTCACGTGGTGGGCGATGGCGGCCTGGGCCCTCGCGCTTGCGGTTTGGGCGCGGCGGGAGATGCTGGCGGCGGGCGATCTCGCGCTGCAGGGGATCGCGAACCTGGGCGAAGCGTGGCGCCGGCTCACATCAACTCAACGCCTCGTCGTGCTGGCCTGGGTGACGCTCTTCAGCATCGCGGTTCTCCAGGCGCTTGCCCCGCCCTGGGATTATGACGGGTTGATGTACCACCTCCAAGGGCCACGCCTTTTTCTGCAAGCCGGCCGGGTCCTCTTCCTGGCCGATAACTGGCAGGCGAATGGGCCATTCACCGTTGAGATGCTCTTTGGTCTGGGCCTTTCGCTCGGCAGTGACAGCTTCGCCAAGCTGCTCCACGTGGGTTGCGCGGTTCTGCTGGTCCTCTCCGCATTTGTCCTGGGACGCAGAGGGTTGGGTTCCTCCGCAGGGTGGATCACTATTGCCTTGATGGCGGGTGTGCCGCTTTTCTCTTTCTGGGCAAGTTTGGCCTATGCCGACATGGCGTGGGCCCTCTATCAGACGTTGATGCTGGTTTGCCTGTTGCGCTGGGAAGAGGACCACCAGAGAGGGAGCCTTGCCCTTGCGGGTCTCTTCGCAGGCTTGGCCGCCGGGTGCAAGTACCTTGGATTGAGCGCAGTCGCTCTCGGCGGGCTGTGGCTGGTCTGGAAGGTGAGAGGGCAGGCGTGGCGCGAGGCTGTGAAGTCCGCGGCTGCCTTCTGCGGAGTGGCCATCGCAGTCGCCGCCCCCTGGTACTTGAAGAACTGGTTCATGGCGGGCAATCCGGTCTTCCCGTTTCTATTTGGTGGGCCAGCCTGGGACAAAGCACGGCTGCAGCTGCTGATGGACTATCTCGGCAGCTTTGGCATTGGGCAGTCTCCGCTCGACTACCTGAGGTTGCCGTGGAATCTCTTCGTCCATTCGCAGAGCTTCGGGACTTTCATGCGCGCGCTTGAAGTCCCGAATGTGCTATTCCTCTTCGCGTTCCTTTATCCGCTCGGGCGGCGGACGCGAGCCGCAGATGCGATCGCGGCTCTGGCGGCGTGCGGGTTTATGCTGTGGTCGGCCGGTTCGCAGCAAGTCCGCTTTCTGCTTCCGCTCTTCCCTCTCTTCGCGGTGACAGCCGCAAGTGTCATCCTCAGGGTGGGAGAGGCCCTGCGGCCCCACCGTTGGGCTTGGGCGGCGGGCGCGATGCTGGTAGCGGTCCCGGTAGGCCTGGCGATATTCTGGAGCGGTTTCCTCATTTGGTATGCCCGGCCGGGAGGTGTGATCGCCGGCCTGGAGTCCAAACGCGCTTTTCTTGAGCGGAGAGTCCCGAATTTCCGTGCGATGGAATTCGTGGATCGCGCCATCCCGGAGACGGGGCGTGTGCTCATGTTGTGGGATGGGGAGGGCTACTACTGTGATACCCGGTGTCTGCCCGACACAGATCAATCGCAGTGGCCCCGCCTGGCCGCAAATCAACCGGATCCGGATGAACTCGCGCACACCTTGCGATCGCTCGGCGTGACGCACTTGCTGTACTCGCGCGACAGCGATGTCCTTGTCGAGGAACGCGACCCGCGAGGCGTGCACCGCGGCAGCCGCGAGTACTTGTTCGGCCGATTCCGCGAGCGCTGCGCGGTGGAGATCTACGGAGACGAATGGGTCAGCATCTATGAGCTTCGCTGTGCTGATCCGGCCTAGCCGGAACCCATTCGCCAACGCCGCCAAAGGATGACCATGATGCCGTCGTCGTTCAACTCGATCTCCGTCGTTGTCCCGGTGCACAACGAACAGGCAATTCTGGAAGCTCAGATCTCGGCTATGGCTGAGGGGCTCACTCGAACGGGACGGCCCTTCGAGCTTCTCATTGTCGAGAACGGGAGCAGCGATGAGACCCCTGCGTTGTGTGGAGCACTGGAGCGCCGCTTGCAGGGGGTGCGCGCCCTCTCAATCCCCGAGGCGGACTACGGCTTTGCTTTGCGTCACGGGATTCTCATGGCGCGCAACGATGTCGTGCTCATCTTCAACGTCGAGTTTTGGAGCATGGAGTTCGTGGAAATCGCGATGGCGGCGATTCAAACACGGGAGTTGGTGATCGGATCGAAATCGGCGCCTGGCGCGCACGATGAGCGGCCGCCCATTCGCAGATGGATTACTCGCAGCTACAATCTCTGCCTACGCTGGTTGTGGGGATTCGACGGAACCGACACGCACGGCATGAAGGCCTTTCGACGCGAAGCCCTCGCCCCAATTGTCCGCGCCTGCCACTGCACCGGGTTTGTGTTCGATACCGAATTGGTGCTGCGCGCCCAGCGTGCCGGGGTGTCGAAACTCGAGCTCCCGACGGACGTAAGAGAAATCCGGGCTCCGTCGACGCAGTCTCTGCTGCGTCGAGTGCCGGGTGTGATACACAATCTCGCCAGGCTGTGGAAGGCCATGGGTCGGCATGATCATTGAAGTTCTGCCCACGAATGGGCCGCCCGGGTGCCGCGCTTGTGGTTCGGAGCGAGTGGCGCGGGCGATGCACGTGTCCGGCTACGATTTGATGAAATGCCACGTCTGCGGCTCCCTGTCCACCGCCGCTCAGATGCCGCCGGCGCAGGCGCGATCTTTTTATGGCCCGGCCTATTTCCGGGGTGGCGACTATGCGGATTATGTTGGCGATGAGGCGGTGATCAAACGCAATTTCTCTCTGTTTGCCCGGCGTTTGCGGCAATGGCTTCCCCGGGGACGCATGCTTGAGATCGGATGCGCGTACGGCTTCTTCTTAGATGTGGCCTGCCAGACCTGGGACGTCGAAGGGATTGACATTGCTGAGCAGGCCGTCACAGCCGCTAGCCTGCGGCACGGTCGCCGAGTCCGCTCGGGAGACGTCCTCGCCAGCAGTCACGTCGCCGGTTCGTACGATTGGGTGGTGGCTTGGGATGTCATCGAGCACTTAGACCAACCGAGAGCCTTTCTGACTCGGGCGTTTGAATTATTGCGGCCCGGAGGATTGCTCGCGCTGACCACGGGAGACGTCGGTAGCCCGGCGGCTCGAATAGCCGGGCGGCGCTGGCGGCTGCTCACGCCACCGAGCCACCTGACCTACTTCACCCGAGCTGGACAGCAACGAGCCATGGGCAGTGCGGGATTCTCTGTCCCTTCGATCAGTACCGCAGGGTACGACAGGTCGTTTCGTTTTGCCTTTTTTCGGCTGCTGGGGGCGGAAAGATTCGAGCGACTTGCCCCCGTTGGATCACGCCGGCGACGCTGCCTGGAGACGGCTCACCTCTATCTCAATTTGGGAGACGTCATGTTCGTCGTGGCGCAGAAACCCGGAGCGGTGATCAGCCCATGACCCGAGCGACTGCGGAGGAGGAGAGAGTTCGCCCCTGGCTCAGGTTGTTGCCCGGCCTCGGCATCCTCATGATCGTTGCGCTGCATGGGTGGAGCCTCATGCGGTACCCGGCTCCATTTGTCGATGAAGCCTGGTACGCGAGTCGTGCCATGAGTCTCATCCAGACTGGCAAGGCGTTTGGTGCCCTGGACGCCGGAGTGTTCGACCGCTTCCCGGGATATTGGACTTACTTCCAGTGGGTGCCTGTTTGGCTGCAATCGCTTACATTAAGGGTGGCTGGCGCGCCATCGTTGCTGGCTCTGCGCCTCCTTTCTCTAAGTTTCGGCGCAGTCCTGGCGTGTGCCGTGTTTTCGATTGGCAAATCCCTTGGGGGAGTCCGTCACGGCGTGTGGGCAGTCATTCTTCTGTCTCTTTCGCAGGCCTTCTTCTATTCGGGGCATCTCGCTCGATACGATATCTTCGCGGCTGCCCTGGGTTTTTTGGCTATCGCAATTCACTTACGCAACGTACGGGAGGAATGGGCGCCGGCGCTGTTGGAGGGGTTTCTTGTCGGTCTGGCCTTTGAGATACATCCTTATGCGATCATCTTCGCTCCAACCCTGGCCATATTGGAGCTGCAGAGATGCAAGTGGCGGTTTTGGCGCCGGCCCTCCTTTGCGGCATTCATCGCGGGCGGGTCAATCGGTGCGGTTGGCTACCTCGCTCTACATGTTCTACGGTTTCCTGAGACCTATTTCGCGCTCAACCGGCTGGTGTACACAGCAACGCACACTCCGCCCATTGCAACGCTGGATCCGGTCCTCATGCTTACCGGTTTGGCAGAAGGGGCGGCGATGCTCGCTGCCTTCTACACGTTCGCATTCCCGGTCATTCTTGCTGCGGTCTTTCTGTTGCTGCGAAAGCGACTGCCACAAAACGCCCAAGTGCTGACGATGGCGGGAATGATGTTCCTCGGGCTCGCATTGTTTGTGCGAAACAAGATCGCCTACTACGGGATCCTCGTAACCCCGGCATTCGACCTGCTTCTGGCGGCGTTTCTGGTCCAGACTCCCGTTGTATTGCACCCAATGCGGGGTTGGGCGCTGGCTGCCAAGGGGGGCGCCGCCTTAATGGTCGTGGCCTCCATCGCCTTCAATCTCTCTCCATTGCGGGCCGACCAGAGCCGCGCCTACCTAGAGGTACAGCGTCGCATCGACGCGTCCATTCGGCAGAGCGACCGCGTCATGGGTCCGCAGACATACTGGTTTGGACTGACCACGAACGAGTACCTCTCGTGGGAACAGTTGATCTATTACCAGCGTTATTTGCCGGGGGCGACCCTGCGGGCGGCGCTCGAGGAGTTCCGTCCGGATGTATTCATCATCGATGCGCATCTGGACCAATTCATATTGGATGAGCCCGGCACTCAGCTCTATGAGCAGTACCTTCGTTTGCCAAAGGGCGAATTGGCAGAGGCGCTGAGCGAGGAGGCCGAGCTTATTGACACATTCTGGGGCGGTCCGTATGGACAGGTGCGCGTTTATCGATTCCATTGGCCCGGCTGAATGTTAGGACTGTCGGACACGAATGAAGGATCTCCAATACCTTTGGCAACGGTAGGGTGCCGCGACAAACAGCATGAATGACCAGGGGCTTGTGCATTCAAACGATTCTGGTGAGCCGATTCGGCGGGGTCGCATAGCGGCCGTGACCATCATCGCGATGATCGCTCACACGATCTTCCTCTTGCGCGTCCTCTCCACCCACGGCTGGGATCCGGATGCCTTCATCTTGCGTACGCCGCCCGATCTTCCCGCGGGCCAGTCCTGGGGCGTCGGCTACGATGGCCGCTTCGCCTATGCCATCGCGGTCAATCCATGGGGCTCGACCGCCGACCTTGACCAACCGGAACTGCGTTACCAGCGCATCCTCTACCCGCTGGTGGTCAAGATGCTCAGCCTGGGTAACGCCGCGGTCGTTCCATGGATGCTGCTGGCGGTCAATTTGGCTGCCTCGATCGCGGCTGCCGCGGCGCTCGCCCTCTTGCTCGCGCGGCGTGGCGCCTCGCCCTGGCTGGCGCTGGTGCTCATCCTCTCGCTGGGGTATCTTCTGGCACTGCGCATGGACCTGCTCGAGCCGATGGCGCTGGCGCTCTCGCTGTGGGCGATGTACGCCCTCGAGAACCGCCGTTTGGCTCTCGGCGCCTTACTGCTTGCGCTGGGCGCTCTGGCCAAGGAGATCACGATCGTTTTCACGCTGAGCTGGGTGCTTGCGGCATGGTTCGGCGGGAGGCGCCGGGCGGCGCTGGGAGTCTTGGCCGCGGGAGTAGTGCCCTTCGCCGCGTGGCTGCTTGTCGTGCGGGCATGGTTTGGCTCCTCGGCAGAGATGCTCGCCAAGACGCAGCTCGGGTGGGTGCCCTTCGCCGGGTTGCGCCACCTGGCCGACCCTGTAAGCCGGGGAGTCGTCTTGATCTGGGTGATCGCACCGGCGATTCTATTCGGGTACTTGGCCGCCCGCGATCTGGTGCGGGGGCCGCGTGAACCGCGCAGCGCCGACGCATGGCTGGTGATCGGTTCCGCCGCGCTCATCTCGGTACTGCCGCAGCCCTCGTGGGTCGATCCGCTGGCCATTATCCGCTTCGGGTTGGGGCTGGTGGCCGCCGTTCTACTCTGGTCGGCAACTTACCGGCCGCGCCTTCTTCCGCTGACCGCAGGATTGTGGGCTTGGTCCGGGCTGCTGCTATTCGTCATCCCACGGATGGTCTGATGGACGCGAAGCGCACACCCCTTACGCCGCTCGGCATCGCAGGGCTCTTCCTCGCAAGCCGGCTCTTACTCCTGGCCGGCCTCCCGCTGGATGGGCTCACGGGTTACAGCGACCTGCACCATTTTTACGAACTCGCACGGCTCCCGGGGTTGCCGTTCGTCAACTATTGGGTCGAATTCCCTCCCGTGTTCCCCTTCTTGGCCAAGCTGATGTTCCTGCTTTGCTCCGGACGCGAATCGACCTTCGCCACGATGGCCGCGATGGTCTTCTCGCTTGCGCTGGCCGCCGGCGTGTTCTGCTTCTCCAAGCTAGACCTGCTCGTGAACCAACGCGAAGTGCCTGGCGCGGCGACCTTTGTGTTCGCTGCCATCTTGGCAGGCCTTCCGTACGGCTGGTGGTTCTTCGATCCGCTGGCGCTGCTGGCCATGCTGTGGGGCGTTTGGCTCATCCTCAAGGATCGATCCGCTGCGGGCGGGATCGTGCTGGGGCTGGGAGCGTTGGTGAAGTGGTTTCCACTGCTGGCACTGGTCGTCGCGTGGCGCGGCCGCTCAACGAAGCGAGCGCTCATGGCCATCGCCCCGGCGTTGGCGGTCATCCTTATTGTGCTGGGCGGGCTGTACCTCGCCGCGCCCGACATGACCGCCGCCTCGCTGCGCTCACAACTCAGCAAGGGCTCGTGGGAGACCGTGTGGGCGCTGGTGGATGGCAACATGGGAACAGGCAACTTCGGGCCGGAGAGCGAGCGCGCAGATCCGCAACTTGCCGCGCAACCCATGGGCAACCCGGCACGAATCCCCTCATGGCTTACGCTGATCCCATTCGCAGGCCTCGGGCTCGTGGCTCTGGTGAAGATCCCGCGCGGCGGCGCGCGCGAGCACGTGGCCTTCTTGGGAGTCACCTGGGCGCTCTTCTTGCTCTGGTCGCCTGGGTGGAGCCCGCAGTGGGTTCTGTATCTGTTGCCGCTCATGTTGCTGGTGCTCCCGCTTCCGCGCGGCGTGTTGCTGGCGCTGGCGCTGGCAATTGTCAGCCTGCTTGAGTGGCCGATCCTCCTCTCACGAGGGAATTTCGAGAGCCTGTACCTCACAGTGCCGGTGCGGACGATGATGGTGGCGGCGATGGGCGTGCTGATGGCGTTTCCCCTGGTAGGTGAACACCGTGCTCCCTCAGAGCGCTAAGGTCCCGGGCGCGGCGGTTTCTCTGCGCATAGCCACTACCCTCGGAGCAGCCATAATGTGCCGGAGTCCGGCATCTCGATTGGCTTCGGGATCGGGCTCGGAATTCATTTCAGAAGGAGCCGTTTGAGCATGGTCTCAAGCGACGACGCGTCTCGCGGCCGCGCGCCGCGGGCGATATTGGCGTGCCTGGCCCTCGCGGCGGGCGTTGTCATTCTCTTCGTGGCCAACCAGCGCTTCGTCGCCGCCAGCCCAGGCGGCAACGATTTCCTGGTGCACTGGGTGGGGACGCGGGCGCTTCTCTTCGAGAAGGTCAGCCCGTACAGCGACACCGTGGCGATGAAGATTCAAACGCTGGCCTACGGGCGGCCAGCGCAGCCAGGAGAGCACGAGCTGCGCGTCGCCTACCCGCTCTATTCCATCGTGTTGTTTGCGCCGTTCGCGAAAGTGGCCGATTATGCGCTTGCCCGATCGCTATGGATGACGGTGCTGGAGGTGGCTTTGCTCGGCTTGGCGCTCGCGGGCCTGCGCCTGGCGCGTTGGCGCCCATCGCTTCCCGTTGCCGCGGCCTATCTGCTTTTTGCCGTCACTTGGTATCACGGGGTCCGCCCGCTGGTCAATGGCAATGCGGTGATTGTGGTCGCAATGCTCATCGCGCTGGCTGTGCTTGCCCTGCGTGCAGGGAACGATGGATTGGCGGGTGCGCTGCTTGCCATGTCGACGATCAAGCCTCAGGTTGTTCTCCTTCTTGTCCTCTTCGTCGGTGTGTGGGCCGTTGCCGCGCGGCGCTGGCGCCTCCTGATCGGATTCGTGGGCACGCTGACCACGTTGCTCGCTCTCAGCCTGGTCCTCTTGCCGAGTTGGCCCGCGGAGTTCCTGCGTGAAGTGATCCGCTACCCTGCCTACAATCCGCCTGGCACCCTGGGCGCCGCGCTCGAAGCGATGTTCCCCGGCCTCGGCGCGCGGGTAGGGTGGGGCGTCATGCTTGCCTTGGCTGTGCTCCTGCTCGTCGAATGGCGCAGAGCCTTGGGCCAAGCGCCAGCGCGGTTCGAGTGGGCGGTCAATTTGACCCTTGCCGCGAGTTGCTGGATCGGGATCCAGACCGACCCGGGGAATTTCGTCGTGCTGCTCGTTCCGCTCGCGGCAATTCTCGCCTCGACCGCGAACGCCGTGCGACGGGGCGGCGAAGTGGTTGCCCTGGCCGTCATGGTTGTGCTTCACGCCGGACTGTGGACCATCTTTGTATCCACGCTGGAGCGTGGTCCTCAGCCTGTCCAGGGACCAGCCATGTTCATCCCGCTGCCGTTCGTTGTGCTGGCCGGGTTATTCGCGTATCGACGTCGGATGGTCGCGGCCAATGAGGTTGACAACCGCTGACGGCCG
>Ga0315277_10011936_pt1 | contig 10911 bp, 27 predicted proteins | sample YL17G05_15_MG_FD_203695 | JGI IMG/M metagenome (GOLD analysis project Ga0315277, IMG submission 203695) | Sediment microbial communities from Yellowstone Lake, YNP, Wyoming, USA - YL17G05_15 | ecosystem: Environmental > Aquatic > Freshwater > Lake > Sediment | place: USA: Wyoming | collected... | reverse complement strand
GGATCTATTGAGGGGAGGAACTGTTGTGAGATCAAGATTTTCTTCCCATCCTGTTCAGCAAAATCAATAACAGGAGAGGCTAATTGATCAAGATATTCCATAGCTTCATCTAAGCTCTTGAAACTTCCTAAATTATCTTCCTCGAAAAATTCATCGGTTCTTACTGAGTAAGATGCTTGCATGCAAGCATTAACTATTATTTGATCGTTACTGCTTTGCATGCTTTTTACTACTTTACTTATCATTTTATTCCTCTACCTCATACTAATACAATACCAAACCTATTCCAATTGTACGCATTTTGAGAGCTATTTTCCTCAAAAATGCTTGCAACCTGCAACTATCCAATAATAGTTATTAGTTGCATGCAAGTAATTCACCCTTTTAAATAATTTTCAAACTTTCACCTTTTTCCGAATAAGTTTTCGGCGCTTATCGTTTCTATCCACTTTGGTCTCAATCTCTGGCATAATCCTCAGTAATCGGGAGAATTCCCCGGGAGGGAGCTTCATTTTCTCCCGATAAGTTTCGATATGGTTCCATTGAGGATACGCATTTATCAACATCATATTGAGGAGAGCAGCCTGGTTATCCTGCCGGGGCTGGGGCTTGAGCTTAGCCTGATTAGTTAGCTCCAGAATCGTTTCAAGCGCCCTAATCCTCTTCCTATCTTCGCTGACCTCTTTCCCTATCTGGATCTCCAGCTCCTCCGTATTCCTTTTCAAGCCCTGTAGCCCCATCATGATAACATCTAAATCGGCCTTAGTCTGCTGTAGCTCCCCCTCCAATTGGTGGACCTTTTCAAGTAGATCTATAGCCTCTTCAGGAGCGGGATTCAGCTCTGTTATCACCTCACCCCCTCCTTCTCCCAGAACCAATCCGGGATCTCTATTTTATTTGCTGAAATTGAGCATATCGATTTAGGAATCCATATCTTAGTAGTCTTTCCGAAGCTCTCCTTTCGGATTAGAATCGCCTTGGCCGTCTCCTTCTCTATGGAGGTGGTGACGGTTCTCTCCTCCCCATCCAACCCTCTGAAATTGATAGACCCAAGGCGGATCAGCATTAAGATCTCCTCTTCTGTTCGGTCTGCCCAGAAATCTCCCCAATCACTCTTTCCGTCTCCTCCAATCGTCTGATGAAGAACTCTCGGTCCTCCTTCAACCACTGAAGCGCCTCGCCATTCGGCACAAGAGAATGAGTGGCAATCACGATCCCCGCCCGTTTCCGTGCGTCTTCATGGGCTTGCTCTGCAAGCTTGTGGCGACGGAGTGCAGCCGCATCGAAAATGGTCCAGTCCATATCAGCATCAGCGGCCATCTTCAGCAATCCTCCTGATGATCCCATGCCTCGTCCTTTACCCCGAAGAAGGGCGGATCTGTATAAACAAGGTTGACAGAATTGGCGGGCAAGCTCCCCATCAATTCCAGACAATCCCCCTGATAGATCCTGTCAGTCTCTAGGCTCACGCCTGCCAGCCCCCCATCGGCGCCCTGTACCGCCTGGGATGCCTTCCAGAAAGATCGATGTGATAGGGCGGCCATGGCCTTGTGATCCGGGGCCGTTCGCCAATCCTTCTGATGGAGATCATGCAATCCTCCAAGAGCATCCCATAATCTCTTTTAACCGGAAAGTATAGTGACCACCTGCCACAGTTGCCCTCCAAAATATGGGGAAAAATAAAATGTTTTTCTGCAGGGCAACCATTATTGACTCATGCCCACTCCAACCACCCGTACTCACTTTCAAAGTCTTGGTTCGAGGATACCATCTGATATAATCGGACCATTGCCATTCCGCCTTTATCACACGAACTAGATCACAGGGGCCGTCTTTCAGGACATCATATGTCTCAATCCACCCCAGGAAGCGCTCACTCGGATAGTCGTTCATCTCGCCCATCCCCTCGCTATCCAGATCATCAGGGGCTTTGATCGCCTGTGGTGGAGAGAAGGTCATGGCAGCAAGCCCCTCCCCCGAAGAAAGTCACAGGCCGCTTGATATGTATCTGCCCACGATCCCGGATAAAACCCGCCTACCCAGATCCGCTCCCTGGTTGCCTCTATCAGCGCCTTCTCTAGCTTCCCGATCCTCTCCTGCAGGGCCGCGATCTGTTCATCCGAGGTCATGCCACCCCCACTTTGATCTTCTCAAGCCGTTTCTCGACCATCCCCTCTGTCCACTGCAGCCCTTTCAATTGTAGATGCTCGGCAATGTCCTTGGGCGTCAGACCTGCTTTGGTCAGATCCCAAATTGCGCCATTGATTTTTGCAGGAGTGACGAATTTCTCAGGAGGACCCTCTTTCTTTACCTCCCCCCCTTCCTGCAGTGCTGCGCACTCCTGCACAGAGTCGGGGCGAGATTCTTCTATGAGTACAGGGATGCTCTCGGCCACGTTCGCCTGTGTGGGAACCTGCAGCTCAACCGTCTGCCCCGCTTTCATGCCGATCTGCCGAAGCTGGATCTTCTTGATCTTCTGTGAGATCTCTTTGGGGGTAAGTTCGATGCCCTCTCGCTCAAACTCTGCAGAGATCTCCTTGCAGGTCCGGCGAGAGTACATTTCGAGGATGCGATCATCGAGATTCGTATCGTCTATGCTAGGGGACAGCTCGGTCTCCTTCGCCTGTTTGGCATCTCTCCTGGCCTGAACCAGATCCCGCCATCTGAGAACGCCATTGACCCGTTTTCCATTAATCCCAAGCATTGCCCCAATCTCTTTGGGTCGAAGGCCAGTTTTAGACAGCCTGGCAATCTCTGCACGGGTCTCCACGGAGAGTGGGACGTTCTCAGGTTTTTTAGCCGTGGGAACCTCCAAGATTGGGGGGCTTTCAGGCCGTGCAGAAATTGCCTTCTGGGGGGAGTGGACGGCCGGGACATTCTCAGATTCCTTGACAATCAGCGGGCGGAGATCTTGCGGCTCTCCATCATCCTTGACCTCAATCCTAAGCCCGCCCGGGAACTGGATTATCATCTGCATCATAGCGCCTCGTTCAGCTTTTTGATCAGCTCATCGATGGCCCGCTTGCCGCCCTTCGCATGAAGATGGAATCCAGCATCCCTGACTGTCTTTCTGAGATCGACGCTGGCCCGCTCCTTCTCCTGGCGGCTATTGTGGATGAAATCTGAGATGAGTGGATCAAAAGTCATGTACGGCCTCCACCACTTCAAATCGAATTACGTGAACCTCCTGGGCCGGATCCCACTTCACGTTGTTAATCTTCTCCCAGGCCTTCTTGAAGTCAAAAAAAGTATCATATCCCTCACGGCGGACACTATTATCTGAGATTTTTCCCAGATACTGCAATTCAACGCCGAGGATCTTTAGCTTGGCAAAATAGCGAGGATCGTACATGGCCGTCTTGGCCATCTGGATGCTTCCGACCTTCACTCGTGGCTTTGCCCATAACCGCCTTGTCTCAGTCTTCCTGCCTTCCAGGATCGGCTTGACGTGTTCTTGTCGGAAAAGGATCACAAGACTTCCCCCAGCTCGACTTTGCCGTTCCAATAATCAGCTGTTAGCGACCATCTTTTGTCCGACAACTCCCGGACGATTCCGACCTTCTTCAGGATCTCTAGATGTTTTAGCCTGACCCCTCCTGTTATGTGGCAAGCCATCTCGATCAGATTATTACTGGCGGGACCATTTATAAGCAAACAGACGATCTCCGAGAGGATCTCGGCACGCTCGACTCGTCTCGGTGGTGGTATGGTCATGGCTCCTCTCTTCTCATGGCCGTCCAGAAGAGCCAGCCCCACCAGACCCCACCGATCAGCAGGACGGAGAAAAGGACCAAGAAGGCAACATTGCTGCTCATGTAACCACCCTGATCTCCCGAGCTTGAGACAGCTTTACCTCGCCCCTGTGGCTATGGGGGGAGGCCTGGAAGCTGATCCTGCTGCCGATATGTATCTCCTCAGGAATCTCGTTATAATCAGCATGCAGCCACGCGTGGTCCCGCTTGATCTCCCCCTCCACATTCTCCAGCAGGTAGTGTCCCCGAAACCCCCGGCCCAGATAGGTTGCTATTATTCTCATGACCACTGCCTCCCGGAGGAGACCCGTGTAGCCTCCAGAGAATAGTCCAGCTGCCCCGGCCCCCACCACCCAAACGCGCAGATGTACTCAGGTTCTATCTCGTAGATGCTGCTGTAGACTCGTTCAGGGCTATTGAAATTATTATACCTCTTGTTCTTCGGCCCGATGATCGGCAAGGCCGGATCTACAGAATCAATATAGTATCTTACTCCGCCGAGATCCACTGCGACCCACGCATGCGCCCCGCTCCTATTTTCTCCATCCTGGAACTGCATTGACCCACAGATCTTGGCATCGTATCCCTGGGACTTGAGCCTCCACTGCAGATAGCCCGCCATATTTGAGCAATCGAAGACATTCTCCTGGTACGGCTTCGAGATCGAGATTGATCCGAGAGTTCGCTGCAGGCCGGCCGGGGATTCGCTCGAGCAAGGCAAATCTAAGTAATACGGCTCGGGTAAAAGGGAAGGCATTGCCAGGACGGTAAAGGAGGAGGTAACGGCAACATTGGCCATTAAACCCAGCAATGCTAAGATAGATAATCTCAAAGACAGGGCCCCCTGGAAGCCGCGAACAGGAGCATGATCGCTGATCCAGCCATGATCTGCAGGCCACAGAGGACACCAGCCTGGACGCCATCTCTAGTCATGCCGACACTTCCACAACAGACCATTGATCGCCTATCCGCAGGATGGAGGTCCTCTTCCCGACCATGGGCCGGAGTCGCTCCCCCAGCTCCTCGGCCACCAGTCTCTCCAGGCCGGCGATCCTGATCTTCACCAGCCCACCACCGACCGGCTCCACTTCTTCCAGGACACCGACCAGCTCATGGCCATCCCGCAGAACCTGGGACCGCTGAGACTCCAGAGGAATAGAAGAATTTTTATATAATGATCGTGAAGCCATTATGGAGCCTCCGATTCAGAAGAACCGTGGGCTTCATGGCCCCTATTTTTTGGAAAAACCAGAACGCGGTCGCGTTGCTTTCTGGTCTTGATATATCCTTCAAGCTCCAAAGACCATAATCTGTACCGTAATGCGCTGTCGGATTTCTTATTCAAAAAGGGTCGGATGATATCTATTACGGGTGTGCCAGGATTCTGGCTCACTTCCTCCAACAGGTTTCTATCTATTTCGTCTAATGACATTGGCCCCGTCCCGAAGCCGGGGCAGAAGATAGCGAAATCAGGCTCTTTTACCAACCCCTGAGTTCACTGGGTCCACCGAAGACCCTAAATAATAGGACTCCGATAGATATCCTCTGCGGGGGCGCGAAGCCAAGTTCTTTGGGAGAGCCTGGGCTTTGCCCCTCCGGCATCTTATCTATTTTTTGATGTCTTCTAACATCTAGGATTAAATAATTTGCTCTTTCGCCGTGAACACCGCGCAAGTAATCCGATGACAAGGAAGAGGAGCCCGGGGCGGGAGGTTGTACAGGCTGATAGAATAGTGCCCAAGGCTCCCCACATGTTTTTAGTTCTCCCTAAGCTTTGCAATGTCAATCATGATCCGCAGGCATTCTATGCGATCCTTGGCCAGCTCTAGATTCATCTCAGCCTTCGCATTCCTATCCTTCATGATCAGATAGGCATCCCTCTCTCCAGCGACAAGCATCGCGAGCTGAGCTTCCCGTTGCTCTGCATTTCGGCCATCAATAAGGCAGGGATCGGAAGTTAGGACGCCCCATTCACAATCCTTCAAAGATGCTTTAGCATCCATTTCAGCTTTCGTAGCTTCATAAGCCTCTTCGCGGGCTGTTTTGAGCAACCCGAAAACCATCCTCACCTTCTCTTCAGATATCATCTTATACCTCCCATGAGGCCGCGATATGCCCGGGCATCCAGCTCCTCGGCCCTGCGCAGCATGGCCTCTCCACGTTCCGTTAGCGCGGCAGGATCAAAGCGATCCAACCATGTCATGATCCATTTGATCTCTGTCTCGGCATCGAGCATCTCGCAGCACCTCCAAACATACCATATATCCGTCTTGGTATAAGTAGTTTTGTACATCTGGTAGATAATGGCAATTTTGGTAGAAATGTTTATATAGTCGCCATAAACAATATTATAACCATGAACACCAGTCTCAATGACATGAAACTGAGAGAGCTCTTACCGGAGGCTGGAGATCGTGAGATCTCGAAAATCGAATACAAAAAATTGGATAAAAATGGGAGACTTTATATTGATGTGGGATGGGCAAAGCGAGAGTTCTTAGTAGTACTTCTCGATCCAATCGCGGGGGATAAGGAGAAATTCTTAAAAGTGGGAAGGGGTACATAATCTGTTTAGAGGAGATCAATCATGAAGAAAATTATCATCCCACTGATCGCGATAATGTTCCTCGCGATACCGGTCCTGGCTTCAGATGTTGAGATGAAGGCTTATGCAGAGGGGGCCTTGCAGGGCCAAAGCATGATATCTCTGTGTGCGACTAACTCCTTAGTTACTTTATTGGATGACGGAAGTCTTGGAATAGTGATTCAAATTAAACCAGGAGATGAGAGATATCTACAACTCATAATCTATCAGGGATTCGATGTCTGCCAGAAAGTGGTTGCCAGATATCCAGATTTGCCACAGTGTATTTTATTGATTGAAGATCAATCCAGAAAATATCTAGCCACAACCGTCGCGTATGGTCCTAACTGGAAGTCCGCTTGATAGATGCCATCATTTGAGGAATCTATGCACCCCTGGGGCGAGGGCACTCTCCAGCTGCTCGAGACCATCCACGTCGAGAAGGTGAAATGATTGCGCAGCAGGCCATCCAGGAGGCCCAGCCGTGAAGTCCTACGAAGATTATATGCCCGCAGATCGCGGTACAGTAATGCGGATCGGAGAGGTACCATATCTAGAATCCATGCTCCGTGACATCCTGGTCGAGCTGGAGGACTCCCATAACCGGGATATGCGTTTGGCAGAACTCCTACGATTGATGTCATCCGTTACCGATACAATAATAGAGAGACAGGACTCTTTTGATGCCCGTCTCGTGAAGCTGGAGGAGGCCAGGAAGCCATGAAAAGAGTTTTTATCTTAATAGCTTTTATATCAATATGCTCTGCATTATATCCGGCGCCTCAAATAAATAATACTCCTATTGCCGTAGATCCTCAATATATATGTGGGAATCTTACCTGGGACGAGGAGAGGGGGGTATTCAAAACAGAACCATGCCCACCAGAATTGCTCGACGATCTCCGAGGCCCAACAGAAGAGGAGCAAAAGGCCTTTCTGAAAAATGGATCTCCTGAATTGGTCATCCCATTCCTTGACCTCCGCATACCCTTACCTTTTGGATTGGATCGAGTTCTTAAAATTGTTATAGAACTTTTTGGAGGCCAGGGATAAGCCATGAGATCCGAAGAGGATATCCGAGAAGATGAGGATAGGGCACGCATTGCCAGAGCAAAATATCTGATTGCTCATGGTATCAATCCACTTGGTCTCTCAATTCTCAAAGGAGGACTTAAATGAAACTCGGCTCGCAAGAGCAGGAGGAGCGATGACTCCTAATATTATGTATGGTATAATAATCTATATCTTAGCTATAATAATTTCTCTCATCTTCTTTGGATTGATTGATTTTGAGATTCATGAAGATCTCAGGAAATGGTATGCTGAGAAACATGGCATACCAACTGAGCCGAGGAAGCCCGAGGAATTCTATGATCGATATGGAAGCAACTAAGAAGCCGTGCGAGCTGGAAGCCGAGGGCCTGCTGCCGAGGGAGGATTGAAGGTGGCTATAGATAACGCATATGAGACAATGCTATTCAATTTGGTCAGAATGACAAAAAAAGAGAAAGAAGAAAAGGAGAGGCATCTGGCCACCGAGGCGATAAATTGCCTATTCAAAGGAATGCCCCCACATCGTTAGATACCTAATTGTGGAATATGCGCCAGATACTGCTTCCTGACATCCTCCGGATCTATATGGAAATAGATATCCACCGCCTCTTTTATGGCATCTCCCCGGAGCCACTGGACATACTCCCGTTTCATCCCGGACCTGAGTAGATATGTAGTCATCCAATGTCTGCAGCAATGCGCTGAGAAATGATCTTCCATCCTATCCGAGCTGGTATTGTGGAGGCCAACTCGCAGAGCTGCTTTCCTGATGATTATATCGATTGGCCCCCGTTGTAGCCGAGTTCCCCGTGAGCTGGTGAAGAGCGCCGGCCCGGCTGCCCCCTTCCGCCCCTGGCGGACCTCCAGCCATCGCTTCAGGTAATAGGCTGTCTCATCATCGAAGAATACTATTCTATTACTCCTCTTCTTGGCTGGCTTCAGGGTAAGACTCTGATCCTTCCAGTTAATACTGTCAACATCCAGGCCGACCAACTCATTCTTGCGGATCCCTGTCTTGAGCAGGAGCAAGACCACGGCCTTGTCCCGGATGTCCACTATGGCCTCCACTAGGGCAGCCGCCTCCTCCACGGAGATTAGCTTGTGAGTCTGCCTCTCGCCCTCGGCCTTATACTGCTTGAGCCTGCGCCGGACCTCAGATACGGGATTCCTCGAGACCTGGCCCTCAAATATCAAGAATTCATAAAAAGAGGATAAACCGATTAAGTGCTGCTGCAAAGTCTGGGTCCTGAGCCCCCGCCCTCTCAAGGATTCGATGTAGTCGCGGATATCAAGCCTATCTGCCTGGAGGGGATCTCTATCGCGGGCCTGTAGGAAAGCCTGGAATCTGGCCACCTGGGCAGTGTAGATCCGGATGATTGGCTCCCCCAACCCTCTGGTCCGGCAGTCTGCAGCATAGCCGCCCAGGATCATTTCTTGGTCCATTGCCATCCCCTCGGCCCCTTGGAGATGAGACCATGCATCTCTAGGATCTGGAGCTGTTTTTGGACGGCGGCTACCTGGATAGAGTCTGAAGGATTTATACCCAGGATCTCAAGGAGTCTGTAGTCATGAGCCGGTCCTCTCTGGAGTGTTGCGATGAGCTCCAGATCCAGCTGGCGTTCTCCCTCAAATTCATCCGTGAACTTAGCCGCCTCCCTGAGCCTGCGGTTCTCAGCCTCATATCTCCGGAGAAGTATCTCGCTTGTCTTAGACTCTTCTCTGAGTTTCTGCAGCTCGTCCTCCAGAGCCCTCGTGTTCTCCGATACTCGTTCCCTAGGCCCCACCCTGGTCTCTTGAGAGATAGCCTCCTCTATGACGTTAAGTAAAAACTTAGAAAGAGGAGCTCCTGCATTAGTGGCCAACTCTTGAAATTTCTTCTTCTGCTCTGGGCTGCTGCAGTAAAGATATATGTACCTAGAACCATCTGGTCTAAAGCCGGCCATAGGATAGCCAAGGCTGCTATAGTATATAAAGGCTACTAGTAGAAAAAAGTCAATATACCTAAAGTGCAAACTTCAAAGGAAGAGACGAGGATGAGATGAAGTCGCCGGAAAGAATTACCATCGCACTAGATCATGAAACGGAAGGCCTGTTCAAGAAGATGAAGGAGGACCTGGGCATATCCCAGAGCGAGCTGATGCGGGAAGCCCTTAAGTTCTACAGCCAGCATAAGTCGCTCTTTGATTTCGCCGAGGGCAAGAATGTCTACACTCACGCCGAGATGCTCTCTGCAGGAGAGCACATCATCCTGGACATAGACCACTGGATCCTCTTCCTCTCCTTCATCGAGACTCATCCCGAGAAGGATAAGTTCTGGGAGCTGCACAAGAGCGTCTGCCGGGCTCACGCCGAGCAGTTCAAGCACAAGCTCTTGAACGCCGAAAGCATACTTCGGCGCCTGGAGATCTGCAACCTCTTCAAGCTCAGCAGGACCTCTAAATCCGAGTTCACTCTGATCTTCGGCTCTGACCCACCCAAGAAGTTTGTGAAGACTGAGCTGGAGGAGATCTTCGCAGGCATGGGCTTCATAGTGGAGATCAAAGAGGACTTCGCCAAATTGAGGGTAAAGGTAATTCACGATCTTTGACTCTGTAGAGATCCTGGGGATCGGCATTCGTTGCTTAGGAAGGAATTTGGCGATCTACCTACAATCGAGTTGCTGGACTTGAAAACTGCAGCGTAAGAACTTGTCCGTCCGTGTAACGCTTAGAGAAGGCTCTACTCAGCGCCATTCCTGCCGTCTTTTTTCCCACTCACTGCCGCCAGATTTGATGTGCTCAAGTGTGTGTGGCATGCATCATGAGGGGGTTGTCTGTCCATGCTGGTTTACTTGGGTCCCTCTCCAGGTCTGGCTGTCCTCAGGCACTGAAAGCTTACGACTTACTACTATTACGCTTCTTCGTGAGTCGCCCCGATCCTCTTTAGCTCCCGCTCGAGGCCGCGGGCGCGGCTCACGCAAGCGTTCGCGGGGGACACTACACGCGGGTGGGTTGAGAACGGTTGATTGATCGATTTGCCATTCACTCTTGCAGGGAACACCACTTGGGGGCCGCAAAGGGAAACGGTTATTGACCGACTTGCTCTTCGCTTGCCGTTGCCAAAGAACTGTATGTCAAAGAAAGTTGAATAATCGATAGAAAGTTTCGTGGCGCTAACCACATAACTGTGTCTCAGCTTTCCGTCTCTTCCTTCCCCAGCTCCTCATAGATCGCCCTGAACTGCTCCAGCGTCGTCTCCAGGTTCTCCACGATTTCGGCTGCCAAAACTTCAGGCGCAGGCAGGTTCTCGGAGTCTTCCAGGCTTTCGTCCTTGAGCCAGAAGATGTCCAGGCTGACCTTGTCCCGCTTCATCAGATCGTCGTAGCCGAATGCCTGGAACCGCTCCGTCTCCTCTCGTTGGTGCCTGTTCTCCGGGCGGTAGCATTTGATGAAGTCCCGAAGATGCTCGTACTTCAGGGGATTGGTCTTGAGTGTGAAGTGCTGGTTGGTCCTCAGGTCGTAGATCCAGAGCTTCTGTCGTCCA
>Ga0315277_10011933_pt1 | contig 10912 bp, 6 predicted proteins | sample YL17G05_15_MG_FD_203695 | JGI IMG/M metagenome (GOLD analysis project Ga0315277, IMG submission 203695) | Sediment microbial communities from Yellowstone Lake, YNP, Wyoming, USA - YL17G05_15 | ecosystem: Environmental > Aquatic > Freshwater > Lake > Sediment | place: USA: Wyoming | collected... | reverse complement strand
TTCAGCGATCGCCCACTCAGGCCTCCGGCGAGGAGGCGTCCTTCACCTGCCTGCTGAGGCGGATCGCGCACCACTCGCGCCCGCACATGGAACAGTAGTCGGCATCGACGGGCAAATCCCTTTGGCGAATCCTGGCGGCGGCCTCGGAGTCGAAGGCGAGCCGGAACTGGGCTCTCCAATCGCAATTGGCCCGGGCCTCGGAGATGGCGTCGTCCCATTCTCGCGCCCCGGGCAGGCCCCTCGCGACGTCCGCGGCGTGGGCCGCGATCTTGTAGGCGATGCACCCGGCCTTCACGTCCTCGCTCGTCGGCAGGGCCAGGTGCTCTGCCGGCGTGACGTAGCACAGGAAGCTGGCGCCCCAGTACGCCGCGGCGGTCGCGCCGATGGCCGAGGTGATGTGGTCGTAACCGGGGAACGCGTCGGTCACGACCGGGCCCAGCACGTAGAACGGCGCCCCGTCGCAGACCTCCTGCTGGCGCTTCATGTTCCGCTCGATCTGGTCGAACGGGATGTGCCCGGGGCCTTCCACCATGACCTGCACGCCGGCCTTCCTCGCCCGCTGGACCAGCTCGCCCAGCGTGTCCAGCTCGGCGAACTGAGCGTCGTCGGAGGCGTCGGCCAGGCAGCCCGGCCGCAGACCGTCTCCGAGGGAATACGTCACGTCGTACTCGTGCAGGATGGCGCTGATCTCGTCGAACAGCTCGTACATCGGGTTCTCTTTGCCGTGGTGGACCATCCATTTCGCCAGCAGCGCCCCGCCGCGCGACACGATGCCCATCTTCCGCTTGCGGACCAGCGGCAGGTGCCGCCGGAGGATGCCCGCGTGGATGGTGAAGAAGTCCACGCCCTGGGCCGCCTGCTCGCGGATCGCGCCGAGAACGTCCTGGTGCGTCAGCTCCTCGATGGGCTTCTGGACGATCATGGAATAGACCGGCACGGTGCCGATCGGGACCGAGGCCCGCGCCAACAGGAACCGGCGCGTGGCGTCCAGGTCCCCGCCGGTGGACAGGTCCATCACCGCGTCGGCCCCATACTTGACGGCCCACTGGAGCTTGACCAGCTCCTGCTCCCTGCAACTGCTCACGGGCGATGCGCCGATGTTGGCGTTGATCTTCGTCGTCACCGCCCTGCCAATGGCGCATGGGTCCAATACCACCGCGCCTTCCCCTGCACCGGCCAGGTGAAGCCGGTTGGCGGGGATGACCAGCCTGCCCGCGGCGATCTCGTCGCGAATCCGTTCCGGCGGAAGCTTCTCGCGCTGGGCCGCCCGCTGCATCTGGGGGCTGGTCGTTCCTGCCCTTGCCTGTTCGTATTGCGTCATCACGGAATCACCGAGCTTGCGAGAGAAAGGTGGGACTCGTCCCGGCACACAACACCGGGCCTCGTCCCAGCCTACGGTGTTCGTATCGGCTCATTGAGGACCTACCAGTTCTGCCCGTTGAGGTCGATCCCGCCGGTCGGCCAGTCGGCCGTCGCCAGCCTGCCCGGAAAGATCATGGCATATCCGCTGAGGGCCGGGACCCCGTAACCGTGCCTGCTCGGCGGGGCGCCGAAGATCACGTCGTTGGTCACCACCGTCCAGCCGAGCTTTGCGTAGAAGTCCCTCACCCTGACCGCGCAGAACAAGAGGCCGAAGTCCATCGTCCCGCCGTGGGCGATCTTCTCCTGGGCGGCGAGCGCGCACGCCTTTGCGGCCCCGCACCCGCGGGCGTCGGGGTGCGAGCAGACGTTGGCGAGCCCGCCGACGACGTAATCCCCGGCTGCCGTGGTGATCCGCCGCAGCACCAGCCGAACGCTTCCGACCAGCCGCCCGTCCCTTCGAGCGACAAACCACAGTTCCTCCGGGGATAGCGGCGTGTGCCACCACCGCTGATGCGCAAACTCGCTCGTGTGGGGAAACGCGGCGTGCTGAAGCTCCTGGATTCCACGGGCCAGGGCGGGTGTCATGTCCTTTTCGAGCACGCAGGTCACGTATATCGGCATCTGCCAATCCTTCCCGGGCATGGTCGCCGAAGTGACCACGCCGCGCTACCAGGAAGCCCGCTGCGCCAGGTCATCAATGAAACTGGCCGCGCGGGGCGCGGCCGGGGGCCCTCATCAGCAAGACCACCACCGTCCGCTTCCCTACGCAACTCACCCCCTCGACATGGTCGGGACAAGCCCTTCGACACGCTCGGGGATTCGTTGATCAGGTTCCAAGGGTCTTCTCAGCCCGTACGGGCGCCCCTAGGGACTTCCAAACATCGTACAGCCCGGAAACGGACATGACAAGCGAACTTGACCCGGGCCGCTTCACGACACCCCCGACCCCCGCGTCACCTGACCCGCATGAACGCCCCCTGAAGCTGGTCCCAGTACTTGAACCTGGCCCGAATCTCATTCAGCCGCGCAATCTCGCCCTGGGTCAGCACCTCCCCTATCGCGGCCGCATACGATTCCGCGTAGGTCTCAATGAACCGGTCCGGCTTGAGGACCATGTCCTCGATCCGGGCCTTGAACGCCGAAGCGTCCTCTACCCTCGTGATATCGCTCTGTCCCGCCGTCGCCCGTAGCGGATGCCCTGCAACGCAGTCCATCTCCCTGGCGAAGAAACAGCTCGCGTTGGCTATCCGATATGCATCCATGAGCCGGTCCGCGGCCACCAGCTCCTTCACCTTCGCGCGGAACTTCTCGGCCATCTGCTCCATGTCACGGTATTCCGGGGAGGACGTCTTGCACCCGGAGACAAGGACCAGGAGGCAAAGAACCACCGATCCTGATCGCACGATTGATGATTGCGCGACCTGATTCACGTTTCGTCCTCCCTGCAAGGACAGGCGACGTGGGCGTTCGGGCAAGGGCCTGCGCCGGAACACCCGGCGGCTAGTCAGGCGGCGATCCGCCCTGCTCTCCCGTCATCCGGCGGAGCTGGTCGCGAATGCCCGCCGCCTCTTCGTATCGCTCCTCGCGGACCGCGCGGGCGAGCTCCTGCTTGAGCTTGCGGATGGGATCGACGGGGATCCGCCCCTCGATCTCCTTGGCCATCGCGCGCAGGACCGCCAGTTCCCCCGAACCTGCCAGGGCCTTCTCCTGGCCGAAGCGCTTGTAGAACCCGCGGATTTCCTCGATGCCCTTCCGCAGCGCCGTCAGGGCCGCCTTGGGGCGGTTGTCCCTCAGGAACACGTGCGCCCGCGATCTCGTCCGCATCATGATCACGTACGCCCGGTACTGCTCCTGGATGTACCGGTCCGATTCCTCCTTCGCGTATGCGGCGCAGAAGTCGAACATGCGGAGGTTCCGCATCGTGTCGCGCTCGACGCCCTCGAAGTCCTCCAGGACGAACTCGGCCAGATAGCGGTGGTAGTACATCGTCCCCTCGCCCCGCAGCAGCTCGCACGCCCGCTCGTCCAGCGTGAACCCCTCGTCGCTGCCGTGCTCCTGGCGATACCGCTCCAACTGCTGTTCGTAGTACGCCAGCAGGCTCTCCTGACCGTGGGGACGCTGCCCGTCGGGCCGGCCGGTGGTCTCCATTTGCAGCAGGCCCAGGTCGAGTCGGAGCTGGATTTTCTCCCGCCCGTCGCTCCCCCCGACTCGCCGGACAGTGACCTGCCCCGGCTCGTAGGGCCAGCCGTTCAGGATGTGGCTGATGTCCAGGCTCATCGTCTCTAAATAGTGTAGCACAACACAGGCAGGAAATGCAAAGGCTACCGGCAGGGATCAACCGAACGCGAGCTGCGCCCGCAACCCAATTCCGGATTGCTGATCGGATTGACAGCAACGGCCGTTCGCTTGCGGTTGCACAACGTTCATCCCCGCTGCCGTGCAGGCTTTCCCGCTCACTGGTCCTTTCCCGCGGCGCAGACGCTCTCGATGCGGAGCTGCCCCTTCGCGGCGCCTTCCTCGAACACGGGCTGAATCTCCAGCGCATGCTTGCCCGGCCGGAGCTTCTCCGAGAGGACCCGCCAGAAGAACAACCTGCCGCCGCCGAAGCGCTTCGTGTTGGCCGGCCAGCTCTCCGTCGGCTCGGCCTTGGCGTTCTCCTGGTACAGCACGCTCTTGCCGTCGATGAGCACTCTGAAGGACAGGCCGTTCTCGTCCATCTCGCCGAAGACGCCCACCATCGTGCCGGAGAACTCCATGCGGATCGGCTTGACTGCCGCCTTGTCCTTCACGTCGCACGTCAGCACGTCGTCCATCCACCGGCTGGACAGGCCGTCGAACCACAGCGAGGTCCGGAACGTCTTGGCCCGCCGCCAACCTTCCGGGATCGGCTGGTCAACCAGACGGATGCGCTTCCGGGCGCGGTACTCGTCGGAGAAGACGGGCTTCTCCGGCGCGACGCAGACACGCTTGTCCTTCACAGCCTGCTCGAACCCGTCGCGGACGGCCTCGAAGAACAGTTGGTATCCCAGGTCGTCCGGATGGGCGGCGTCGAACGGCCAGATAGTCTCCAGCTTGTGCGTGCCGTCGGCGATGAGCTTCTGGACGTGAGGCATCGCGTCGCCGACGGCTGTGTGGTAGGCCTCCGCCAGCTTCTTGTGGTCCCGGTAGCGGAAGAGCTTCTCGGGATGGTAATCGGGCCCGAAGTTGTACTTGAAGCCCAGGAACACCTGGCAGACCGGGATGCCGCGCCCGATCAGCTCCCGCAGCAGGCACTCGTAGCCGGCGAGGGTTTCAACGTCCTTGCCCTCCAGGTCGTCGTTGGCGGTGAACTCCAGGAAGACCAGGTCCGGCTTGCGGGAAAGCACGTCCCGCTCCAGGCGGAACATGCCGAGCTTCGACCCGGTCCCGCCGATGGCTGCGTCGGTGAACGTGAACGGCGCCTTGGGGTAGGTCCGCTGGAGTTGCTGCCCCATCAGCGCCCGGTAGCTGGTCCGCTGGGGGTCGCTGGCGTTGGCGCCCCACGTGAGGGACCCGCCGAAGAACACGACCGAGAGCGGCTCGCCCGCCCTTGCCCGGCGGTCGAACTCCGCGAACGACGCGCTCGTGCCCGGGGGCGGCTCGGCAGCAGACGGGCGGGCCGTCGCCTGGGCGAATGACGTTCCTGCCGCAACACACGCGATAACGAATGGTATTAACAATACGTGGGTCGAAAGTGCGTTCATCGTTGTTTGTCCCGTTTTTCTCATGGATAATCCCTTCCGCCTGCCGCGGATGAAAGGAAACCCTCAACATGCGGTGCAATATGCCAGATTCGCCGACGAAAATCCTGAGAAACCTGCTCGCGCCGCTGGCCGTGATGCTTGCCCTCTGCCCGGACGCCGGCGCCCAGGAGGGCGCCACCTCGCTGAATACCGAGATCATCGTCGTCCCCGCACCCGGACAGGTGACCATCGACGGCAAGAGCGACGAATGGGACCTGTCTGCCGGGGTGTGGAGCTACAACAATCCCACGCTGGTCAACCGCTACAGCGTCTGGACGCACATGATGTGGGACGGAAACGGCGTCTATTTCCTCGCCCGCTTCCACGACCGTTCGCCCATGCAGAACGCCACGATGGGCAAGGACTTCTCCAAGAGCTGGAAATCCGACTGCTACCAGGCCCGCGTGGTCCTCGACGACCGGACCGCCGACGAGCACCAGATGCACATCAACATGTTCTACTCCACGCCGGAAGCCAAGCCCTACATGATCGTCAAGCACGGCGGGTTCAGGGCCGCCCCGCCTTACGACGAGACGGGCCCCGACCGGCCCGACCTGGAAAAACGCTTCGGGCCCACGATGGAGCAGGCCGGCGGGAAGATCGCCGTCCGCAAGTGGGACGACGGCAAGGGCTACGACGTCGAGGCGTTCTGGCCGTGGTCGTACCTGCGCCTGGGCGGCCGGCCGCTCAAGCCGGGCGAGCAGTTCGTCTTCGGCCTGGAGGCGATGTGGGGCAACGCCGACGGCACGACCGCCTGGCCGGAGCATCGCCTGGCCGACGGGATCAAGGACGAGAAGGTCAACCGCATCTTCATGTTCCGCGCCCGAAACGGCTGGGGCAGGGCGGTCATCAGCGACAAGGGCAAGCTCGACATCACCCGGCAGCAGGAGGAACTTCAGGCCAAGCGGCTCAAGGCGTTCCTGGATTACGACACGTACGGCTCGGTCCCCGTCAAGTACGCCCTGGACGAGGACCGCGAGGTCACCATCGCCATCGACGACGCCAACGGCCTGCGCGTGCGGAACCTTTTCGGGCAGTACCCGCGGAAGAAGGGCCGGGTCACGGACCTGTGGGACGCCCTGGACGACAAGGGCAAACCGGTCCCGCCGGGCAGTTACACCGCGTACGTCGTGGACCACAGGCCGCTGGAGCTGAAGCTCGTAAATAGCCTGTACAACGCGGGTACGCCCCCCTGGCCGACGGAGACGGGCAAGAAGCTCTGGGGGTCCAATCACGGCCATCCGACGACCGCGGCCATGAAGGGCGACGTGATGCTCGTTGGCTTCACGGGCACCGAGGGCGGCTCGGGACTGATCCGGATCGACCCCAACGGGATCATCCTGTGGAGCGACGGGGAGGAAATCCTCGACGTGGCCATCGGGGACAAGTACTGCTACACGCTCTCGCGGGCGAGCTGGATCAACAAGACAGTCGTCCGCCGCCTGACCTTGGACAAGGGGCAGCTCGTGCCCTTCGACGATGAGAAGCGCAGCCCCGTCGCCGAACTGCCCGTGAACTACGGGGCCACGCCAACCGAGAGCAGCATCGCCTCCGTAGCGGGCAAGCTGTTCGCCATGATTGTCGGGGACAAGCTCTACCGTATCCGCCCGGCCACCGGCGCGGTCGAGGCCTCGTTCGCCGTTGCGGACTTGTGCGCTGTGACCTCCCACCAGGATCAGCTCGTTGGGCTGTTCGCCGACGGCACGGTGGCGACGCTCAACGCCGATGGGGTCCGCGGGCAGACGATCCTGCAGGGCAAGGGTGTTACCAAGCCGGTGCGGGTCACCATCGCCGGCGACGGCCGGGTGGCGGTGACCGATCGTGCCACCAACCGGGTCCTCGTCTTTGGGGCCGATGGGAAGCCCGTGCAAGCAGTGGGCGCAGCCCGCGCTGAGGCGGAGCGTCCGGCCGGCAAGTTTGTCGAGACCGATCTGGCCAACCCGCTGGGCGCGGCATTTGACAAGGATGGGCGGCTGTGGATCGCCGAGGCAAGCAAGAACTCCAAGCGGGTGACCGTCTGGTCTGAAAAGGGCGAAGTGCAGAAGTCATTCTGGGGCGCGGCGGACTACGGAGCGATGGCGGCGTTCCCCGTCACCTTCGATTCGACACGCTTCCTGGCCCATGGCGTGGAGTTCCAACTGGATCCCAATCCGGATCCCAAGACCCGGCCCACCGCGGAGAAGCCGCTCATATATCACCCCGACTTGGCCAACGAGCGTGGCATCATCTACCGCTACAAGGGCCATGATTACGCGGTCACGGTGCCGGGCTACAATAACAGAGGCACTTTCAGGATCGCCAAACGTGATGCCGACGGGGTATTTCGATGGTGTGCCAGAATCCAGCGGACCGCTGGTGTTTACTGGAGCGTGGGATGGGTTCGTCCCGACATGACCTACATCGCGGCGGATTGCCGGATCTTTCCGCTCAAGGGGCTCAGCGACACTGGTGTGCCGCTCTACGATGAGGACAATCCGGTAACACCGGCCAACAAGATCTCCAAGCAAGATGCCCAAGGCTCCACCGGCACCATCGTGATGGACGACGCCGGTAACATCTCCGACGGCATCCGCTTCCACACCGTGGACGGACGCAGCGGGGCTTATCCCAACCGTTACGGTCGCCATGACGCACCCGCCGCCCAGCGCGGTGTGCTCATCGCCCCCTTCCGCACCAACGGCGTGGTGGAAAATGTGCCCGGCGTGGGTGCCATCACGGCCCTGGGCGGCGACCGCGGCGAGTGGTTCCTGATGACCATGGACGGCCTGTACATCTCGTCGATCTGCCAAGATATCAAAGGCGATGTGACTCTCGATGAGACGTTTATTGGCGGGGAGAGCTTTGGCGGCTTCATCTGGCGCGATGAGAAGAACCGGGTGCTGGTGCAACTCGGCGGCAACTCGTACCGCCTCATGGAAGTGCAGGGGCTGGATACCTGCCGCAAGACCAAGCTCCCGCTGACGGTAACGCAGGAGCAGATAGACGAGGGCGCCAAGATCGCCGCCGCCCGCAGGCCCAAGGCGGCTGAGGAACCCAAGGAGCTCCGCGTCGCTCGATTGGCCAAGCTCCCGGCGGAGCCCGTCGCACCGGACCTTCTCGCCGCCAAGCCGCTCATCGAGGGCGCTGCCGACTTCCGCGTTCAGGAAAGGGGCGACGCATCGCGATGGTGGCGTGCCGCCCTGGCGCATGACGGCAAGAGCCTGGCCGTCATGTTCCAGGTTGCGGATGCCAGTGCGTGGAAGAACGGCGAGGGGCGCTTCACCCACGCGTTCATCGGCGGCGACTGCGTGGACCTGAAGCTGGACATCCCCCAGGCAGGCCCGGTCCGCGTGCTCGCGGCCCCCATCGCGGGCAAGGACATCGTGGTCCTGTTCCGCAAGAAGGCCCAGAAGAAGGATAACCCCACAACGTACGCCGTCCAGAACAATCCCGCCAATGCCGAGAGCTTCGACGTGGTCCGCGTCCTGGATAGCGCCAAGGTGGTCTCCAGGACCGCGAGCGGCGGATATAGCGTGCTCGTGACCGTTCCCCTGGCGGACTTGGGACTGGACGCGAGCAAGTCGGGGACGGTCAAGGGGACCGTCGGCGTGATATACTCGGACCCGGCGGGCACGAACCGAGCTTCGCGGCTGTACTGGTTCGACAAGGAGACGGGCCTGGTCTCCGACGTTCCCAGCGAGGCCCGCCTGGACCCGAAACGCTGGGGCCCGATCGTGTTTGAGAAGTAACCGGCCCGTTCAGGGGCGCGACGATTGCCGGAAACCCGCCAAACGGCAAGCCGGGGGAAGACGCGGCGGGACAGATCTCCGCCGCGCAGGAATGTGGATCAGGGCTCGCCGTTTGGCGGGCATGGAGACAGAAGAATGACCCGGTTGCCCTACGCATTCATGTGCGCGTGCCTCCCGCTGCTCACCTCAGTTGCCTGCGCCGCGCCGGGCGGCGCATCGCCCTTCGCCGCCGATGACTTCACCGTCATCTCCGGACCTGCCAGCCCGCGCGTGGCGATGGCGATCAAGCGGGACGGTCAGCAGGTCCGCCTGGCGCTGGACGTAGCTGAGTTCCATGACGGTGCGAGCGGCACGTCCGTGTCGGTCGGACTTGCGGCCGCGAAAATGGTCCTGGTCTCCGACAAGGACGCCCAAGTCGCGCGGAAGGACGGCGCGGCGCGGTATTCCTTCACGGTGCCCGCTGCCTTGCTGGTCGCCAACGAAGAGGATTGGAAGAAACTCCGCGTGGGCGTCGCCGTCGCGTGGAAAGGCGGACCGGGGGGCGAGGACCGCCAGCGCGAGCGGTTCCGCCACACCGGCGGGGCGACGCACGGCGGGCTTTCCCAGGACCCGTCCGATTGGCTGCCCCTGGACCTCACCGAACATGAGGCCCTGGTCGCCGACCGCAAGAACCGCATCTTCGTCGATTTCGACCAGCCGATGGACGGCAAGGCCACCGTGGTGATCGAAGACGAGGCGGGCAACCGCGTCCGCAACCTCATCTCCGGCCGGCCTATGGGAAGGGGCAAGCGGCGGGTCGAGTGGGACGGTCTGGACGAGCAGGGCCGCGTCGCGGGACCGGGGACCTATCGCTGGCGGTCGATCCATCACCCCGGCATTCGGCCGCAGTACCTGATGAGCTTCTGCAACGACGGCAATCCGCCTTGGCGGACGGGGTCGGGCACGGACATGTGGGGGCCGGACCACAGTCACCTCCTGGCGGCCGCCGCCAACAAGGACTTCACCTTCTTCGGCGCATCGGTCGCCGAGAGCGGCTACGCGATGGTGGCGGTGGATCAGGACGGCGTGAAGCGGATGCAGTATGACCCCCCGTCGGGCACGGGGATATGGTCCATCGCCCTGGCGGCGGATGAAAAGTACCTGTACGCCGCCCACGACGGTTTCGCATGGGGCCAGAAGCAGGGCGACCGGAGCAAGCCGGACTGGAAGGTCCCGCTGAAGGTGACCGTCACGCGGTACGACGTCAAGAGCGGGAAGGTAGCGGACTTCCCCGGTGGCAAGAGGTTCGTCGAGGCCGTCACCTATGAATACGGTCCCGGCGCCGGCAAGGACGGCCAGAAGCTCGCACTGGCGGGCCTGGGGGTGCTGGAGGGAAGGCTGTACCTGTCCGACTCGCGGGCGAATCGCATCCTGGTTCTGGACGCGGGGACCGGCGCAAAGGCGGACGAGATCAAGATGGAGTCCCCCGGGGCGCTCTGTGCGCGCGGGGGAGAGATTCTCGCGGTCTCCGGGAAGGGCATTGTGAAGCTCACCGGCGGGACGGGCGAAGCCGCGAGCGTGATCTCGGACCCGCCCGTTTCCACCAGAGGACTTGCGGTCGATAAGCAGGGGAATATCTACGTCAGCGACCCGCAGGGCGGCAACGTCCGCGTGTTCGACTCGAAGGGCAAGCCCCTGCGGGAGATCGGGAATCGCGGCGGAGCTTACACCGGCCCGTACGAGCCGGCGCGGATGGTCAATCCCGCGGGGATCGCCGTCGCGGCCAACGGCTGGCTGTGGGCGACGGAGGACCGCGGCGACCCCAAGCGCGTGTCGGCCTGGAACACGGAAACCGGTGAGATCGTCAAAGAGAAGTTCGGGCCGACATCCTACGGGGCGCCCGGCGCCGGCTTCGACACGATGGATCAGGCCCGCTGGATCGGCCAGGGGGCGCTGTGGAAGCTGGACCTCCAGAAGAAGTCCGCCGCGTGCCAGAGCATCCTCGGCGGCCCGGGGGCGTCGCACTACTCGTTCCACCGGCAGGACGGGCGGACCTTCGTCATCGCCTTCGACCAGGCGACG
>Ga0315277_10011930_pt1 | contig 10913 bp, 11 predicted proteins | sample YL17G05_15_MG_FD_203695 | JGI IMG/M metagenome (GOLD analysis project Ga0315277, IMG submission 203695) | Sediment microbial communities from Yellowstone Lake, YNP, Wyoming, USA - YL17G05_15 | ecosystem: Environmental > Aquatic > Freshwater > Lake > Sediment | place: USA: Wyoming | collected... | reverse complement strand
CGCCCTTGAACCTCCCCTGCAGGGTGGTGCCCACGGGCGGCAGCTCGCGGGCCATCTTCTTGCGGTGGCGCTTGGTGGTCATGAAGTTCCTCCTTCCCCAAGCACTGTGGTCTTGCTGACCGACGGGCGTTTCTTGACGCCGTCGAGCGACACACATCACTCAGATTGGGGAGGAAGTCAAGCGGCTGATGGCGAACCACCGCATATGCAGCGGAAAGTGGGGGGGGTGGTCGCGGGGCCGTAGAGCATCTGCCTGGCAAGCAGAGGGCTTGGGGGAGCCGTCCGGACACGGTTGGGTTTCTGGCACCCCACAGGGTGGCCGCCTAACCTACGCAGATACGGATGGAATATTGGCGCCCCACAGGCCGCCTTGCAGGAGATTTTGGTGGTCATGCCCAAGCACAAGGGGCACCGCCCACCTGCTACCTGAGCCCCGCCTTCTCTGAGAGCAGCCTAGCCTGCCTACCTCGCTGCTGTGTCAAACAAGAACGACAACAACCGCTCCGCCTGAACTCCAGGCGAACCTTCCACCAGCGACGACCGGCGGCCTCCGAGTCCTCCTGAGATTACCGCCTGCCAGCGGTCCATCCCCGATAGGCCGCTTTCCGGCACAAAGAGGCCTCGCGTATCCGGCCTGGCCGGTCCGATCTCCAGCACTCGCACGCACGAGCCTCGCTCCCCTACTTGCTCGGGCGATAGCCCCAGGTCCTCGCCGTCCCAGCGCTGAATCTGGGCCTGTCGGGCCCGAAAGCGGTCCCGGAGCCGGGAGTAACGAAGCGCTGCCACTCCCGGGTCCAGCGCCAGGACAGCTGGGAGCGGGCAGCGAAGAACCGCGCGATAGCCCCGGTCCAGCTTGCGGTGCACGATCAGTCCGGAGAGGTCGTCGGCCAGCTCGAGATGCACCACGCCGGAGACAGTCGCGGCGCCCATAAGCTCTCCGATCTGGAGGGGCGTCTGGCCGGTGGCGCCGTCTGTCGCCTGGCGCCCGCAGAGCACCAGGTCGGCGCTCAGCCGCTGCGCGGCCCGCGAGAGGACGCGCGCCGTCGCCAGGGTATCGCCGCCCTCGAAGGCAGGGTCCCAGAGGAGCAAGGCCTCATCGGCGCCAGCGGCCAGGCATTCGCGCAGGAACGGCTCGCACTCCGGAGGGCCCAGGCTCACGACCGTCACCCGCACCGCCGGGAGGCGGTCTCTGACCCGCAGGGCCTCCTCCAGGGCTCCCTGGTCGGCCTGGTTCAGGCAGTAGCGGAGAGGCTCGCCCTGGGGCACCAGGGCGCCGGACCGCACCGACAGCGGCTGGCTCAAGTCCACTACCCGTGTGACGCAGACTACGATCTCCACGGCTCTCCCCCTCACAGCCGGGCGAAGGCGTCCAGGGCCGCCTCGCCGGAGGGCGCGCCCTGCGCCCTCACCTCACGGAGGCGGGTCATCACGGGCGGCAGAACCTCATGCAGGTCTCCCACGATGCCCAGGTCCGCCAGCCCGAAGATGGGAGCGTTGCGGTCGCGGTTGACGGCGACGACCGTCCTGGACTCGCGCATCCCCACAAGGTGATAGGGCGCGCCCGAGATGCCGCAGGCGATGTACAGGCTGGGCGCCACGGTGCGCCCCGACTGGCCCACCTGTCGGTGACAAGGGACCCAGCCTGCGTCGACGGCGGCGCGGGAGGCGGCCACGGCGCCTCCCAGAAGAGAAGCCAGCTCCATCAGCAGATGGAAGCCCTCGCGGCTGCCGACACCGCGCCCTCCCGCCACGATGACATCGGCCTCGGCCAGGTCCATGCTCGATGGGTCCTCCTGGAAGAAGCCCCTCAGCTCAGTGTGGGCGGCCGAGGCCTCCTGAGGGGCCTCTACGCGTATGACCTCTGGCTCCCAACGGGATGTGACATGAGGGGCGCCCGAAGGACGTTGCTGGAGCGTGGCCATTTGGGGTTGTGCCTGCGGGCAGACCACAGTGCAGGAGGCCTTCCCTCCGTAGACGGCGCGTGACATGCGCACGGCGCCGTCGGCCCCGAGCCCGACGGCCAGGCAGTCGGAGGCTAGGCCGGTTCCAAGGCGCGCCGCCACCCGCGGCGCCAGCTCGCGCGCCAGCGCCGTAGCCTCCCAGAGGACAAGCCCCGGCTGGTGCCTGCGGATGAGATCGGTCAGGAGGGGAACGTAGGGATCGGCGTGGTAGGGCGAGGCACCGGGGATGTGGGCCACGAAGACGCGCGCCGCCCCTTGTGAGCCCAGGGCGCCAACCAGCTCCCCATCACCCTCGCCCAGCACGACGGCGCCGGCTTCCCCACCTAGCTGGTCGGCCAGCCGGGCCGCCTCCGCCATCAGAGAGGCCGTCATCTCCGACGGCAGCCCCGACCGCTCTCCAACCACCGCCCAGACGGCCCCCGCGGCGCCCATTGCGATTCTGCCCCTGTGCCCAGCAGGGTCCGGCTCCCATGCGGCGCCAGACCCGCTGCTAGACCATCCTGCCCACGCGCAGCCCATCGAGTGCCGAATCCAGTAGCTTGCGGGGCGCTACGCACTGGCCGACGGCGTGGAGCTCACTCACCTTCCTCTTTAGGCGCTTGTAGAGGTCGTCGTCGGCCCTGCTGCCCCGCGCAACGACCACGCTATCCACACCCTCGATGACGCGCTGGCGGCCCGTGAAGGCGTTGGAGACCACCACCGTGTTGCCCTGTACGGATTGGATATCGGTGCTTGGGGTCAGCGTCACTCCCCTGGCATCCAGCCGCATCAGCAGTAAGGTGAGCGTGATGGGCTCCACGGGGAACCCCATGAAAGCGTGAGGAACAAGCACCTCCACCTGGCTGCCCCGCTCGGCCAGGAAATCCGCCGTAGTCAGACCCTCCATGCCCCGATCCGTCGCCAGGAGGATCACCTTCGCGCCCGCCTGGGCTGTGCCGGAGAGCACGTCCCGGGCCAGCACCACGTTGGGCTGGTCGGCGCCGGGGAAGGTGGCCTGGGCGGGCAGGCCCCCGGTGGCGACGATGACAGCGTCCGGCTTCACTTCCTCCACGGTTCTTTCGTCCACCGGGGAGCCCAGGTGCACGTCGACCCCTAGTCGCCGGAACTGGTTCTCGTAGTAGCGCACCGGCTCCGCCATGTCCTGCCGGCCCGGCGCTTTGGCAGCGATCTGAAGTTGGCCTCCCAACTGGTCTTCCTTCTCATACACGGAGACCGAGTGGCCCCGCAGGGCTGCTACTCGCGCCGCCTCCATGCCCGCCATGCCGCCGCCAATGACCATGACCCGCTTCTTCACCGGCGCAGGGGTGATCTCGAGCTCCTTTTCGCGGCCCACGCTGGGATTGATGGCGCAGGTGATGGGAAGCGCATGGTAAATGCGGCCCCAGCAACCCTCGTTGCAGCCGATGCAGTAGCGAATTTCGTCCAGGCGGCCCTCGCGCGCCTTGTTGGGAAGCTCCGGGTCAGCGATGTTGGCCCGCGTCATGCCCACCATGTCCGCCTGGTTCCTGGTCAGGATCTCCTCGGCCTTTACAGGGTCAGTGACACGTCCCACACAGAAGACCGGTATGTCCACCACTTCCTTTATCCCCGCTGCCAAGTAGACGAAGGCGGCGGGCGGGATGTACATGGGTGGGATGGGCGCGCCGCCAGCGCCAACGGTAACACTAACGTAGTCGAGCTTCCCAGAGGCTGTCAGTTTAGGCATTATGCGCTTCATGTCGTCGAGGCCAAGGCCGCCGTCCTGGTACTGGTCTCCACTCGCCCGGAGCCCCACGGTAAAGTCGGACCCTACGGCGACTCGCACAGCGTCGATGAGTTCCTGGACGAAACGGATGCGGTTCTCCTCGGAGCCGCCGTACTCGTCGTCACGGCGATTGGTGCGGGGCGACATGAACTGCTCAATGAGGAAGCCGTGGGTACCCATAAGCTCGACGCCGTCCATGCCTGCCTCTCGCATGCGGCGGGCGGCGTCGGCGAAGCCCTGGATCACTTCCCGGATCTCCTCCACTTCCATTGCATGGGAGGTCTCGACGTGAAACGAGCCCGGCAGGGCTGAGCAAGACCACAACGGAAGGCTACCCTCACGCATGCCGTAGAAGATGCTGCCTGGGTGCCAGAGCTGGGCCACGATCTTGGCGCCGTGCTCATGGACAGCGGCAGCGATGCGCCGGAAGGGTGCGATACACTCATCGCGGTAGGCCTGGATAACAAAGGGATCTGTAGAGGCCGACGGATGCACAGCATGGTCCTCGGTGACAATAAGGCCGATACCGCCCCTCGCCTTCGACACCCAGTAGTTCAAATGGCGTTCCGACGGCAGGCCACTCTCGGCGAAACCCGTGAGGTGCGCCGTGCTAACGATTCGGTTTCGCACCGTGAACGAGCCGATGGTGAGGGGGGTAAAGAGGTGCTTGAACTCTACTGCGCTTACTTCCGGCTGAGTAGTCATGGCTCTCGCTCCTTAGTCAGTGGACGTGAGCGCCGCCCTGCCAGGGGCCTTGCACCGTCAGGGCGACTCGTTCAGCAGCTCCAGCACCAGCCGGTACGCCGTGCCGCCGCACCGGAGGCATACTCGTATGGGCACGTCGGAGCTCCAGAACTGCTTCTGACCTTCCTCGGTGCTCAAGTCTATGCCCGTGAGCTCGCGGCAGCAGATGTGCCCCATCTCCGCCTCGAAGCGCCGGCGAAACTCCTGCACCAGACGCCAGGTCTCAAAGCGATCTCCGGACGCGTCGTCCCGTCCGCGCTTCAGGCCAATGGCCATTACGGCGCCCACGACGGCGCCGCAGACAGCCCCGGTGCCGCCTATCCCTCCACCAAAGCCGCTGGCGATCCGGGGAATGGCATCGTTCTTGATCCCGAGCTCCTGGCACACGGCCAGCAGGACCGCCTCCGATCAGTCGTACCCGCGGGCCAGAAGCTCCTGCGCCGGATTCAACTGCACTTCCCTCCTCCTCTCCAACGGCGCCACCATGGGGGGTGGTCAGGCGCCCATGCGCCGCTACCTCGTGGATTCCCGGGCCATTATACGCTTTCCCCCTTGAAGGCACCCCGTCCGCCGCCGGGCAGCTATTCGTCGCCGAGCCCTTCTAGGCAAGCTGGGCCTGTGCTATAGTCTGGCCGTCGAAACCGCCGGGTCGTGGTGCGAAAGGAGGCGGTGCCATGGCGGAGCCGCAGGTCCTGGCAAGGATGTACCACGGCATTATCAACGGCCTGGTGCGCGACGGGCGGGCCCCCCACTACACAGAGCTGGCCGCTGCGCTGGGCCTCTCCCCCGACGAGGCCCGGCAGGCGCTCCACGAGCTGGACGGAAGAGGAGTCCCGGGCTTCTGGGTTCGCCCGGACACCGACCTCGTCGAGTCCTGCGCGCCGTTCTCGAACATTCCCACCCAGTACCTAATCTCCGTCGAGGGGCAGCAGAAATGGTACGGCCAGTGAGGGTTTGAGTCGCTAGCGGTCAGCTGGCTCTACCCCGGCAAGCATGTGCAGATCGAGTGTCCCTGCCTGGACTGCAACCAGCCCATACTGGTGCGCATGCGGGACGGCGAGATCCTAGAGGCCGCGCCGCCCACCATCGTCGGCCACGTCAACGTCCCCTTCTCACAATGGGGCGAGAACGTCTCCAGGGCCTGAAGCCTCATGAACCTCTTCCGGTCGGAAGAGCACGTTGGAAACTGGTCCCTGTATGATCCGGCGAGTGCCGACGGCATCATGCCCCTCCGGGACTACGCTACCCTCTTCGGGATTCCGCTGTTCCGGGAGCGTCTGGAGCCCGACTACGTGCTCCGGGTGCCGCAGCTCGCCTTCGAGTGGATCACCACGCTGGCGAAACTGGGCAAGACTGGGCCGTTCTGGCAGGTAGGCGGCATGCGCCCGGCGCAGGGGTGACGACAGGCCGCGGGCACAGCACACGTCTCTGCGGGCTCGCTCGGCGGCCCGGCCGGCTGCCCACAAGCGACTGCCGCTGGTGAACACCGAAGGCGGCCACCGGTCGTTCACTCGGGCCTAGACCGATTCCCCACTAGCGATCTCTGGGGGAGGCCAGGGGGAATCGAACACCCGCCTCCTCCCTTGGAGGAAGGCACGCCACCTTGGCGGCCCTAACCGTGCACGCTCCCCCTTTCATCGGCGGCGGCCCACCGCAGGTTTATGAACCCCTCCTCCTTGGGAGGAAGATGGTCACGCAGGTTCGAGAGCGGCCCGGGTTCAGAGCAGTGAAGCCACAGGGGCTTGCGAACCTAGGCGCGCCTGGTGCCTGTGGGGCGGCAAAGCCCCATCCGCATCTGGACGGCTTCTCCCTATGGCGTCCTCCCACACGCCCGCATCCCCACCGTCACCGACCTTCCGGCGGCCGTGCGCTCTCTCGGGTTCTCAGTCCCCTAGGTCCACCCTCCTTTCGGCCCCCGGAAAGACAGGCCAGATGGACGTTTACAGGGGTTGGCGATGCGGCGGTATAGTTTGTCTCTGAGTACTTAATCGCTGACCCCTGCCATGGCCAGAAAGAGAAGCTCTCTCTCCGCCCCTGAGTACGCCGTCCTGGGCCTCCTGCGCCGGCCCATGCACGGCTACCAGGTCGCACGAGAGCTGGCGGGCGGCAGCGGCCTGGGGCTTGTCTGCCCCCTGGGTATGAGCAACGTCTACTTCCTCCTGGGCAACCTCCAGGAGCGGGGGCTGGTGGAGGTGCAGGAGCGGCAGGAGGAGCGCTACCCGCCGCGAGTGCTCCTCCACACCACCGCTGCCGGTCGCCGGGCCTTCGACGCCTGGCTGCGGGAGCCGGTGACCCGCCTGCGCCAGGTGCGCCTTGACCTTCTGGTCAAGCTCTTCTTCCTGGGCCAGGAGAATCCGACTCTGGCCCGCGAGCTGGTCGAGGGGCAGAAGGAGTTTTGCCGCCGTTACCTGGCGGAGTGGCGGGACCTGGCACAGAGCGCCGACCCCGCGGGCTTCGACCGACTGGCCATCGAGGCCAAGATCGCCGTCGGCGAGGGGACGCTGCGCTGGCTAGAGCAGTGCGAGCGCTCGCTGGCAGCGGGCGTCGTCGCCAGGAAGGAGAAGTGAGCACCATGAGGAAAACAGTGTCGGTCCTGCTGCTGGCCGTGGCTCTCCTGGCCGGGGTCGCCTGCTCATCTAACAACGGGGCCCCGGTCGAGCAGACGCCCACGTCGCGGGCCGGGGCTGCTCTGAGCGGTGAGCTCACGGTGTTCGCCGCCGCCGCGTTCACGGGCGCCTTCGAGGAGATGAAGGCCAGCTTGGAGGAGAGCAACCCGGGCTTGAGCATCACCTTCAGCTTCGCCAGCGCGACCCAGCTACGGGCGCAGCTAGAGCAAGGGGCGCGGGCGGATGTCTTCGCCTCCGGTGACGAGAAGCAGATGGACCTGGCCCAACAGGCCGGCCTAATCGCCGGTGAGCCCGCCGTCTTCGCGCGCAACCGCCTCGTGGTCATCCTGCCCCGCGACAACCCGGCGGGCATCGAGACGCTCCAGGACCTGGCCAGGCCCGGCGTCAAGCTGGACCTGGTGAACGAGAACGCGCCCGCGGGGGCCTACGCGCGACAGTTCCTGCGTCGGGCCTCGGATGCATCCGCCTTTGGGGCCGACTTTGAGCAGCGGGCGCTGGCCAACGTGGTCTCTGAGGAGGAGAACGTGAAGCAGGTGGTGGCCAAGGTTCGCCTGGGCGAGGCCGACGCCGGCATCTGCCTCGTGTCCGACGTCACTCCCGAGGCGGCCTCTGACCTCCTCACCATCGACATTCCGGACGATCTAAATCCGATCGCCATCCACGTGATCGCTGTCCTGGAGGACGCCGGCGACCCGGCACTGGCCCGCGCCTTCCTGGACTACGTCCTCTCGGCGGAGGGCCAGGCCATCCTGCAGGCGCAGAACTTCATCCCGGTCGCGCCATGAATGAGGGCACATCTCCCCGGCGAGTGGCTGCTCGGGCGATGCTGGGGGCCCTGGCCCCGGACCGGATCACCTTCACTCTGTCCGCCCTGCTGCTGCTGATCTTCCTCGTGCTGCCCGTGGCGGCCATCCTCGTCAAGGTGGCCCGGGCGACGGCGCCCCTCGACGCCCTGGGCTCGTCGGTGGTGACAGAGGCGCTGCGCCTGAGCCTGGTCACTTCCAGTATCAGCGCCGCCGTGGCGGCAGTTCTAGGCACGCCCGTCGCTTTCCTGCTGGCGCGCTACCGCTTCCCGGGCCGGGCGGTGGTGGACTCACTCGTGGACCTGCCCATGGTGCTGCCGCCAGCCGTGGCCGGCCTGGGGCTGCTGATGGCCTTCGGGCGCCGGGGCATCCTGGGTGGCGCCCTAGACGTGCTGGGGCTCGAGCTGGCCTTCACCACGGCAGCGGTGGTCATGGCCCAGACCTTTGTCGCCGCGCCTTTCTATATTCGCTCAGCCAAGGCTGGCTTCGAGGGAGTGGACCGGGAGCTGGAGCGTGTCTCGGCGACGCTGGGCAGCTCACGCCTGCGTACCTTCTTCCGGGTGACGGTGCCCCTGGCCGGGCCCGCCCTCATGGGAGGGGCCGTCATGGCCTGGGCACGCGCCCTGGGCGAGTTCGGGGCGACTATCATGTTTGCCGGCAACACCATCGGCCGCACACAGACCATGCCCCTGGCCATCTACATCGCCTTCCAAAACGACCTGACCGCGTCCCTGGTGCTGGCCGGGATCCTGGTGGTCGTATCTTTCGCCGTGCTCTTCACCTTCAAGGCCCTGCTCGGCCGCAGTCCCCTGGGGGCGGCCCATGCTTGATGTGCGAATGCGCCGCCGCCTGGACGGCTTCGAGCTAGACGTGGCCTTCCAGGCCGACGAGGGCCGTGTGGTCCTGTTCGGGCCTTCGGGCGCGGGAAAGAGCCTGACTCTTCAGGCCATTACCGGCGTCATGCGGCCCGACGCCGGCCGCGTGGAGGTGAACGGCCGCCTGCTGTTCGACGGCGCCTCGGGCCTGAACCTGCCGCCGCAGGAGCGGCGGATGGGCTATGTACCCCAGAGCTACGCCCTGTTCCCGCACCTGACGGTGCAGCAGAACGTAGCCTATGGCATCCAGCGCCTGGACGCCGCCCGGCGGAGGGCCCTGGTGCAGGACATGGTCGAGCTGGCCGGCCTGCAGGGGCTCGAGCGGCGCCGGCCCCGCGAGCTCTCCGGCGGCCAGCAGCAGCGGGTCGCCCTGGCCCGCGCCCTCGCCTCCCGGCCGGAGCTGCTGGTCCTGGACGAGCCCTTTTCCAACATCGATACGGGGCTGCGCGGCACGCTGCGCCGGGAGCTCCTGGACCTCCAGGCCCGCTCCGGCATCACTACCCTGGTGGTCACCCATGACCTGGACGACGCCTTCTTCCTCGGCTCCCGCATCGTCGTCATCGACCGCGGGCGGGTGCTTCAGGCGGGCAGCCGCGAGGACATCTTCTACCGGCCGGCGACGCGCCGGGTGGCGGAGTTCGTGGGGACGCGCAACATCCTGCGGGCCACGGTCGTCGAGTCGAACAGCCAGCGCCTGCTGCTGGACTGGCAGGGCCGCCCCCTGGAGGCGGACCCGCTGCCCCTGAGCCAGGGGCAAGAGGTGGAGATCTGCATCCGCCCGACGCAGGTGATGATCGTGCGGCCGGACCGGCTCCCCCACCTGCCGCCGCCGGAGAACCCCTTCTGCGGCACCGTCGTCCAGGAGGCGTTGCAGGCCGAGGCCTACGTCCTGCGCTTCCGCCTGGCGGACAGCACCGCCCCCTACGACCTGGAGATCGAGCTGCCGGACTACGTCTACCTCCGCCTGGGCCTGGACCGGAAGAAGGACGCCACCATCTCCATCCACCGCTCCGCGATGCACGTCATTCCGGTGGCGGAGGTGGCGGGGGCAAGGTGCTGTCCAGGATGATCTCCCTTGAGCGGGGGACGCGCACATGGCCCCTGAGCGGCAGTTGATGGACAACGCGGTACAATATGTGAAGCGGTTGACGCCGCAACAAGCACGGGTGCGTTGTTAAGGTTACTGGAAGCGAAGAGGTACTCGCCATCTGCAAAGCAGTGATAGGACAGGGGGCCGTAGAGGTGACATGGGGGAGGATCTGATTCTTCAAAGACTCAAAGAAGCGCTGTCGGCGATCGTCACTGACCACCAACTGGGCGGCGAATCCGTACTGGTGACGGTTGAACCCTTGTCGGCAGCGCAGGCGATAGGCCGGCCTCAGAGGCAGGACTTCCCCTTGCTGGAAGGCAGGGAAGTGATGATCGAAGCGGAGTTCAGGGGAAGCTTCGGCCAGGCCTTCACTGACCGTCCGCGGGGCTTCGAGGGTAGCCTCGATGATGTTCAGCGCCTGCCGTTGGATAAGAGCGACAACAGGGCAATCTTGGTCTCCACCCTAAACGCAGTGGCGTGTCATCTCGGCATCGCCACGGGGACCCGCCACTGCCGAGATGAGGATCCGGAGAAGTGTGGCACAGAGATTGCGTCGCGTCTATTTCGTGACTTCGGTAGGACCAGAATCGGCCTGGTTGGATTCCAGCCAGCCATGGTGGCTCACCTGGCGGAGCGCTTCGGAGCTGCAAATGTTCGCTGTACTGACCTCAACCCGGCGAATATCGGCTCCTGCAAGGGCGGGGTCGGCATTGAGGATGGCCGCACGGACACGGGCGATCTAGTCGCTTGGAGTGATGTCTTGCTGGTCACCGGCAGTGCTATCGTGAACGATACCTTTGATGAGATCTACGAAGCAGCCGCGTGCGGTGAAAAGGCGCTTCTCGTCTTTGGGGTGACCGGGGCAGCCACGGCCGCTCTGCTTGGCCTGAAAAGGGTCTGCCCGTTTGCCCGCTAGGGCCACCTGTGGGGCGGCAAAGCCCCATCCGTATCTGGACGGCTTTTCTCCCTCAAGCCTCTGCCTCGGAGTGGCGCTGCCGGTCACGCAGTCGCTCGTAGACTGGCTGGGGGGAAGGAACCAGAGACAGGGCCAGGTGCCGGAGTGCGCGGG
>Ga0315277_10011929_pt1 | contig 10914 bp, 10 predicted proteins | sample YL17G05_15_MG_FD_203695 | JGI IMG/M metagenome (GOLD analysis project Ga0315277, IMG submission 203695) | Sediment microbial communities from Yellowstone Lake, YNP, Wyoming, USA - YL17G05_15 | ecosystem: Environmental > Aquatic > Freshwater > Lake > Sediment | place: USA: Wyoming | collected... | reverse complement strand
CAAGTTCAGGCCGGTCTAAGCCGCCAGTGGGAGAGGGCAAGCATCATTTGCAGCGAGGCCGAGGATGAAAGGCGCGTTGATAGCCGTCGAGGGACTCGACGGGTCGGGCAAGTCCACTCAGATCTATCTGGTCAAACGTTGGCTCGAGCTGGAAGGCTACAAGGTTTTCTTTACGGAATGGAACTCGTCGGTCGTCGTCAAGAGCGCCACCCGTAAAGGCAAGAAACGCCAACTGCTGACGCCGACGACCTTTTCTCTGATCCATTGCACCGACTTTGCGGACCGCTACGAGCGCCAGGTGCTGCCGCTCCTGCGCGCCGGCTACATCGTTCTGGCCGACCGCTATGCGTTCACGGCGTTCGCCCGCGACGCGGTTCGCGGGTGCGACCGCCAGTGGGTCCGCAATCTCTATTCGTTTGCCGCGCCCGCCGACGTGACCTTCTATTTCGATTTGCCGCTCGAGGTGGCCCTGGGCCGGATTCTGGCCGGACGGCCGAAACTCAAGTACCACGAGGCGGGGATGGACCTGGATCTCTCGCCCGATCCCGTCGAGAGCTTCCGCGTTTTCCAGGGGCGCATTTACGAGGAGTACAAGCGCATCATCGCGGAATTCCATCCGGTCGTCATTGACGCGACGCAGTCCATCGAAAAACAACAAGAACAGGTGCGCCAAATCATCGCCGAACGGATTGACTTGGCCCAGTACCGCTGGAGGATTCTCCGTTGAGTCCGCGACAGTTCTATGGAACGCCCCCGCCGGGCGCCGCCCCCGCGTCGTTGGGCGGCAAGCTGATCGTCATCGAGGGGGCCGACGGCTCGGGCCGCTCGACCCAGATCGCCATTCTCAACGACTGGCTCGAACGACGAGGGCACGCCACCGTCCAGGTCGGCCTGCGGCGTTCGACGCTGGTTTCGGCCGAACTGGAAAGGGCCAAGCAAGGCAACACGCTCGGCCGCATGACGATGAGCGTGTTCTACGCGACGGATTTCGCCGACCAGCTGGACAATATCATCATTCCCGCGCTGCACGCCGGTTTCGTGGTGCTCGCCGACCGCTACGTCTACACCCTGATGGCGCGCGCCATCGTTCGCGGCTGCGACCGGCAGTGGCTCGAATCGCTGTACGGAATCGCCGTGGTCCCCGATATCGTTTTCTACCTCAAGGCCGCTCCGCAGCAGCTGGTCGAGCGGAACTTCCAGAAGAAAGACTGCCTGGACTACTGGGAATCGGGCATGGACATCGGCCTGTCGGCCGACATGTTCGAGAGTTTCATCAAGTATCAACGCCTCATCGAGCGCGAATTCTCGCGCATGCAGAAACAGTATGAATTCGAGGTCATAGACGGCAATCGTCCCATCCGGGCGATTTCCGCCGACCTCGAAAAACGCATCGAAACCGTGCTCTGAGAGAAGCCGCTATGGCCAACCCAACATCACGCGACAAGCCTAAGTCCGACCAGAAGCCCCCCGAGAAACCCGCCAGGGGCGGCGGCAAGAAGTCCGCCGAGCCGCGCGGCAGCAAGAGGCAGGCGCGCGAGGCCGAAGCCGTCTCGGCCCTGGCTCTCGAACTGGATCACTTGCGTTCGCTGGCCCATCAGATCGCCTCGCGTTTCATGGAGCGGCTGGAAAGCGAGATCGTCCAGATTCGCGAAACGATCCTGGCCGGAGCGCCGTCGGGCGAGCGGCTTCGTTACCTCTCCACGATGCAGCGCGCGCTCCAGGGACTGGCGGTCAAACCGCAGAAGGGCCGCCGGAAAGACCTCAAGCGCATTGACGAACTGGTTGTCCTGCTCAATCGAATCGTGCTGAAAATGTGAGCACCCGCCGAAAGGTGGCCGACCCGTATTAGCGCCATGAGGTGATGAAATGCACAAGGCACCTGTGGATTTCGTCGTTGGAGTTGACGTGGGGGCTACAAAGACGCTTGCAGGTGTCGTGACCATGAATGGCGAAATTCTAGGGCGTACCAAGACGAAGACGCCGAGTGAGCAGAGTTACCGGCAGGTATTATCGGTGATCGCAGCATGTATTGAAAAGGCTATCAGCGATTCCAATCTCCCACGCTCACGTATCGCCGCCGTCGGAATCGGCCTGGCCGGCCTACTTGACCACGAAACAGGTGTGGTGAAGGCTGAGCCGAATCTCGGGTGGGAGAGCGTGCCGGTCAAACAAGCGCTGGAGAGAGAATTGAAGCTACGCGTTTTTCTCGAAAACGACGTTAACGCTGGAACGCTGGCAGAATATCAACTGGGTGCTGGTGTGGGTGTGAAGAATCTGGTGGGGGTCTTCGTGGGCACCGGGATTGGAGGCGGGTTGATCTTCGATGGACGCCTGTATCATGGGTTTGGTGGGGTAGCGGGCGAACTTGGGCACATCATTGTGAAGACCAACGGGCCGCGCTGTGGCTGTGGGAATCGCGGATGTCTCGAAGCCCTTGCCAGCCGTACGGCAATCGTGCGCGACTTGGCAAAAGCGATTGCCAAGGGGCGAAAGAGCAGCCTCAGCAAATTGATACGCAACGGCGACCTGCGGCATATTGGCAGCAATACGCTTGCTACTGCTTTTCGAGATGGCGACAAGCTGACGATGAAGATCGTTAAGCGGAGCGCACGCTATTGCGGGATAGGGGTGGCCTCGGTGCTCAATCTGCTCAACCCCGAGATGGTCGTGCTGGGCGGCGGCGTGGTGGAAGCTTTCGGCTCGGACTATGTCGAAATGGTGATCAAGGCTGCGAGAAAGCAAACGTTCCCCGCAACGTTTCAGGGCATTCAGATTGTCCCTGCACGGTTGGGAGACGATGCAGTTCTGCTGGGTGCAGCTTGCCTTGCACGAGAGAATATCGAGCGGCTCAAAGGTTAGCCAAAGGTATTTGAGATTTCGCCGCCGAGAGTCAGCGCGGATCAGAGGGAACGGCCACATGTGGAAAGAATTGCATTTACAGCACTTACGGGGCGTTCTAGGAGTGAGGTCCTCCGATCGAGTGCCGAAGAATCTGAACGGTTCCACGGAATCGCGCGCCGGCTCGGTTGCCGGCAAGAGATTGCATCTCCTGAGGTTGCATTTGCATCTTGGGTATTGGATACGAAGCCGACTCGTGATAGTTCTTGACCAAAATGCATGTTCCGTGCAATTATCTATTGAATAAGCGGGGTCGGCGGCGACATACGTCTCGAAGCCCGCGTACAAAAGACACTATAACGTATTTCCGTATCTCCTTTGCACAGTGGTTGCCGCAGAGCCATCTTCATGCGAAGGAGAAAGGACGAATTTGCACACGAGGAACGAGAGCGATGAGCAATGAAGACAAGGCACCATGGACCCCCGATGTCAGATCAAGTGAGCTGCAACTGAAATGTGCGCGCCGCGTTCTTGAATGCATATCGGGCGATCTCGACACCGGTGAGATCATTAAGTCCATACTCAAGGCAATCGATGAGGTTCTTGGATTCCAGTACGCAACTATTTCGCTCGTCGACCAAGAACAGGAATTGATAGAAACTCGACATGGGATCTGGAAGGGTGAGCCGGATCGTTTCCCCGAGTGGTTGACTATGTCTCGTTACGCTCTCGATCGCCCCGATATACAGGCCGATATTGTTCGAAAGGCAATAGAGGCGAAACGGCAGGGCAAGAAGCTGGAGCCGGAGATTCGTCGCGGATGGGACCCACGGTGCAATCAGGATCTGGAGAGCGGGCGGCTCAATCGGGAGATATGGAATAGGTTTGAGCACCGGAACCTGGTGCGAGTATTTGTGCCCATCATGTGGGTGGAACAATGCATGGGGACAATCGAGGCGGGGTTCTATAAAGACCAGAGACACGATATCACAGAAGCAGAAGCAAGGGCTCTCGAGGACTTCGCTAGCCAGGCTGCCCTTGTCATACATGTTGCGGAGTACGTTGAGAAACTGCGACAAGATCAAGAGAGAGAGGTTGCAGAAGCAATAGCACACTCGATCCATTCCAATTGGGGGCTTTATGCACATCAGCTCGGGGGGGCCACATCCCTGATCTGTAACACCGTTGCAGAGCTGAGTGAGATACTGAAGACGGAGAATCCAAGGGCGATAGAATGTCTTGACATCTTGCATGAGGCGGCCGACCATTTCGCAGGCTTCTTGAGGGCTCTCAAAATCGGCCTTGACGCGGAGACCCGCGGACGAGTTGATGTCCGTGATCTCCTGGAACATGTGACTGGGGCAATTCGCAGACCTTCAGAAGTTGCGGTGCAATTAAGTGTTCCACAAGATCTGCCGCCGGTCATTTCTGATGAGTTTGTACTGCAGGCCGTGTTCGCCAACCTTGTCGCTAACGCCTATGATGCCATGCGCGAGAAGGGTGGTAAGTTAGCCGTCTCCGCCACCCATAGTTCATTGGCTCGGACAGTGACCGTCAGGTTCGCGGATACCGGGCCAGGAATCGACGAGTCGACCAAGAGTTCCCTGGGCAAGCACAAGGTGACGCCCAGAGACGGCCACGCTGGCGTTGGTCTCTACTTCACTAGATTTGCCTTAGAGAGGCTGGGCAGCAAGATTACCTTGGAATCAACGTCCACAAGCGGGAGCGTCTTTACGGTGATTCTTCCAACCGCGTAGCCAGCGGCTGCCATCAGGATTATTGGAGGGAAAAATGCCAGCGATGAACACGTCAGATGTAAGTAGTAGAATTCTCGTACTAGACGATGCCAGGCCTTGGAGGACGTTATTGAATATCATGCTATCCCCAAAGTATAGGCCGGAGATGTGTAAAACGGTTGACGAAGCGAAGAGGGCGTTGCGTCGCACGTGTTTTATGACGGCGATAGTCGATATTTGCATGACAGGCCAGCAGGAGAATGAAGAGGGTTTTGACCTACTGAGAGAAATAAGAGACCTCTACCGTGAGGATCCTATGAATACGATTGTATTGACCGGGTTTGCAACACCACTCCGGGTCATCACAGCCTTTACTGAGTTGAAGGTTTTCCACTTCATCGAAAAGACCGGTACAGACAGACTGAAAGACCCGCTCTTGAAAATCATCGGCGATGCAATCTTCCAGGCACAAAGCAGATTGGGGTCGCTCAGACTCTTAACAACAAGGTATCTCCGCGACTCTATGGTCAATGAAATCGAATCATCTCTGTCCTCGCAAAGTAAACCACGAGGCCAGATTGTGGGGCATCTGGATCTCATACTCAAAGAGCTATTCGAGTGGAATCGGTTGACACCGGTGGCAGTTCCACGGCGTTCGTTTGGCATCGAGCACGACCCTGGGGATAGGGCGTTCTTTGTCTGTTGGAGCCGACTCCTCGAGAGTATGTTTCTGATTGAGGTCGTGCGAGGTTGCGACTTCGTTGACCCATCGGGGAGGAAGTGGGTGGTCGATAACGGGTGGACCCTCACGCCTTTTGGTAGGGTAGCATTATCGTCCGAACTAAGACTAAAGGCTGAGTGTTTCGCTTTAGAGGGAATGGACTTCGACTACGCTTTCTCAGAAGGCTGATTCCCGGGGAAGAGAGTGAGGTTTGGTTTAGATTCTTCTGTTTCTTCTGCTATTTCGGTTTTGAACTCCACAGTGCGCACTCACCGCGCGGTATTGCGGAATCGGCGTGGCGTCGCTCCTCAATCTCCTCAACCCCGAAATGGTGGTCCTCGGCGGCGGCGTGGTCGAGGCTCTGGGCGCCGACTACGTGCGCCTGGTCGTTCGCGCGGCCAAAAAACGCACGTTCACCGTGTCGTGGAAAGGCGTCCGCATCGTGCCCGCGCTCCTGGGAGACGACGCGGTGCTTCTGGGCGCGGCCTGTCTGGCGCGCGAGCGCGCCGCCGCGTAGAGCCGGTTGCCCACAGCCGGCCAACCACCGCTTAGCCCAACACAACGATTAAGGGGATCGAAATCCCGTTGGTGCTTGCTCTTGGAATGGAGGCTGGTTGCGTGGCCGCAGTCCCGCAGGGACGGGCGGTAATAGCCCAGCGATTCATCGCTGGGAACGAGCGGCCTCCATATTTCGAGCAAGTCCCGTAGGGACGGCCGAATCTCGCACAGACGTTGGGGGCAGACGTATATTCGGTCGTCCTTACAGGACTTGAAAGGGGGGGAGGGGGCGTCCTTTTCCCAGCGATGAATCGCTGGGCTATTACCGCCCGTCCCTGCGGGACTCGCATCGCGGCCTGTCCCTACGGGACTCCCATCGCCGCCCGCCCTACGGGACTCGCATCGCGGCCTGTCCCTACGGGACTGCGCGGAACGCCGGGCTACGGACAGGCGCCAAAACGTTGGCGAGTTTGGGCCCTGATTTGTGTTGGGGTGTACTCAGGGTTCCGTCGGGGAAATCTCATAGACCACATCAGCGCCGAAGCGCCGGATCAGGCGCGCTCCGAGTCCCGGCGATTCGGGCGCAGGGCGGCCCGTTTGCGCGGCGTGAAAGATCAGGTGCGTTGCGCCGATCTGTTGCAGCGCGGCGATCGCTTCCGGCGCCGGAAACTCGCTGATTTGCTTGGCGCGTTCGGTGTAGGCCGGCGGGAAGTAGCCGCTGTAGCCGTTCACCAGATTCTTCCAGTGGACCGTCGAGTAGTAGATGTACCGAATGTCGTCCCAAATGTCGCCCATGGGAATTTCGGCGATGGCGAATTGGCCGGGCTGTTCGGCCAGCCAGTGATAGACGGGTGGAATCTGGCGGCCCGTTGGCACGGGGATGGTGCGAATGGGAATGCTGAGCGATTCGACCGCCATGCCCGCGATGAGCGCCGCGGCCAACATCCACCGCATGGAAGGCCGTTTCGCCCAACGCCGCTCGAAATCGGCGAAGCCATAGGCCGCCATCACGCTCAAGGCCAAAACCGCCAGAACCGCGAACCGCCCGACCACGCGCAGGCCGTTGATGCCGGGTACGAACTTGAACAGGAGATAGTACGGACCCCGGATGGTTCGCTCTCCGAAGAGGACGAGTTTTGGCCCCATGGATAACAGAACGGCCAGGATGACGATCAACAGGAACAGGCCGCGGTACGTGCGGCCCGGAATGACGTAACGCGCCAGCAATTCTCGCGTCCTTCGCCACTGGAGCGCCGAGAGCGCCGCGACGGCGGCCAGCATGCCGGCCACAACGCGGCAGATCACCTTCAACTCGATCGGCGCGCCCGCCGACCGCGCGATGGAAAGTCCGACCGCGACCAAACCCAGAACGGGCACGCTTGCCGACAGGGCAAACTGCGGCGTGGCGCGCGGCCGGAACGCGAAGAGCGCGCCGAGCCACTCGCGAAGCACTTGCCGGTTCCGCCGGTACAGCAAGCAGCCGAGGCCCAAGGCAATCGGCAGCAGACCCGGGAAGAAATTTGTCTCGGGACGCCAGATTCTGGTCAGCCACGGCGCATAGAGCCGGCCCATTCCCGGCCCGGAGAGAAACGAATGGGGCCGCGCCGAGTAGAAGACCGCCGTGGTCGTGCTGCGCGAAAGGTTGAGGTCCGATTTCACCCGGCGGTACGGCGCAAGAAACGGCAGCGTTGCCGCGGCGACAAGCACCGACACCGCGAGCAGTCCCATCCAAAGCCGGCGGTCGCCCACGCGGCCCGCGCCCGCCAGCAGCAGCGGGAAGATGAGCGCCAGCAGGATCGTGACGAAGATCATGTAGTAGGCTGCCGACAACGCATTGGCGAAGAAGAACACCCCCAATCCGACGGCATGGATCGCCTTGCGCTCGCGCACGAATGCAATGAAATTGAGCAGAATGAGCGGAAGCCACTGGGTCTGAAGCAGGTCGAGGTGCGACAGGTGATCGAACCGGTAGGCGGTGAAGGCGAAAGCGGTGCCGGCGAAGAGCGCTGCCGCGACGCTGGGAACGAGATACAGCGCAAGTCGAAAGACGCCATAGCCGGAGAGCACGAAACTCAGCAGGAAGAGAAAGTTGTGCACGAGGAGGGGACTGTGGGTCAGCCAATACGCCGGCAGCCCAAGCAGCGCCGGGAACGCGAGGTGGTCGGTCAGCGCCAGCGCATTATGCATGGGAAAGAAAATGTTGGCGTCCCAGTAGCCCGCCGGCCGGCCGGCGAAGAGCGTGTGATAATTCCACCCGAGGAGCCACGTGGCGATCAGCGGATCGCCCGGGTCGGAGGGAATCGTCGTCCCCGCCTGAAACGCCACCGGCCAGGTGAGCGCGACGGTCAGAGCGGCGAAGAACAACAGAACGAGCGCATCGCGGACAAGCGCCTTTCGCAATCGCCTGTTCCTCCCGGCCAGGAGCAAGAGCGATGGTCAAACCGTGTCGTTGGTCTTATCGGGACTCGGGCGCGCAAGGTTCAAGGAGATTCTTGGCGTTGGACGTCCAATGAGGGTTCGAGGAGGAGCGGCTAATCCAATTCAAAGACTTTCTGCCAGTCAATGTCGTCGCGGAGCGGCGGCTGATTCTCCTTGTAGAGGACAAACTTGTCCATGACCAGCGCGTCCATGTTGGTCCGCATAAAGCAGACATAGGCGTGTTCGGGCGAGCAGACGATCGGCTCGCCGCGCACGTTGTACGACGTGTTGATGATGACCGGGCAGCCCGTGTGCTCGTCGAACTTTTTGACGAGGTCATAGTAGAGCGGATTTTGCTCGCGCTTGATCGTCTGAATGCGCGCCGAGCCGTCCACGTGCGTCACCGCCGGGATCATGCTCTTGCCGTTGAGGAAGCGGTCGCGCCGCACCTGGCAGACCAGCAGCATGAACGGGCTTTCGTGGCGTTTGTCGTCGAACTCGAACCACTCGGACGTCTTCTCCTGCAGGACGGTCGGCGCGAACGGCCGGAAGCTCTCGCGGAACTTGATCTTGAGGTTCATCGTGGTCTGCATCTCGGGATTGCGCGCATCGCCGAGAATCGAGCGGCTGCCCAGCGCGCGCGGGCCGAACTCCATCCGCCCCTGGAACCACCCGACGACCTTCTGCGCCTCGATCAGGCGCGAGGTCTCCTCGATCAGGCTCTGTCGGTCGAATTCCTTGCAGGGCGCGCCGATCTTGTCGAGGAAGCGGCGAATCTCGTCGGTCGTGTATTCGGGTCCGTAGAAGGCCGTGTTCATGACGAACGTGCGCGGATTGCCTAGCACCGTGTTCCAGATGTAGAAGCCGACGCCGACCGCGCCGCCCGCATCGCCGGCCGCCGGCTGGACCCAGATGTCCTCGAACGGGCACTGGCGCAGGATGTGGCCGTTGGCCACGCAATTGAGCGCCACACCGCCGGCTAGGCAAATGTTCTTCATCTTCGTGTCTTTATACAATTGGTTGGCCAGCTTGACCATGATCTCGTCGGTGACTTTCTGGACGCTGGCGGCGATGTCCATCTGCTTCTTGGTCGGTTTTGTTTCGCGCGGGAAGGGCGGGCCGCCGAAGAGTTGGTCGAACTTGCGGTTGGTCATCGTCAGGCCATAGGGATAGGCGAAGTACTTCATGTTCATCGTGAACGAGCCGTCGTCCTTGATGTCAATGAGTTCGCGCACCTTGTCATAATAGACCGGCTCGCCGTAGGGCGCGAGGCCCATGACCTTGTATTCGGCGCTGTTGACCTTGAAGCCCAGGTAATAGGTGAACGCGCTATAGAGCAATCCCAGCGAGTGGGGGAATCGGATCTCGCTCAGCAGTTCGATGCTGGTATCGCGTCCGATGCCGCGCGTGGCCGTGGACCATTCGCCGACGCCGTCCACTGTCAGAATGGCCGCTTCCTTGAAGGGCGATACCAGGAAGGCGCTGGCGGCGTGCGAAAGGTGATGCTCCGAGAAGAGGACCTCGCCCTCGTATTTGAGTTCTTCCTGGATGCGCGTCTTGATCCACATCTTCTCGCGCAGCCAGACGGGAATGGCCTTGAGAAAGGAGCTGAGGCCCTTGGGGAAGAAGTCAATATAGGTCGAGATCAAGCGCTCGAATTTCACGAACGGTTTGTCGTAGAAGCCCACGTAGGCGAGGTCTTTGGCGGTGATGCCGCCCGCATGGAGACAATACTTGATCGCGTTGGCCGGAAAATCGGGGTCGTGTTTCTTCCGGGTAAAGCGCTCCTCGGAGGCCGCGGCGACCAGTTCGCCGTCCTTGACCAGTGCGGCGGCCGAATCGTGATAGAAGGCCGAAATTCCTAGAATGTACATGTCACATCGCTCCGTGCGTCACGAGGCGCGTCAGAACTGGCGTCTGAGATAGTCGAGCGTCGGGGCCGTTTCCTCGCGCTTGGTCCAATAGGTCGTGGGGTGCTTCCGGCGAAAGTCGGGCAACAGCCGGCGGCCGGACAGTTTGAAACCGATCGCCGTCAGCGCCACAACCGTGAAGTAACTGGCCGCCACCAAGACAATTGAAACGCCCGCCAGGATGTACTTCCCGATCCGTATGGGAACATGGATGCCGAAGAACCGCTCCAGGGCAAAGTCCACGACCATCTCAAGCAGACAGAACGTGGCTACGGCCATCAGTATGGCAAAGTACCAGTGTCTAAGCAGCCAGTGGATCAATCGAATATCCTTTCGCCGTGCAGGTTTTAGGAAACCGACCGCCTCTTCGTGCCCAACAAGCACGTGAAACCATGTTTACCCCACGAACCCCGCGACGCGCAACCGTTTTTCGACACTGGTGGTCCGTCAACTCGTAGTTGATGGATTCGGCCCTCCCTCACGGTCGGGCTACTGCGTTGTATTCGTGCAGCGTTCGTCTGTCCGGCAGCGCAGTAACCCGACCGTGAGGGAGGGCCCGATCGCCAAGACCGAATTCCATCAAATGCAATGTGAAGGACTACTGGGCAGAGGCCGGAAGGACCAGCACGATCGTTCCCCCTGGTCAAGTGGGAGGGGTCATACGAGCCGGAACAGTTGGCTATGGGAATTCGCCCGATGGAAAAGGCCTTGCGGAACACACCGCTCTCAGAAAAGCGGATAGAGGAACGGAGCGAGCGCCGAACTCTCCATGACCAGAATCAGGATGGCCGGC
>Ga0315277_10011928_pt1 | contig 10914 bp, 8 predicted proteins | sample YL17G05_15_MG_FD_203695 | JGI IMG/M metagenome (GOLD analysis project Ga0315277, IMG submission 203695) | Sediment microbial communities from Yellowstone Lake, YNP, Wyoming, USA - YL17G05_15 | ecosystem: Environmental > Aquatic > Freshwater > Lake > Sediment | place: USA: Wyoming | collected... | reverse complement strand
GTATCGATCAATGGTGAATTTTACTGTTTCAAGTGTCTCAACGCTATCAGTTGGCGCTTCACCCATGCCAATGATGCCTTTATCAGTATGAATTTTCACAAATACGTAATCCATTAAGAGGTGTCCTTCTTCGTTTCGTTTTCTCTTTCTCTCAAATGGTTCTCCTTGATAAAATTTACTCGGTGCGGGTTTTCCGCCTGTTTTATCGGCTCCATCCGCAAACGGCTTCACAGGGAGGCTTAAGGGTATTGTTTCAATCTTTGTAATCTTCATCTTATTTGAAGGGACGGGGAGAAGTGTAAAATCCTTCTTACTATCCTTCAAGTCATTAAAGCTGCCGGTTTTGGCAGCATAAGCCGTAATCCCAAGGGCAGCACTACTCCCCAGAAACATACGCCGACTCAATGTTTTAGATTTCATGACACACCTCGCTTTAAATAAATCATTGCAACCCTTTCCGCAGTTATCATGTTTTTTCGGCCGTGTCAAGTTGTTTGTATGGCCCGGATATTCGGATAACAGGCCCTATTTTTTTCTTGGGTAAAAAAAGGAGCCTCTATTTCCCCAGAAGGCTGGTAAAATAGAGGCGATGCTAAAAGATTTCGGAGATTTCACCCCACAGGTGAAACCCCACGAGGTTTCTTTATGATACATCAGAACATTCAAAATTTCAAACTCGGTTCCCTTCATCGCACCAAAGTCACCGCTTCCACCGGCCTGGCTCTGCTCATGACCTTCGCTAAAGATATCGGCTTGGGCAAGCAACTCGACCTTTGTTTTTTCCATCTCAAACTCCGGCAGCGCGGCTATTCGGTCTCGGCCAATGTCCTCTCGTTTCTCCAGATGATCATCAAGGGCGGCGACCGGCTGTCGGATATCGATCTTTTGCGGGCCGATCCGGGCCTGTTGGCTCTGCTGCGGATGGAGGGGGTTCCCCGGCCGAACACACTGGCGGACCTGGCCCGACGGTTTCAGCGTCGGGACATTCATCGGTTGGCCGAGTGCGGGATGCGGCTGGCCGCACGAGCGCTTCGGACCCGCAAGGTCCGGCGGGTCATACTGGACATCGACTCCACTCTGGTTGAGTGAGCTACTCCCCAAAAACTGGACAGGGGGTATAAGTGGATTTTGAGCCTGCCATATCTCAGAAGGAGGTATGGTATGCTTTCGAGTATGAGGAAGACGTACGACGCGGCCTTCAAGGCGAAAGTGGCTTTTGAAGCGGCCAAGGGGGAGAAGACGATCGCCCATATCGCGAGCGAGTTCAGCGTCCATCCCAACCAGATCCGGTTGTGGCGAAACCATCTGATGGACGAGCTGCCCGAGCTTTTTTCCAGTCGCCGGCCGCGACAGGAGAAGGCCCGGGAAGAGCTGGAGGCGGAACTGTACCAGCAGATCGGCCGGCTCAAGATGGAACTCGAGTGGCTTAAAAAAAAATCACAGACGCTCCTCTCGCGATGAAGTGGGCCGAAGTTGAAAAAGCGATGGCGACGATGTCTGTTATCCGGCAATGCGGATTGCTCGAGCTTTCGCGCTCGACGTTCTACTATCAGCCTGTAGAAGAAGATGCCTACAACCTGGAGCTCATGCGGCTGATCGACGAACAGTTCACGAAGCGCCCGTTCTATGGGGTGCCGCGGATGACGGCCAGCTTGCGGATGATGGGCTACGGAGTCAATCCCAAGCGGGTGCGGCGGCTGATGCGGGTGATGGGACTTGAGGCGATTTATCCGAAGCCGAGACTGTCGGCCAATGGGCCCGACCACAAGGTTTATCCATATTTTTTGAAGGAGTTACGGTCGATCGGCCGGATCAGGCGTGGGCGACCGATATAACTTATGTCCGTCTCACCCATGGATTCGTTTATCTCACGGCGATCATGGACTGGTACAGCCGATATGTCGTCTCCTGGGAGCTTTCCACGACACCGGACACCGGCTTCTGTTTGGAGGCGCTGCGGAAAGCACTCCGGATCTCGAAGCCGGAGATTTTCAACACGGACCAGGGGCCGCAGTTCACGAGCGTGGATTTCACGGGTCTTCTGGAAAACGAAGGGATCAAGGTGAGCATGGACGGACGCGGCCGGGTATACGACAACATTTTCGTGGAGAGGCTCTGGCGCTCGGTTAAGTACGAAGAGGTTTATCTTCACGACTACCAGACGGTCCCGGCGGCGAGGATACATCTTTCCGGCTATTTTGAGTTTTACAACAACGAGCGACCGCACGAGACGCTGGGTTACCGGACGCCGCACGAAGTCTATTGTGGAACGCGGGCGGCGTTGGCGCCGGCTTCGGAGGCCGTGGTTTGACATGGACGGGTTCGAGATCGTGGCTCCTGAGGCTTCTGGCGAAGCCGTTTTTTCGGGGTTCAAGTTAAAATGGTTTTCAGCCTTCAGAATGGATAAAATGGTCACGAGAGGCAGGCTTTGGATCCACCTTCAGGAAGCCCCTCAACTGTCCAAAGAATGGGGAGAGGGTTAAGCAGCACGAAAAATCGGCTGCGGCCGATCTTGAGGATGTCCAGGATATACGGCAGCTCGATCTCCTCGTTGACATAACTCTGAAGTAGAGACCGGACCTGTTGGTCACGGAACGATCTGTGAAGCTGTTTAGCCATGGTGTAAACCTCCTATCCAAACGGAGGTTCTAATCCTAACCGGCCCCTCAGTCCACTTTTAATTGTTAAATGACAAAAAAATTGAAAAAAAAGCTTGACTTTTGTAATTTAAAATAATAAGTTTGCAAAAGAAAGAAACAAATTGGTGATGAAGCTTCAGTACTTAATTAAAAGGGGGGGGTTGTCGAGCTCAAAATTCATCAGCATTTTTTAAAAGGAATTATTGATGTGAGAAAAAAAGGAGGAAAACATGAAAATTATTAAAATCTTAGCTATTATCATGGTAGGTCTTTCTTTCTCACCCTTCCTTAGCTCTCAGGAAATGCAATCAGGTTCGATTCGAGGAAAGGTCGTTGATGAGGATGGTCAGCCCCTTCCGGGTGTCAGCATTACGATCTCCGGGCCTCGTCTTATGGGAGTTGTCAACCTGACGACCACGACCGAGGGATTTTTCCGAGCTCCGTTCCTTACGCCCGGTTCTGATTATGAAATCAAGGCCATGCTCTCTGGATTTGAAACGGTTATTAGCAAGGGCCTCATTGTCAACGTCGGGAGGACGGTCTCTATTGAGATCCAAATGAAGCCAGCTGCGATCGAAAAAGAAATCACGGTTGTTGCTCCGACTCCGACCGTCGATGTCGTAAAATCACAGGCAACCAAGACGATTACCAGCGACATCTTTGCAAGTCTCCCCATGGCCCGCAGCCTCTCCGCCGCTCTTCAGGTTGTGCCGGGCACAAGGGGAAGTAGTGTCCATGGAGCAGGAGGAGGAGAGAATGGCTTCGTCATGGATGGAGTGCAGATGATCGAGCCTGACACAGGCGGAGGCCTATTGGGAGGCGACACACCCATGGCCTGGGACATGATCGAAGAAGTCGAGGTGGTGACGGCCGGCGCCCCTGCCGAAAGTTATAGCAGCGTGGGCGGGTTAATCAATGTGGTTACTAAATCAGGAGGAAACGAGTTTTCTGGTGAGGCCTCGGTCTATTACACAAACAAGAGCCTGACTCAGGTTCTTCTCCCTGCAGAGAGCCTGAAGTCTCTTGGCCTTTCCGAACCCTCTCTTCCTGTTTATGATGTCAATTCCTCATTCTCTCTCGGAGGCGCGATCATCAAGGATAAGATTTGGTTCATGGGCGAGTTCCGGTATCTTAATAGCAAGTACAGCGGCGATTTCAAGCCCACGGTCATTAATGGGGTGCAGTACGATTCCTACGACCGAACCTGGCCGGCATACGTCGGCTTCTTAAAGATTTCAGCCCAATTGGCCAAAAACCTTCGTTTTTTTGCCATGGGAAACTTTTCTACGCAGGATGTTCCTTATTACTATATGGGCTGGAACTTGTCGGCTGCGGCGAACAAGCACAACACACCCGTTCGTTTTAACTATAGTGGGACCCTGTCGTGGATGATCAACAGTACCACGATCCTTGATATCCGGGCCGGTGGCCTGTATTTTGATTGGTCCGGTGTCAACACCAAGGAAGCCGACCCCAACGGGCCTTATTTCATTGACGATTATACGGGTTATCTCTGGGGAAACACTGGCCCTGATGAATATACCTATAAACCGAAGCTCTATAGCTCGATTACGCTGACTCGGTTCCAGGATAATTTCCTGGGGGGCAACCACGAGATCAAAGCGGGCCTGGACGTCGAGAGGGACCGCGGCGACTGGGGCTTTTATATGAAGGATCCCCTATTCTGGCATTACTATAATGAGAATCCCTATTACTACCGAGGTCTCTTTGGAATCGATCATCCGGATCCCGTCTACGGTGATGGCCTTTTCGAATTCCTGGCTATCGGAACCACCAGGGGGTCTTCTTACTTTAGCGGAATCAGCGTCCGTTTCGGAGGCTTTGTCCAGGATTCATTCACAATCAAACGGCTTACTGCCAATCTTGGCCTGAGAATGGACACTATGAAGGCCTGGGTCCCTGGCTATACCAAAGGTGCTGCCAGCGACCCGGTGACCTTGGCCATCGGGGCCACCTATTTCGTTCCCAAGTTTGGTTTCAACCCTTATGACAAGGCCAAATACGACACCTTGGAAAATGTCTTCCCCTACGGGGTTTTTATTTCCCCCCATATCGGCTTGACCTATGATCTCTTCGGCAACGGCAAGACAGCACTTAAAGCCTCTTTTGTACGGCAACAGGACGCTATCGTCATATCAAGTTTCTCGCCAATGGATGTCTGGCCCTCTTTCACGTTCAACTGGTGGGATCTCAACAACAACGGCAAACCCGATCTGCCCTCCATCGACAAATACGATTTCTTTGGAGGAAGCCCTCAATTGATGTCCAAGATGTATTCTTATCCCCTCGATCCCAATATCAAGCTCCCCTATCAAGACGAAATCAGCTTCGGGATCGAGCATGAATTGGCCAAGGACCTGAATGTTTCTTTACGTTACATCAGCAAGGACAGAAAGAGGTCAATGGCCAACGTCCTTTATGACCAGCCTTCAAATCGCTACTGGTATACCTATGACCGTGCCCCCAACTGGTGGGTTCCCTTTACGACAACGGTCCCTGCCTATGGGGATTATCCGGCCAAGAACGTGACGATGTATTTCCAGTCTAAGGACGCACCAGCTCAGGTCTTCCGCTTAGCCAACATTCCTGAATCCAAGAGTAAGTTCCATTCTTATGAGCTCAGCTTCGATAAGAGAATGTCCAGCGGCTGGCAACTTGGTGGGTCTATTAGCTTTTCTAAACTCACAGGGAATTATCCGATCTCATTTGCGGCCTGGCAAGCTTACGGAAGTGTTTTCTCGAGCCCGAATTATCTGGTCAATAGGGACGGTGAGCTACCCAACAGCCGGCCCATAATGATCAGGCTCTATGGAAGCTTCAAGTTTCCCTATGATTTTATCTTATCTTTCTTTTACCGGCACTTTGATGGAGTGCCATGGGGAAGAACAGTTCGGGTTGTTCCACCAGGAGACTGGGCTGCAGCCCACAGCGCCGAAACGTGGAGCTATAGCATTCAAGTTGAAACTCCGGGTACCCGCCGGGATCAACCTACGGAAAGCTTAGACTTTAGGCTGGAAAAAGACTTCAAGCTCGGGCCAGGCCAGCTGGGCGTCTCCGTGGACATCTTCAACGTACTTGGTTCTTACAGGATTTCCACAGTCTATAACCCTGCAGGAACTTGGCGCCCCGCGGATGCCGACACGACTGAAGGAACCTACACACCGGGCTGGACAGGACTGACCGGCATTTCTGGCTCTCGCCTTTTCAAGTTCTCTATCCTTTATAGGTTCTAAGGGAATCGGTCTAGGCTTGAGAGGAGAGATGAAAAAGATACTTATCACTATACTTATCATTGTCATTGTCGCCACGATCGCGGCGATCGCGGGGTCCGCACAAACCGTTGATTGGTCGAAGAAAACTCTTCAGTCCGAGCGCAGCCGGTCTTACGACGCGCTCAATTACCGGATCAAGATTAAAATCGACATCGATCGGAAGTCATTCGACGGTGAGATGACCGCGACGCTATCCGCACTCAAGGATGGGCTCGAGACCTGCGTTCTGGATGCCGAGGAATTCGTCGTGACTTCGATCCTCAGCGATTGGGGTGATCCTCTGAAGTTTGAACAAACGGAGAAAGAGCTGCTCGTGCGCCTTCCCCGCCCTTACAGGTTGGGCGAAATCCTGTCCTTTACGTGTCTTTACCATGGCCGGGATCCCAAGATCGGCCTGCGATTCTACGATGAAAGCCCGCAAAATCCCCCATTGGTCGCCTCGGACTCCTGGCCCGACCAAGTCCATCATTGGTTCCCTTGTTTCGATTATCCGAACGATAAAGTCACCCATGAACTCATCGCCACGGTTAAATCCGGCTTTAAAGTCGCCTCAAACGGCCGGCTGGTCTGCGTCGCCGAGGACAAGGCGGCCGGGACGACGACGTTCCGCTGGTCACAGGATCTTCCGCATTCGACTTATCTCATCGTCCTTTCCGCGGCCCCTTATATCGTGGTTCAGGATTCCTATAAGACCATTCCTGTGAACTATTGGGTCTACCCTCAGGACGAGAAAAAAGCCCTTCCCACGTACGGGAAGACGCCCCGGATGATCGAGTTCTTCAGCCGGATTTTCGATTATGACTATCCCTGGTCCAAGTATGACCAGATTTCGGTGCCGTTCGGCGGGGGCGCTGAAAGCACTTCGGCTACGGTCATGGGCCATCGCATCATGGTCGACGCCAGGGACGAGGCGGACTTCTCCACCAACATGATCGTTTCCCACGAGCTGGCCCACCAGTGGTGGGGAGATCTCATCACTCTGCGGAGCTGGGCCCACACCTGGATGAACGAGAGCTTCGGCACGTACTCGGATTATCTGTATTGCCGATACGAGATGGGCGACGACGAGGGGGCCGTCGACCTTCAGGGCAAGCTCAACGTCTACCTCCGCGAGGCGAAAACCCGCTACATCCGGCCCATCGTGTCCGACCGATACGACCGGCCCCAGGACATGTTCGACGCCCATTCATACCCCAAGGGCGCCCTTGTCCTCCACATGCTCCGGAACCTGGTCGGCGACGAACCGTTCTTCAAGATCCTCAGCTATTTCCTCCACCGGTACGCGTTCGACGCCGTGGACACGAACGATTTCATCCGCTCGGTCAGGACGGTGACAGGGCAGAACCTCGACTGGTTCTTCGACCAGTGGCTGTTCAAGCCCGGCCACCCCGTTTTTGACATTAAAAGCGAGTGGGACGAGGCGCGGAAGATCGTCCGGCTCAAGGTCGCGCAGGTCCAGGACTTCTCCCAGGGCGTTCCGGTGTTCAGGGTCCCGGTCGACGTCAAGATCGTTACGCCCAAGGGGACCGACATCAAACGGGTCTGGATCCGCGAACGCGAGGAGTCGTTTGAATTTTTAGCCGAGGCGAAGCCCCTTCTCGTCCGGTTTAATGAGGGGAACATCCTCATCATGGAAATGACTTTTCCCAAGGAACGCGACGAGCTACTCTACCAGCTCAAGGCCGACGATGTGATCGGGCGGATGGGAGCCGCCGGAGAGCTCATTTTGCGCTTCAAGGACGACCCGAAGACGGTCGACGGGCTGGGCGCGAGCGTCCAGAGCGATCCGTTCTGGGCGGTCCGCAAGAGCGCGATCGAGGCGCTGGCGCAAATAAAGAGCCCGAAAGTCCCGGCCACCCTGAAAAAGGCTTGCGCGGACGCGAATTCCCAGGTCCGGGCGGCCGCCCTCACAGCCCTCGGAGACCTCAAGGACCGCGGCCTCGCAGAGTTCTACAAGGACTTGTTCAAGAAAGACGGGAGCGTCCGCGTCCAGGCCGAGATCCTGCGGGCCCTCGGCAAGACGGGCGACCCGTCCGTCGTCCCGTTCCTCAAGCAGTCCGCCTCCGTCTCTTCTCATCAGGACATGGTGAAAACGGCCGCGGAAAGTGCCCTGAAACAGCTCGAGAAAAAATAGCCCGACCCGATGTTGTTCGGGACCCAGATGTAGACCGTGGGGAATCGACACTGAAGCGATGGCTGAAGCAGCGCGTGTCGGATCGTTGAAGATGAAAAAACACTCGGCCATCCTTATGCTCGGTCTTCAGGTAATCATAGCCTCTGATGCCAAATCCAGAGTAAAATAAAACGTGGGGTATTTTTGTTCCTCCTTTCTTGTGTAATAACTTACAAGAGGAACTTTAAACGGATGCCCCCTCTCGATCAACCCCCCAGGTATTCATTTGTGTGATGAACCTTTCACAAAACCCCCTCGAAAACCTTGCAGTTTCCGAAGGAGCCATTTCCCGTATATAAGAGCAAAGACCGCAAAACCATCCCTCTTTTTCCCGAGCTTTTTCCCTAGGGCGTGAAGGTCGATGAGAACAACCGCTGGCTGCGGATAGCGGAGCTCATTCCCTGGGAAGAGCTGGAGGATGAATACCGGAAGCATTTTTCCGATGTTGGCCGTCCGGCCAAAGACGCGCAGATTATCATCGGTCTCCTGCTCCTCAAGCATATGACGGGACAGAGCGAGGAGGGGCTGGTGGTCGAGGAGTTGGAGAATTCGTACATGCAGGCATTCTGCGGATTCCAGTCGTTCATCACCGAAGATGTTTTAGATTCGAGCACGTTAACAAAGATGCGGGAGTGGTTGGGGTTGGCGTTCTTCAAAGAGCTGGAGAGTAAGACCTACAAGGTCCTGATCGATCGGAAGATCATTAAGGCCAAAGAAATTTTGGTGGATGCAACGGTGTTTCCGGCGGACATTAAATACCCGAACGACGTGGGACTTCTCAATGACGTCCGGGAACGGCTGGTGAAGCAGATCAGGCGGATCGGGAAGGCTGTTGGGGGAGAGGACGTTCGGACGTATCGTCGTTCGGCGCGGAGGAAGTATCTGAATTTTTCTAAGAAAAAGGTCAAAACGAAAAAGGCGATCGCGAAGGCCAAGAAGAAGATGCTGCAGTACGTACGTCGCAATATTCGGCAGCTTCAGGATCTTCTTCAGGTCGTTAAGGTTAGACGGCATAAGATCCAGAAAAAGATTAAAGAACGTCTGGCCGTGGCCGAAGAGATATTCCGCCAGCAGTGGGAGATGTACAAGCGGAAAGTGAACCGGATCGCCCATCGCATCGTGAGTCTTCATCGTCCCTACGTGCGACCGATTAAACGTGGAAAACAGCGTCAGGACACGGAATTCGGGGGGAAGGGGGCGGTGGTCCATGTGGATGGTTTTCTCTTTTTGAACGTATTCAAACATGAGGCCTATGACGAGGCCGAACTCGCCGTTGATCATGTCGCCGCGTATAAAGAGCGGTTTGGGAAGCTGTCGCCGTATATGGCCGCCGATCAAAAATACGGAACTCAGGATAATCGGGACAGACTCGGCCCGCTCGGGATCCGGACATCATTCAAGCCGCGGGGCCGGAAAGCCAAGGATGGCCCCAAAGCGAGACGCCTGGTTCAAGAACAAACAGAGAGAACGGAACCGGTCGAAGGCCATATCGGTCATGGGAAAGAACATAACGGACTGGATCGGGTATGGTATGCGGGAATCGATGGATCGTAGATGTGGGTGCGGACGGGCATCCTGGCGATGAATCTGAAGACGACGGCCAAGAGGGCGTGAGGTATTTAAGAATCACAAGAACATAAGAAGAGATTAAAGGAAGAAAGGAATCGGTCTCGTGAAGAATCCTCAGCCGATATTGGCGAAAATGAATTTTTCGGCGTACCCTACGATAAGACCGGTTTTGAGCTTCTGGCCAACGCGATTACTCAGCGGACAAGGGAATTCAACGGCAGAGAAGGATTGGACACCTCGAGAGATACGCTGCCCTGGAGGTTCCTGAACGAGAAGACGAGCGAAGGGGCTTCGCTGATGTCATCCGAACTCGAGATCATGATTCAAGAATACAACCAGATCAGGAACAGCCGTTCGGAACAGTACCGCCGTCAGCGGACGCCGATACGGTATGCCCTCCCGCGTTCGGTGGCGAATTCGACGATCCCATTTCCGGGGTTTCTAACCGGGACCGATTTTCCGTCGCTCATGACCTCGACCGGGACTCCCGCCCGGAGGCAGCAGGGTCTCCCGAGATCGGAGCGGATCGAGGCGCTCTCCAGTCTTCCGTCTTTCCAGGCGATGTCCACTTCAAAACCGCCGCGGGCGCAAAGTCCCTTGACCTCGCCGGACGGCCAGGACGCAGGCAGGGTCGGAAGCAGGTCGAGCTCGCCTTCGTGGGACTGGAGGAGCAACTCGGCGACGGCCGCGCTCATGCCAAACGCCCCGTCCACCTGGGGGGTGCCGGCGCAGTTGGAGAAGAGATTGTTAAAGGTGTAATTCTTGATGGCGTAAGTGAAGTTCTCCATGGCCTTCCCGGCGTTATAAAGCCTGGCCCAGCACGCCATCTTCCAGGCCGAGGACCAGCCGTGCCCGGCGAGGCCGCGCTGGTCCAAGACGACCTTGGCGGCGTCGGCCAGCTTCGGGGTCCTCCGCGGGGATACCTGGTGGCCGGGATAAAGCCCGTAAAGATGGGAGATGTGGCGGTGCTGGTCGTCCGGCGAATCCCAGTCCTCGAGCCACTCCTGGAGCTGGCCATGCTTGCCGATTTGCAGCGGCCCGAGCCTCGCTCTCGCCTTCTCCCATTGCTTACGGATATCCTTGTCCACGCCCAAGGCCGTTGAAGCCCGGATACAGCCGTCGAAAAGGTCCCGGAGGAGTTCCATGTCGATCGACGGACCGGCCGCGATCGTGGCGAAGACCTTCACCCGCCGGACCTCATCCGTAAAGCTCGCGTTCCCGTCGTAGCGGGGCCAGTTCT
>Ga0315277_10011927_pt1 | contig 10915 bp, 7 predicted proteins | sample YL17G05_15_MG_FD_203695 | JGI IMG/M metagenome (GOLD analysis project Ga0315277, IMG submission 203695) | Sediment microbial communities from Yellowstone Lake, YNP, Wyoming, USA - YL17G05_15 | ecosystem: Environmental > Aquatic > Freshwater > Lake > Sediment | place: USA: Wyoming | collected... | reverse complement strand
GGGCCTGGAAGTCATACCGCTCGTGCAGTGCCTCGGGCACATGGAGACTGCGCTTTCCGTGCACGAATTTGCGCATCTTCGGGAGGTGCCCTACAGGAGCGACGGCCTCAATCCCCTGGCGGCGGGCGCGCGCGAACTCGTCGAGGACATGGTCGACGACGTGCTCGAACTGACGCCGGGGGCGAAGCGCTTTCACCTCGGCGGCGACGAGGCGTGGACGCTCGGGAGGGCGCCGGAGACGGCGGCTTTCATCAGGAAGCACGGGAAGGCGAAACTCTATCTCCAGCATATCGAGCCGATCCTCGACAGGCTGAATTCGCGCGGCGTGAGGCCGATACTGTGGTCGGACATGATGCACGACTGGCCGGCGGCCGAGTTGCGACACATCGCGCGGGAAGCGGACCTCTGCCCCTGGGGCTACGACGGGCACCCGGACAGGTGGAAGCATCATTCCGCGTCGCGGCACATAAAGAGGTTCGCCGAGAACGGCGTGACCCTCTGGGGGGCAACGGCGTACAAGGGCGCCACGCGGCACAACGCGGACCTCTGCGACTTCGCCCAGCAGGAGGAGAACGCGCTTGCGTGGGTCGAGGTCGGGAAGCGCTACGGCCTCGTCGGGCTTTTCGCGACGGCGTGGAGCAGGCATTCGACGCACCGCACGCAGACGCAGCCGATCGACGCCTGTCTTGATTCGCTTGTGAACGTCGGGCAAATACTGCGCGACGGAAGGGCGCATGGGCGCGAGGCGTGCGTCGCGCTTCTCGGGCGGACGGGCGAGAGGAAACGGTTCGATGCGTGCAGGGCGGCGATGGAGAAGCTCGCCGACGCGCGGAAGTGTGGCTGGGGCGAGGTGCAGAGGCTGAGGGAGCAGGTTACGCTTGAGACGATTGATCCGCGGCGGCGGGAGTCGGGGCGGGCGACGGGGTTTCTCATCGAGTTGAGGCGGCACCTCGAAGTGGGCGCCGCGCAGGCGACGGCCGACAGCAAGAAGGCGTTCAAGGGCCTCATGGAAAAGATATGGATAGACAGGTACCTCGCGGAGAGGCTCGAGCCGCTTTACGAGGAACTGGCGAGCCTCGAGGGGCGAGTGCGGGTCCTCGAGCCGGGGATTTACGCTGAGGCGCGCGGCAAACGGCGGTGGAATGAGTGAGGGGCGGTCGACAGGCCTGCCGCGAAAAGCGCGCGGCGGGACTGGCGACGGTTTCGCGGGCGACCTGCCCCCTCCATAGGCGGGTAAAGGTCGCCCCTACGCGCGGCGCCGCACACGGCGAGCCACACCGTTCGTGACTGCTGGCATTCTCCCTCGGCCTGAGCGTCTCCCGGGGAGAGAAAACTGCGTGAGTCAGGCGGCGCTAAGATTCGAGGGGGACGTCGACGAGGAGGAATTCGGCGTCGCCGTCGGCCTGGATTGAGACCACGCGTTCGTCGGTGATTTTCGCGGCGGCGAGAGCGGGCAGGTGGTAGCCGTTTACGTCGACCGGGCCGCCCTCGACGACGTAGAGATAGGCGCCTCGGCGCGGTGCGAGCGCGTGTTCGACCGATTTTCCGATTTCGAGAAACGAGGAAAACACCTCGACGTCGGCGGCGATCGGAAGCGAGGAGACGTGCTTGTTCGAGACGAGAGCCAGCAGGTGGCCGCGGCGCGTCGACTTATCGACTTTGCGCTGCCGGACGGCGGGTTCGATATCGGACTGGTTCGGCAGGAACCACATCTGGATGAAGCGCATGGGGGCGTCGGGGCGGTTGTTGATTTCCGAGTGCCACATGCCGCGGCCGACGGACGTGTGCTGGACCCAGCCTTTTTCGAGGACGCCGCCTTTGCCGTTTTCGTCGGCGTGGCGGAATTCGCCTTCGGCGCAGTAAGTGACGACCTCGATGTTATTGTGGGGATGAAGCGGCCAGATGGCGCCGGGCGAAAGGGTGTCGTCGTTGAAGACGCGAAGCGGCCCGAAGCGGCGGTACTCGGGGTCGTCGTACTGGTCGAACGAGAAGTGCCAGCGGCCGCGGAACGAGCCGTTTTCGATCTGGCCGGAAGCCTGGTAGATCTCTTCGGGCTGACGCACTTTTATCATGTAAAGCCCCTCACCCACCCCGCGCCACGTAATGGATAACCTCGGCCGCGGGCGGCGTGTTCCGCGTATCCGGAAGAAAGGGGACGGGCGGTGCCGCAACAGGCGTGCGGCGGGGATAGTAGCAGGTCTACAGGGAGATTCGAAGCGGTGCTGCTCTGTTGAAAACAGCACGCGTCGCGGTTGAAGGCGCTTGTGCATGCGGACGGAAAAGCAGGGACGGGCACCCGCCTGAGGCGGGTGTACTCCGCGGCCCAGGGGGCCTTGCGTAAGAGCCTGTCACCGATTTCCTGCTTTCGGAAAACCGGGGACAGGCACGAATCTCCTACAAATCGCGGAGATGCTACTCCGCGAAGCAGGGCTTCGCTATGAAGCACAAGTTCAAAGCCAGTCCCCATTTTTCCTGCTTGCGGCGGTGCCAAGTTTTCAAGAGAACAAGAGCAAAGCTGTATACCGGCGGTCCGATGTTACAATACGAGATGGCAAGGCGGTCCCGCGCAACGGGGAATAGGTCTTTTCGAGGGGACTTTTAGGAGGAAAGGACATGAAGGGGAAATGGGGTTATGTGGCGGCTTTGGCGTTGGCGGCGGTCCTGGGAGCGGGGCTTTTGAGGGCGGCGACGGAGACGCCGGCGCCGGCGACGACGCCAGCGGCAACACCTGCGGCTACGCCGGCAGCGACACCGGCGGCGGGGCCGGCTGAAGTCGCGAAGGCGGCTTTAGTGAAACTGCCGGAGCCGACGCTTAAAGGGACGATGAGCGTCGAGGAGGCGATAGCGAAGCGGCGGTCGATAAGATCGATTTCCGACGAGGCGCTCACGATGGAGCAGGTGTCGCAACTTCTCTGGGCGGCGCAGGGGATAACGGAAAAGACGAGGGGCCTCCGCGCGGCGCCCTCGGCGATGGCGAAGTACCCGCTGACGGTTTACGCGGTGATGAAGGACGCGGCTTACAAGTACGTGCCGGCGGAGAACGCGGTCGAGAAAGTGAAGGAGGGGGACGTCCGGGCGCAACTATCGGGGCAGAGGACGGTGACGACGGCGCCGGTGACGTTTGTGATAACCGGGGATTATTCGAAGATGGGCGGCAGGATGGCGAACATGGCCGAGAGGTGGACGGACTTCGAGGCGGGGTGCGCGTCGGAGAACCTCTTCTTACAGGCGACGTCGATGGGGCTTGCGACGGTGACGGTGGGCGGGATGGACGCGGCAAAGACGGCGGCGGCCCTCGGGTGCTCGCCGAGCGAGACGGTGATAATCATCATGCCGGTGGGAAAACCGGCGAAGTAGGGGCAGAGAGAAACTAAACACAAGGACGCCAGGAGCACCAGGGGGCGCGAAGAGAAGCAGGCTGGAGGGCGGGGCTGGCGTGAGGCCTGCGCCACCGGTCAAGGAGACCGCTACGCCTATCCTCCAAAAACCACTGTTTCCACTTGCAGGCGTCTTGGCGCTGATGCCATACTCGCGGCACAGACCGGCGAAGTCCAACCCCTCGGCCAGCGCTCGCAGGACAAACTCCTCTCGCAGGTCCACGACATCGGTCTTTTTCCAGGGCATGATCCGGCTCCTTTCTTAAGCCAAATCATCCCCTAAACCGTTATCTATGTCTTGAGCCTCATCCGTTACCATGTCCTGGACTTGTACCCCCTTTTCCCCGACAGGCGGCGCCTGAAGCTTTCGACAGATGATGAGAGATACCATTAATGCGCGCGGGGTTCAGTTCGCCGAGTAACGGCGGCCTTTCCAGGAGAGGCCGTTGGGGCGGGCGTGCTGGAGGGCCGAGGCGGCGAGAAGCGCGAGAGCGAAGATGGTCGCGGGCGCGAAGAGCGGCTCGTAATATCGCGGCCATTTCATCGCACGGTAATTTCGCAGGCGCTCCTTGTGCCCCCAGAACTCAACCATGAGGGCGAGGACAAACAGGGCTCCGGCGTAAAGCGTGGGGCGAAGGGCGAGCGAAACCAAGGCCCACAAGAGTACGGCCGGGGGCGCGACAAATGCGAGCGCGAAGACGGCCTCGAGCCAGAGTAGCCCGGCCGTACCTCCCGAGGCGCTCGCGTGGATGTGCTTGGCCCAGCCGTGCCATATTTCGGAGAGCGACTTGTACATTCTTACGGAAAGGCTCGCGGCGCCGTCAAGGAGGACGAGGCGAAGGCCTTTGGACTTGACGAGCGAAGCGAAGGCCATGTCCTCGGCGATGTGGGACTTGACGGCCTCGTGGCCGCCGATTGCGTCATAGGCGGCGCGGCGGAAGAAGAGACACTGGCCGATCGCGGCGGCCTTGGGGGAACGCGGGTCGTTTACCTTCCGGTAGGGGAGAAACTTCGTCGCGAGGACGGCGAAGACGGCGGGCATGGCGAAGCGTTCGACGGGGCTGCCGAGCACCTGCCTCGGGACGAGGGAGAAAAGGTCGATGCCCTGGGCCTGGGCGAGGGAGACGAGGCCGCCGATGACGCCGGGGTCGTCGAGGCGCACGTCGCAGTCGAGGAAGAGGAGGAACTCGCCCTTCGCGAGGGCGGCGCCGGACCTGCAGGCGTTACACTTGCCGGTCCAGGCGGGAGGAAGCGGCCCGGCCGGCGCGAGGGTGATGCGGGCGTCGCGGGCGGCGTATTCGGAAACGACGCGGGCCGTGGCGTCCTCGGACGCGTCATCGACGACGATTACCTCGAAGTCGCGGTAACGCTGGGCGACAAGGCCGTCGAGAAGAAGGCCGACGGCGGTTTCCTCGTTTCTCGCGGGGACGATGACTGAGACAAGGGGCCCGGTTTCCAGAGCAGCTGGGCGGAAGGAGTAGCGTGCCTTGGCGCCGCGGAAATACCGGCTCTTGAGTTTCGTAGCGGCAAGAGTGGCGAGCGCGAGCGTGCCGACGCCGACAGAGAAGGCCAGGGGTCCCATGAAATACCCTCGTTTCGAGACAGAAGGATTCTACAGAGAGGGGCGGGATCGGCGAAGCACATAAGACCAGGGGCTTGAGCCGCCGACGGGCATCCCCGGGGGGGCGGACCTGGCTGGAAGCATACGTCGCGGATGGACTTAGAGCGGGAGCGCGCCAGTGCGAGGCGCCAATTCCGCAGGGGCAATTATCATTTGGGGCGGTTTGACAGCCCGGAATATCGGGCTATATTCTTAAAGGAAGCGAAGGGGGTCTGGCAGCCCTCGCCCGAGAAGAGCAAGTGCATATCGAAACGGGGCCTGGACTGTCCGCGCCTGCTTCCTGGAAGTCTTACGTGTCAAGGAATCAGTCTTTGACCTGTAGGGGCGACGAAGATGGAAAAAATAAGTATCGTTCGCAGGCGGCTGGAGATGCCGCCGACGCAGGCGGAACTGAGGGCAAGGCAGAGGATGGGGGACACGACACTGGGGGCGGCGCCGGAAGGGACGGTGGCGCTGATGCCGGAGACGGCGGAAGAGGCGGCCGCGGCGCGGGACGCGGACGCGGTGTCGGTCGAGCTTGCGCCGGAGGCGCGCGAGGAACTCTGGTCCGGGGGGCACCTCGAGGAGACCAGCGGGGGCAAGCGGCACTTCATCGTCGAGGCGGAGAAAATCCGCGAAGACGGCAAGGTATTCCTGAAACTCCAGTTCATGAAGCCGGACTATTTCCTGAGGCTTTTGACCACGGAAGAGGTTTGCGAGATGCTTCACGTCTCGCGGTCGAGCCTTTATCAATACGCGAGGAGCGGGCACCTGAGGACGTACAAGCTGGGCAGGGGGCTGCGGTTCCGGTTCCAGGACGTGCTTGATTTTCTGACTGGCAGTCAGACCCGATAAGTCGAGGGAGGGCCAGACGATGTACTACGAATACTGGGGGCTCAACCGCCAGGCTTTCGACAACGTGCCGGACCCGACGATGTACTTCCGCGCGCACGAGAGCGTCGAGCAGGCGGTGGCGGAGGTGCTGTTCGCCATAGAGGAGGGGGACGACTGCCTTGCGGTGATCGTGGGCGAGGTGGGGCTCGGGAAGACGACGAGCCTGCGCGTGATCCTCGACAGCCTCGACCAGTCGAAGTACCGCATAGCGTTCGTGACGAACCCCGACGTCACGTTCACGATGATGCTGAGGGACATCGTGGGGCAGCTCAAGGGCGAGACGTGCGAGATAAAGAGGAAGGACGACCTTTTAGAGGAGTTCAACAGGATCCTCTTTTCGACGGCGGACGAGGGCAAGCGCGTCCTCATCTTCATCGACGAGGGGAACGCCTTCAAGTCGCCGAACCTCGAGAGCCTGAGGCTTCTCACGAACATGCAGATGGACAACAAGAACCTGTTCACGATAGTCCTGGCGGGGCAGCCGAAGCTGGCGAAGATGCTCGAGGCCAAGAAGCACGCGAACCTGTTTCAGAGGATAGGGGTATACTGCCGGCTCGAGAAGATGCCCAGCTGGGAGGTCGTGAGGGACTATATCGACCATCGCCTCGAGAGGGCGGGGGCGAAGCGGAGGATTTTTACGGACGACGCGGTGAAGTCGGTATTCGAGTACAGCGAGCACGGCGTGCCGCGCCTGGTGAACAAGATATGCAAACTGGCGCTCAAGGCCGGACAGACCAACGGCCTTCCGGAGATAGGGCCGGAGATTGTCTCGGCGATCGGAGAGCGGTTCCAGAGGTTCACGAGGAAGATGCGCGCGGCGGGGACAGGCGAGAGCGCCGGGGCCGTCGAGACGCCGGCGGAGGAGCAGTTGCCGGCGGAAGCAGTCGAAGCGACCGCGGCGGCTGAAGACGCGGGCGCTCAGGCGCCGGAAACGACTCAGGCGCCGATTTCGCTTGAGACGCCGGGCGAACCTGCGGAGGTTTACGAGACGGCGGACATAGCCGCAGACGAGCCGGCGGAGGTTTGCGAGCCGGCGGCCGTGGCGGCAGAGGAGCCGGCGGAGGTTTACGAGCCGGCAGAAACGGTTTCAGAAAGGGCCGAGGTTCCGGGGAACGGGGACGGGAACATCTCGAGCCTCACGCAGGTTTGCCTCGACGAGGTGCTGAGGCCGGAAGTGCTCGAGAAGGTCCGCGGCGCGGACAAGAACGAGCGGATAAAGATGGCGGGGCAGCTTGCGGCGGAAGAGATAAAGAAGCATCCGGAGGTCGTCACGCAGTCGGGCGACCCGGTGACGAAGTGGAAGGAATTGAGGAACGAGATACTCTCCGCATTCTCGGCGGAGGGCAACTCCTAACCCTACTTCACGCGCGGGGGGCGCCTTTAGTTTACGGCGCCCCCCAATTTGTTTTCATGCCAAACATTGAAGGTGCACAAGTCTACTTTAACCACAAAGGCGCCAGGACACGAAGGGCCGCGGAGAACACCATCCATGGGACGCGGCGCGCACCGCAGATTCCGGACTCGGCACGCGCTGCAACGGGCCGCAAGTCTCAGCGAGCCCGGCAGAGGGATAATCCCTCGCTCAGGTGGTGAACGCGCGCAAAAAGGATGCCCGCGGTCATTTGAGGGTTGAGTCAGTGCTCGGCGAGTCCGGGGCGATTCTCTCAAGCGCGCTCTTGGCTTCGTCGGTCAATTGCGCGTCTCTATCGCGGATGTCCTTTAGCACTTCAACGGCGTTCTTCTTGCCAGTTTCATTTGCACTTTTACAGGCGGCGGCGAGGGCAGGGATTTTCCTCGGGTCTGAGCATTCGGCGAAGAAATCGCGCGCGTACTTCTGGACGACGGGGTTTTTGTCGCCGAGCAACGACGCGACGGGCGCGAACTTTCGTTTGTCAGGAACGTTTGTGAGGATGCGGGCCGCCCAGGAGCGGATGTTGTCGTCGCGGTCCGCGAGACTGGCGATGAGCCATGCCGCGACCGCGGGGTCGGCGAGCGCTTCTGAAAGGCGGGGGTTCTTCGAGTCTTTGATGCTGTAGGCGGCGAGGAGCCGGATGTACTTGCGGGTTTTCGGATCTCTCACGATGGCGGCGAGGCGCGCGGCGACCCGGGGGTCGTCGTGGTAGTACTTCAGGGCAAACGGCACGGTCGTGGAGCCCTGTTCATAAACGTCGTCAAGGCAGGCAAGAAGCGGTTCGATGGCGGTTTCGTCCTTCGAGTCGTACTCTCGCCATGCGGCGATGTCGTAATTGCCTGGAGAAGGGTCGTTCAGGACGGCGAGGGCCATCATCTTAAGGCCGTCGAGGCCGTCCACTGCGGCGATTCTTATATCCACGTCGGGGTCTTTCAGAGCATGAACGAACGTGTCGAAAGCCCTGGGGTCGTGGATGCCCTTCAGCGATTCAATGGCGAGCTGCCGTACAGGCGCCCTTCTATTTCTTGACAGCGTCACGAGCGTGTCGACAGCTGGCGGGCCGATGAGCACGAACGTTCGCAGAATGCCGCTTTTCGTTCGAGCCTGCCTGGTTGAACCGAAGCTCCCGACAAATGGGCCATCGCGAAAGACGGTACCTTTTCGCCAGGGCAGCCAGCGTTCGGTTCGGAGGGCGTAGTGGAGCCTTTCCCGGAAACTGATATCGGTGGCTTTTGCGGCGGCGGCCGCGAGGGGCTTTAGCGCGGGCGCGCCGACGGCGGCGAGTATTGCGGCCACGTCGCCCGTGCCCGGCTCGTCATCATCGGCGAGATGACGGATGAGGCGTCTCATGTCTGCATGGCTCTTGAGTCCAGTCAACTCTTTACGCGCAGCGTCCCTGGCCGCGGGGTCGGGGGACTTGAGTTGGGAGACGAGGCGGTCGATCTTTCTTGTCCGGACGGTGTCGGCCAGGACGTAAAGAAGCAGCATCGCCGAGGCCGCAACGACGAGGGCGGCTGCGTATTTCAATTTCCTTCGCCTCGAGATTCCGGCGGTCACTTCGGAACACCCCGCTGCAAGGGGGCCTTCGACGCATCTATCGTTTCGAGCGCCTCGCGAGCGCTTTTTTGTATCTCAGCGTCGATCTGGGTTACCTCCTTCGGCTGGTCGGGAACGTCGAGGGAGACGTCGCGCATGTACTCGAGCGCCTTGACGATATTGGCCTTGCCGACGTCGTTTGAGGCGTCATAGGCGTCGGCGAGGGCGCGGGCCTTCTGCAGGTTCCGAGCGTTCTTGAAAAACGACATCGCGCCGTCGCGGACGTTGGGGTTCGCGTCGCCGAGCGCGGCCGCGAGCAAGGGGAGTTTCCCGTCATCCCGCAGGTAAACAAGGGCGTGGACGGCCATGCTACGGACACCCCCATTTGGGTCTCTAAGCGCAGCGAAGAGTATCTCTATCAGCCTGGGACTGTAACCTTGCCCGACGGCCTGCACTATGAATACCTTCGTCGTAGGGTCGATGCTTCCGTCCTGAACGGTACCCATTATCGCGGCGAAGACGCGCGGGTCATCCGTGTAGCAGGCAAGGGCTGAATAGGCCGCGTCCCTTGTGTATGGATGCACGCCCTTTGTGAGGGCGAGGAGAGGCTCGATGGCCTGTTCGTCCTTGGCTTCGTACTCGCGCCACGCGCCGGCTCCCTCCGGGGCGAAGTCTCCGGTCTTCGACTTGCGAATGGACGCCATTTTCAGGGTCCGCAACCCCCATGCTGCGTCTCTCGAGCCCCCGCCACGGTTCTTGACCTCCTTGACGAGAAGGTCAAAGGCGCGGGGCGCAGGGACGCGTGCAAGCGATTTCACGGCGGCTATGTAAAGCAGGCGGCTGTTACCTTGAGCCATGCCGACGAGGGTATCGGCGGCCGGCTCGCCTATGGCGGCAAACGCCCGGATGCACTCCCCCATCGAGGGCTCTCCGCCGCCTATGAGCCACTCGCGGACCGGTGCTATTGGCACTCGCGAACTGAGCCTAAACCATAACGAGAAGAAAAACCTTTCCTGTTTTATCAACTCGTCGGCAAGGGGCTTCACGGCCGGCGCGCCGATGCGCCCGAGGATTGAAACGACTTCGTCGCGGACGTCTTCGTTCTCGTCGCCGAGGTGCTTAATGAGGCGCCTGATGTCTTCTTCATCCTTGAGGTTATACAGCGCCGTTTTTGCGGCGCCCCTGGCCGCCTGGTCGGAGGACTTGAGCCGGGAGACGAGGCGGTCGATGCGGCGGGAACGCGCGACGTCGAGGGCGGAAAAAACCACGACGACGGCAAGGGCAATGGAGGCGGCGATAACCGCGCGAAAGAGAAGGGCACGTTTTCTTACAAGCGTCGGCAATGCGGCACCTCGAGCCGTGTGCGACGCGGGGTCGCTTTGCGCCTTAAGAGAGTATGCGGAAAGCCGCAATTGTCTATGCAAATGCGGGCGCCTCAGGCCTCGGCGGGCTTCGGGAAGAAAAGCGGCTCGGCGAGGAGCATGAGGAAGGCGGCGGCGGCCATGATGGAGCCGTACCAGAAGGCCCAGGGGCCTTTTGATGCGGTTTCACCATGGCGCAACCAGAAGGCCCAGGAGGGGGCGGGCAACTCGTAGAGGAGGCCGGCGAAGAAACTCGCGGGGAAGACCGTGAGGGCGATGAGCATGTTGTAAAGGCCGAAGGCCGTGCCGCGGAGGCGGACCTTGGCGAGGCCGGCGAGGTAGGCGCGGGACTGGCCTTCGAAGGCGGATTCGAAGAGGCCGTAGGCGCCGAAGAGAAACCACATCATCCAGGCGGCGGTGGCCGCGCCGATAAGGAAGTACACGACGGAGAAGACCGCGAAGCCGACGAGTATCACCTTCCTGAAACCGATCCTGTCGGCCCAGATGCCCCAGGGGATGCTGGCGGCCACGTAGACGACATTCATCGTGGCGTAGGCGATCGGCACGAGCTCCTCGGGCATGCCGAGGTCTTTCGAGCGGAGGATGAAGAAGGCGTTGGAGGAGTTGCCGATGGAGAAGACGAACATCACGGCGAGGAAATACCAGAAGCGGGCGCGGGCGTCGTCCGGCGCCTCCGCGGCGACGGGGGCTTCGGCCTGGTCTTGCTTTTGGGCGG
>Ga0315277_10011926_pt1 | contig 10915 bp, 8 predicted proteins | sample YL17G05_15_MG_FD_203695 | JGI IMG/M metagenome (GOLD analysis project Ga0315277, IMG submission 203695) | Sediment microbial communities from Yellowstone Lake, YNP, Wyoming, USA - YL17G05_15 | ecosystem: Environmental > Aquatic > Freshwater > Lake > Sediment | place: USA: Wyoming | collected... | reverse complement strand
CGAGCAGGACGACTTCCTGCGCCACTGCAAACGAGCCTGGGCTCGTCTGATTCGCAAAGTTTATCTCGATGATCCCCTCACGTGTCCCAAATGTGCGGGCCAATTACGCATCATCAGTTTATGTGAAGCATTTGATTATGTGAAGTGCCCCACCTCTGATTCCTGCCATCTTCTCGCGGCTCAGGGCCTTGTGGCCGCAGCAGCTACGCCAGCACTTCACATAATTCCAGCGCCATGATCTACTCCGTAACTGCCCGTTTGGGCAGGAAGGAGGTTGTTATGGTGTTGGAAGATTTGCTGCGTCGCTCGTGCGAGCTGACCCGGTATCGCAGGCCACCTTTGGGCCCGGAGTTGGACGGCTTCTGTCAGTGGCTGCACGAGCAGGGCTACTCACGGTCGGTCATGCGCAGCCACATTTCGAAGGTCTCTCAGTTCAATCAATACCTGCGCTATTTGGGGATCAAGGATTGCCCGGATGTCCAAGAGCTGCACGCTGACCGATTCATTGGCCGGCATCTTCGCAAGCGTGGCCGTCTCTCGTCGCGACACACAGCTCCGGCCATTCGGTGCTTGATGAAGTACATGTCAAGCCGAGGCGTTCTGACGTCCACTTCTGAGATTTCTCCTTACCAGGGTGTTTTTGATGAGTATGTGGAGTACTTGACACACTATCGAGCCCTGGCAGACAGCACGATCAGAATCTACTGCCACTACCTCATCCCGTTCCTCCAATCACTGGATGGCAAGGACGTAGTCAGAAGCCTGTCAGAGGTAACGCCACAACAGGTCCACACCTTCTTTGCGCAGCATGCCCAAGGCAAAGCGGACACAACACGAGGACAGATTCAGGTGACGCTGAGAACCTTCTTCGCCTTCTGTGCAAAGCAAGGATATGTCGCGGAACATCTGGCCGACGCAGTTCCGAAAGTGTTCAGGTACCAGCTAGCCAATGTCCCGTGCCACATCTCCGAACAAGATGCCCAAAAGCTCCTCGAGAGTATTGACCGCTCGACACCTGCTGGCCGGCGCGACTACGCCATTGTCGTGTTGCTGCACACATACGGAGTGCGCGGAGCCCAGATCCGCGCTCTCCGCCTTCAGAATATTCAATGGTGTCAAAACCGCATCCGATTTCGGGCGTGCAAAGGCGGCAAAGAGATCGTCGATCCGCTGACCGATGAGGTGGGTGAATCACTCCTGGACTACCTGCGATATGGCCGCCCTAAGACTGGCTATTGTGAAGTCTTTCTGACCGCCCGCGCTCCCTTCCGCCCCCTGAAGGCCGACAGCCTCTACAGCATGATTGCTTCGCACATGCACCGCGTGGGGATCACCGGAACTGCTTTGGGTCCTCATGCGCTCCGCCATGGCTTTGCTACGTGCATGCTCAGCGCCGGCCAATCGTTAAAGGCCATCGCCGACATGCTGGGGCACCGCCACATAAACTCCACCTTCATCTACACCAAGGTCGACTTCGAAACCCTCAAACGTATGCCCCTGGACTGGCCGGAGGTGCAACCATGAGTCAGCCCGTTTTTGCCAGCCTCTTGGCCGATCGTTTCGTGGATTTCATCACGTTTCGACGTTCCAGCGGAGCCGACTACCGCGGTCGAGCCCGGGCGCTTTCCTATTTCGACCGTTTCCTGAGCCAGCAGGGCTCCAACGGCTCATATCCTACTCGAGAGATCTTCAGTCGGTACGAGATCTCTTTGAACTATCTCAATCCCAATACGCGGGCCAGCCGATTGTCCGTCGTGCGCCAGTTTTGCTTATACCTGCGTCAGTTTGAGCCACAGTGTTATGTTCCTGAGCCCGGAGCCCGGACAGGGCAAAAGTTTTCTCGAACACCCCACATCTTTGCCAGCGATGAGATCAAAGCCCTGCTTGTTGCCGCGCACCACTTGTCGCCACAGGTATCGCTACGTTCCATGACCTTTTTTACCCTGTTCGGCTTGCTTTACACCACGGGTCTGCGAGTCGGCGAGGTCATGGCCTTAGATCTATCTGACGCCGATCTGGGTCGGCAGCTGCTCTATGTGCATAAGAGCAAATTCCGCAAATCGCGATGGGTTCCTATGTCGGCTTCAACTTGTTCGAAACTACAGTGCTACATTCAAGAGCGCACCCGTATCTTCTCCGCCACGCCGCAAGATCCGCTCTTCGTCAACCTCCGTGGCGGCCGCCTCTCCCGTCAGGTAGTGTACATGGCCTTCCGCCAAGCATTGACCCGGTGCGGGCTTCGCGGAGGCAGAGGGAATCCAGGTCCTTGCCTCCACGACCTGCGCCACAGTTATGCCTGCAATCGCCTTGCCGCCGCATATCGCCGGGGCGAGGACGTGAATGCTCTGCTGCCCGCCCTGGCGACCTATCTCGGCCATGTCTGCATCACGTACACCCAGGTGTACCTGCGAGCGACGGCCGAGCTTCTAGAAATGGCCAATCAACGCTTCCACAACAACTTCCTTCAGAACGTGTTAAAGAAAGGAGAAGTGACATGAACACAAATCATCTCATCGCACCTCTTGTACAAGCCTTCTTCCAAAACTTCCTGGTGGCCCAGAGAGGCCTGAGCCCCAATACCATTGTCGCCTACAGAGACTGCATTAAGCTGTTCTTGAACTTCGCTGCCGGTCGGCTTGAAAAGCCGGTGGACAAGCTGACCGTAGAAGATTTCCAGGAAAAGCTGGTCGTGGTTTTTCTGGACGATCTGGAAACATCCCGGGGCAACTCCACACGAACCCGGAACGCTCGGCTTGCCGCCATCCATGCACTGTTCCGCTACATCGCAGCGCAGCAACCCGAGGTCATCGCATGCTGCCAACAGATTTGTGCTGTGCCTATGAAGAGAACTTCACACAAGACAATCGAATACCTCGAAGACAATGAGATCCGCGCTGTGCTGAACAGCGTCGATCCATGCTCCAGAAACGCTCTGCGCGACGATGGATTGCTGCTCTTCCTGTACAACACCGGTGCCCGAGCACAGGAGGTCGTTGACCTGAAAATCAACAAGTTGCGATTCGAAACGCCGTGCCAGGTAAAGCTCCTGGGCAAGGGACGGAAGGAACGGGCTTGCCCGCTCTGGCCGGAGACCGTCCAGGCTCTCCAGAGCTACATCGAACACCGGGAGCCTTCCGCAAAGGAGTGTCCGCCGGTGTTCCTCAATGCCAAGGGCAAGCCGATCACTCGTTTCGGTATCCGCTACATTGTCCGTAAATATGCGGCCAAAGCAGCGGAGGTGTGCGCCTCGATCAAGGCCAAGAGAGTCAGCCCACATACGGTACGCCACACGACGGGAATGCACTTGCTCCAGGCCGGTAATGACATCACCGTGATCAAGGACTGGCTGGGACATGCCGATTTGAATACAACTCATGGTTATGTGGAAATCGACATGAAGATGAAGCTCAAGGCGCTTGAGACCTGTCAACCGCCGAAGACGAAAACTCCCCAGGGGGGTCGGCCAAAATGGATGAAACCAGGGATTCTTGAATGGCTGGAGGACCTGTCAAAGGGCGCTGGAATTATGTGAAGTGCTGGCACGGTTGCTGCAGAGGTAAAGGCCTGACGGGCGGGCAGATGGGAGGAATCAGATGCCGGCTACTTCACATAATCAAACGCTGCACATAAACTGATTTATGTGGAGCTCCACATAAATCAGTTGCATCGAAGACCCGTCGGTCATCGAGAAAATTCTTCGTCACCTCAAGCTCTGGGATCGGCCCGAGCGCCCGCCTCCGTCTCGAGCTTCCAGAACCATGGATTATGATGCTGATTTCCTCGCCGCCGAGGCTGCCGGCCGGCTTTTCGATGGGATCGACTGAAGCTGGCCGCAGATTGCGCCGCTTGCCATCACACGATCGAGCCGGAGCTGAAAGGGGGAAAGTGTGCCCTGGCACCGACTCCAGGGTGAGGACAAGCGTCCCCCGACGTCGGCGGACGCTTGTCCTCACCCTTTTCCCCTCAATTTCCATTGTTTGCCTCAAAGCGAGGGAAAATCCCCCCATCTCACCCAGTTGCTGGGATAATTCCGGATGATTATCGCTGCGGTCCTACCCCCACCCAGAAAAGCGAATTACTATCAATCCTCTGGGTCGATCGAGTGATACTGCCAGTTTTGACCTACAATCGCGTTCGTGATCGGCTGAAGTTCCGCCGGTTGCGGCAGACGGGGCAAAGTTGACATATCACCCCCAAATCAGAAGCCAGCCCAGCCCCCGGAGCAAACCTGCGATCCCATAAATCGCAGCTTATTCCGACTATTCGCCGGCCAACTTTCGTACTTGAGCTTCCAGGGTGATTCCCTTTTGGGTCAGCGCATCGACATACTTCGCCATTGCATCTGTGAAGGTGAATTTGCAGCGCGCGACGAGTCTGGCGGCTTCGGCAGCGGTCATCTGCTTGAACCGGTTCGCAAAGACACGCTTGAATCGCACTTCCCACTCCAATTCCGGCAGCACCACGCGGTACACTCGTGTTGCCTCCAGGTCAGTCCGACCCTCTGGCCCAACAGGATCGATCTGATTTACGGAAGGGTATTCACCGAACCAATCGAGGCACCATTCCCTTGGGCCCGCAAGCATGTTCTTGACGCCCCAGGCGTTCGGCTTTTCCAGTTGGTTTTTTGCCTGGCTTTGAGGATCGTCAGATCCTGCACGAGCCACGTACTTCGATTCGGCCTCAGTCGGCACGCGGTAGGGCTTCCCCTCTTTCCTGCTGAGCCACTCTGTGAATGCCTTGGCATGGTGCCAACTCATTCCCGAGGCGTAGGGGGCGTTGGAAGGCGTCCCTTCAAAATCCGGTTTGAACTGCCGGAACTGCTCGACGGTGACTTCGGTCTTCGATATGTTAAACGTGTGAGAAATAGTGACTTCGTGAACTGGCTGTTCATTCCACAGGTCCCGCTTTATGGAACTGTCCATCGGGAAGGTTCCGGGAGCGATCCGTATCATCTTCATCCCGAGAGAATTCGGAAGACCTCTGGACTGCCGAGCTTCCAGGAAAAAACCGAGAGGTGCGATCAGAAAAACGACAGATAAAAACAGCAGTTTCTTTTTCATCATGCTCGATCCATTATGAATTCTGAGTGGATGACACAGAGCCACCGGGGACAGGGAAATATTAGCCGCTTCTTCTGGTCTTTGTCAGAGCCTGTAATTCCGGACCAATTCCAGGAAACGCTGATAACTCTCGAATGAAATGTCCGGCAAGATCGCGTCGTCTACAGCCGGAATATACCCCCCTGAGGCCATCAACGCAGGCACCTTGGATTGAAACTCACGTTCGACGGCAGCCGGACCGTCCATCAGCGCCTGCCGGGAGATGTTGCCTATAAGCCGTATATCGCGTCCAAACTCCTGCTGCAAGGCGCGCGCTTCCATCCCGGCTGCGACCTCGAGCGGAAAGTAGAGATTGATCCCGACATCGAGAAGCGTGGGGATCAGCGGCCGGATATTGCCGCTGGTGTAGTGCGCGATGATGTTCACTCCGTAACCGTGCAGGAAATCGGTCACCTTGCGCAGTGCGGGGATCCAGAGCGACTTGTATATTTTGGGTGACACCAGCGAGGAGTTTTTATAACCCATGCCGTCTTCAGTGAAGTAAACGAAGTCGAAGCGGACGTGCTCGAACCAGTCGCGGGCTGTCTCGATCACAAATTCGGCCCAGAAGTCGAACATATCTTTGATCAGGTCAGGGTCATCCATCACGGTTTCCAGGAACAACTCCAGTCCCATCGCATAGCCATTCTTAGCGCCGCGGCCCGGTCCCCAGTCTATCCGCATGCTCACAGGAAACGAGGAGCTGGCGTAGTAGTCCCAGAGTTCCGGCCCCCAAGTTCGCGGTTTTCGCCGCGGGTCTGAGGGGACATAGCGTTGCTTCAGCTTTTCCCAGTCTGCCCGGTTTCGAACACAGCCTGACAGATAATAATAGACGGTGGGAGTGACAGTCTGCTCCCTGAGGGTGCAGACGGTGAATCCGTAGTTGTCTAATGCGGTCTTCCAGCGATCGTTCTTTTCAATGGTACGCGGTACGAACGACGGCAATGGGGCCGTGTCGAGGTAGACGATCTCGTGGCCGTCCAGTGGAAAAACATCAGACACGCTCATGCCAAGAGGAAAGTGGCCTTCCCTGATCCAGCGCCGGACGGCCCCCTCGGTTATCTCTTCGACACTCCAGAGAGGTGCCCGATCCACCGGTTGGAGATTCATGATCCGGTTGAAGCGTTCTCTTGGATTCATCGGCTTTCACCTTTGTTAAAGCTGAGAGCATTTCCATAGCAGGGCCAGCAGGGTGGGCCAGCCTGATTCACCGGACACCTCCGTTCATTTGAACTGGAAAGCGTAAAGCTTGGCATTCGTCAGTTCGAACTGAAGCCGCACGGGCTTTCCAGCCAGGGCTGTCACATCCGATCGTCCCTTCCAAGTCACCACATGGCGCACCGAGTCCACACGTATCGGGTCGCAATCTTCCAGGCTGAACCCTGGAAGCGCCTTGCCCGATTCGTCCCGCAGAGCGACGCGGGCAGAGCCTTTGGCAGCCATGTTGAGCGTCAAGCCATTTCCTCCAAAGATAAGCGGCCGCGTCGTCGCGGACCCCCTTGTCGCTCCGGCATCCAAAGAAACAAAACCGTCGAGACGCTGCACCAGACGCAGCAGGCTGTCGAAGTAGCCTCCTTCATGTTCCACGCCTCCGTAAAGCGCGCCGCCGTGCTCAGTGAAGCGCACTGTGCCGTACTGCCAGATCTCATCTCCGCGCTGAATCATCCCCGGCTCCATGAGTGCTTCCAGTATGGTGCGGCCGTTCAGTTTGCCGCCTGCGGAGAAATAATAGGGAGGTTCATAAATTTTCCAGTTCACGCCGTCGCGGCTGGTCATCATGAAGCTGCCGGGGCGGATGTTGCCGTCGCGGACGTAGCGCCAGGGAAACGCCAGGTAGGCATCCGGCGCGCCTGGGTACTTGCTGGTGTAATAGCGGTAGACCTCGCCCCCTGCGTCGACAAACGGCAGCTCTCCGCTGACGGGCTTCGGCATCGCAAAGCTATGCCATATGGGATTGGGCGCCGGTTTGAAGGGCCAGGACTTCAGGACCTCCTGGCTCTCCACTCGCACCACGGCTCTGCCAGAATTCGGCCTGGTGTTTGTCGCCGGCATGCTCGCGCGAAGATAACCCCGGTACAACCCGCATTGATCGTCCCAGAGAAACCCGATGCTGCCGTCGGGATCGAACGGCAGGGCGAGCGTCTCGTTACGACGCCAGTGAATTGCGTCAGGCGAGGTAAATACGTAGAAACCGCGGGTCCAGCACCATGCGACGTATTTGTAGCGCTCCGACGCGGGAACGGCCGGGTTTGGATCGCGGATCGCCATTCCCTGAGAAGCGATCCGCAGCACGATGTTGTTGACCAGTGATCCGTCCCAGGAGACGATCCCCAGGTCGGGTTTGGTCCAGTGGAGGCCATCGCGGGAAGAAGCCAGGCAGACGGCGTGAGGCTTGCCTCCCCACATGCCGCCATTGGTATAGAGCATCCCCAAACGGTCGCCGTCGTCCCAGATGCCCGCCAGATCGGGCATGCCGGCCCCGTAACGGGGGGTTGGCTCCCAAGAACGGTCACAGCGGAAATCGGTGACGTCATATTTTGTGGGCGGGTTGGCCGTGAGAGAGACATTGTCTTTCTTATCAATCAGCACATCGTCCAGGAAAACATATTTGCGCGAACCCAGTTTCACCGGCGCTTGCGAAACGCTTCCCGCGAAGAGAAGGGGCGGCCCGTTCGGCACGGCTTTGGCGGGCGCCCGGGCGCCGTAGTTGCGCGAGAAGCTTGCCGGCGGCGTGAAATCTGCCTTGTAGCGGACGATGTCAGAAATGCGCATCTCATCCAGCAATCCTTCCAGTTCTTGCTTGCCGTCAATATCGCGGCCAATCCGCATGGAGATGATTTGGCCCATCTGCGGCAAAAAAGTGCCTCTCTCGGGCAAGGGCTGCAGCCGGCCATCCACGTAATGACGCATCTGCCTCTCTCTGGCCGTGAATGTGAATGCAAGATGGTGCCAGTCTCCGTCGTTGAGCTTGGCGGGGTCAGTGGTTATAGGAAGCTCAAGCGAATGGTCTCTGGCGGCCAGATAGCCCGGCCGGATGGAGAAGACTTTGCTGATCAGGAGCAAGCGGGTCCGGCCCGAGTCAAGTAAGATTGAGTTGAATCCCCGCGGACACCTTTTCACACCCGGACGATCCGTTCCCTCATTACGGACTTCCCAGATGACGCCAGGGTTCGCTTGCGTTCCCGACGCCTTGAACCAGAACTCCAGGGTGAAGTCGATGTATCCAAGATTGCATCGCTCGGGAACCTCGTCCCCTCGATCAGACAGGTAAGTGGTACCGTTGTTGCGCGCCGAGTTTTCCGGCCAGCTCACACCCGCTCCTTCCCCAACCGGCAGATGCAATGCGCGGCCGAATCTGCCCGGCACGAGGCCGCGGCTTCCATCGATCATTGTCTTGGGCAAGGGCTTCTCACGCCCCGTTTCCAGGCGCAGATCGATCTGGTAAGGGCCTGCATCCGTCAGTGTTTCGTTGGCGTAAGGCGGATCGTCGAAGAGCCACAGCGCGGCCGTGTGCAAGTCTGAGGCGGCTCCGCCGGCCACTCGAGCCGGTTTCGCCGGAGAGAGTTTTCCTGACTGCACAGTCTCATCGGCACCCGAAGTTCCTGCGAGCCATGGACCTGTCAGCAATGCAAAAATCAGCAACATTTGCCAGATCCGATCCACAGTAAGATGGAGACGAATATATGAGGATTTCATTGCCAATCTCCCTTGTTTGTCTACGGCCGCGACATGGAGCGTGAAACGCGCCCCTCGGCTCATCACCATTGGTATGTGCAATGTGGTGCGGAGCCACGATTACACATTCCACCGCCAGCAGGGCGAGGATTCACTCCTCCCTGAGCGTCATGACATAAAACGGGCTCGATTATAACAGCGGAAGTTAAGATCAGATTATGAAAAATCGCCTTGACGGTTTTCATCTTTCTGTGGTTCCCTATTCGAGAACGCTAGTTTTTGCAGACCTTCAATCCAGTAAGGATCATCTATGTCGAATTTGAGGTGGCCCGACCTGCTCATCGTCATTATTTATATGTCGTCGATGGTATACATGGGGCTCCGCTTCTCCAGAAGGCAGACCTCGACCGAAGCCTACTTTGTCGCCAAGAGATCCATTCCATCTTGGGCGATGGGGATCTCTCTATTTGCCACGATAATAACGAGTCTCACCTATATCGCATATCCCGGCTCTGCGTACGCCAAAGACTGGGCTAATCTCATCCCCGGTTTCATGATTGTCATCGTGCTGGCGATCGTTGGATTCGTCATCGTCCCCTTCTACCGGGAAGCAGTTGGCATGAGTGCCTATGAGTATTTTGGAAATCGCTTCGGAAAGACCGCGCGTCTCTACAGCTCCTTAGCCTTTGCCTTGGCGCATTTTTCAAAGATGGGGTTCATTTTCTACATGCTGGCACTGGTCGTCAGCAGCATGACCGGCTGGCCTCTCAGCCAGGTGATCTTTTGGGTGGGAGCGGTGACGATCTTCTATAGCCTGATTGGCGGGATCGAAGCAGTCATCTGGACGGAGGTTGTTCAGGGGATTCTCAAAGCGACCGGCGCCTTGATTTGCCTTGGCTATCTGTTTCTCAAAACTCCCGGCGGACCCTCTGCTTCCTTCAAGCTGGCTTGGGATAATGGGAAATTCGGCATGGGCAGCCTTTCCCTGGACTTTTCGCAGCCAACAATCATTGTGCTGGTGATCTACGGGTTTTTCTGGTACCTGCAGAGGTACGTTGCGGACCAAACCGTAGTGCAGCGCTACCTCGTGGCAAAATCGCACCGTGAGGCGTTAAAGGGTATCAGCCTCGGAGCGATTCTCTGTGTTCCCGTCTGGGCACTTTTCATGCTTGTCGGCACAATGCTCTGGTCTTTCTACAGGCTCTCGGGAACGGTGCTGCCGAGTTTCATCACCAAGCCGGATCAAGTCTTCCCCCATTTTCTGTCCACGGAAATTCCCGTTGGCCTGGCTGGACTGTTTATCGCGGCGCTGATGGCCGCGGCGATGTCCGGCCTGGCATCAGATCTCAATTGCCTGAGTGTGGTGTGTGTTGAGGATTTCTATGGATTCTTCCGGAAGGGCACCAGCGACCGTAAGCGTCTCAATATTGCCAAAATCATCGTGGGCCTGACCGGCATGCTTGCCGTTGCCATGGGGCTGGTGCTTGCGCGCACACAAGGCACGGCACTTAACATGTGGTTCACCGTTTCGTCCATCGCCTCCGGTGGTCTTGCGGGGCTCTTTCTCCTCGCCTTTTTGTGCAAACGCGCCAATAAAGAGGGGGTAACTTTCGGCATCGTCGCCTGCCTCCTGTTTACGGGCTGGGCAACCTTGACCGTTGGCAGTAAGCCGATCGTGAACCTGGGCCGCTACAATTTTCCTTTTCACGAGTTCATGATCGGCGCCGTTGCGCACATGGTCTTTCTCGTGGTCGGTTATCTCGCGAGCCTCCCGTTTACGCACCGGTACCCTGCCGCCAGAGAGCTGACTCTTTGGGCTTGGCTCGAAAAGCGCAAGCAGGCGGCGCTAAAACCGTCTGCCCTTGGCGCCACGAACAAGTGAAGCAGCCGCCCTGTAAACCACCATCTCTGATTCTGGTGCCGAAAAATAAAGGATAGTGCTTATTGACTTGGCTCCTAATCCAGATCACCCGAGCAAAAAAATGCAAACCGCGAAGACCTCAAAGACCTCAAAGTCAGTGGAAAGAGGCTGTATATGACCGTGCATCCGCAGGGGGCCTCCGGCTGCACGGTCATATCCAACCTGGGTCTGCCCCTGGTTGGTGGCATCGTTCATCAACGGCGCGAGCTGGGAGATCAAG
>Ga0315277_10011925_pt1 | contig 10916 bp, 8 predicted proteins | sample YL17G05_15_MG_FD_203695 | JGI IMG/M metagenome (GOLD analysis project Ga0315277, IMG submission 203695) | Sediment microbial communities from Yellowstone Lake, YNP, Wyoming, USA - YL17G05_15 | ecosystem: Environmental > Aquatic > Freshwater > Lake > Sediment | place: USA: Wyoming | collected... | reverse complement strand
GGCGGCGAAGGGACTCTGCGACATCTCCCTGGGACAATTGGAGAAGGCCTGGGGTCCTTAGCCCTTCCCCGCCGCCTCCTTTCCTGCTTTCGCGCCCTGTCCGGCCCCACTTATTTGTGCGGGAATTTTTTACGTCTTGACAAAACGGGTCGTTTTTGTGTAAACTAGTTACCAGCACGTCGCAAGGAGCACCTTTCGAAAAGGCAAACCTCGAGCAATCGGGGGGCGCAAAGCCGAAGGTCCCGTTCCCCAAGGGAACGGGATGGCTGGGCTACCGAAGGAGGAATAATCCACCTGCCTGAGGCCCGGCGGGTGGATTCCGTTTTTCAAAGTACAAGGGGAGGACGTGGGGAAGATTCTGGTCGTGGACGATGAGACCTCGGTGCGCGAGGTCCTGCGCAAGATGCTGGAACAGGACGGGCACGAGGTCCGAGGGGCGGTGGACGGGGAGGACGCCCTGCTGCGCCTGTCCGAGAAACCGGCGGACCTGGTCATCGCCGACATCCTGATGCCCAAGATGGACGGGTTGGAGCTGGTGCGGCGGATGAAGGCCGAGCCCCGCACCTCGGAGACCCCGGTGATGGTCCTCACGGCCAAGGGTGCCGCGGAGACCCGCATCGAGGGCTACCGCCTGGGCGTGGACGATTACCTGACCAAACCCTTCAACCGCGAGGAGCTCAAGCTGCGCGTAGGCCGCCTCCTTCGGATGCGCCAGGAGAAGGTTTCCATGGCCCAGAAGCTCTTCGAGCTGGGCCTCAAGGTCTCGGTTCAGGAGGAGCTCCTCAAGGTGGGCAAGGGGGGCGACTTCGCCAGCGCCTACTTCGATCTCCAGCAGATGAGCCTGGATGTGGTGCGCTCCCTGGCCCTGGCCCTGGACGCTCGCGATCACTACACCCGCGGCCACTCCGAGTGGGTCGCCAAGTACTCCGTGCAGATCGCCAAGACCATGAACTGTTCCGAGCAGGACCTGGAGAAGCTGGAGCTTGCCGCGCTCCTGCACGATGTGGGCAAGATCGGGGTGAAGGACAGCATCTTGAGGAAGCCCGCCAAGCTCACCCAGGAGGAGTTCGCCGCGGTCCAGCGCCACCCTTTGAGCTCCGCCGAGATCATCCAGCCCGTGGCCTACCTCCGGGAACTGGTCCCGGCCGTCCGCCACCATCACGAACGCTTCGACGGAAAGGGGTATCCCGACGGCCTCTCCGGCGAGTCCATCCCCTTCTCGGCGCGCATCCTCACCGTGGCCGACTCCTTCGAGGCCATGACCTCTGACCGCCCTTATCGCAAGGCGCTCTCCTTTGAGAAGGCCATGGCCGAGATCCGGCGCTGCCGGGGAACCCAGTTCGATCCCGCTATCGTGGACGCCTTCCTCGTTCTCTCCCCGGCCTTCAAGGAGCAGTCCCGGGGGAGGCAGAAGGACGAGAAAGAGAAATAGACCCTGAGGCTTTAGGTTTCGTGCGCCCTGCTTTGTGAAGCGGGGCATTTTTTATGCCGGGTTGATTTTTCACTCCATCTGTGGTATCCTAAGACCGAAAACTGAATCTAAGGAAAACCCATCGCCAAGAAGGAGCTCAAGGTCGGCCTGGCCCTCTCCGGAGGGGTGGGGCACTGCATCGCCCATGTGGGCGTGCTCAAAGCCCTCCATCGGGCCGGGATCTCCATCCACAGCGTGGCCGGGACCAGCGGCGGGGCCCTGGTGGCCGGCTTGTTCTGCGCCGAGCGGAACATCGCCGACCTGGAGGAGGCGGTGCGCCGCATCGGCTGGAAGCGCCTGGCCGGGCTCACCCTGTTCGCGTCCAAGGGCCTGGCCACGAGCGAGCCCATCGCCCGCTTCGTGTCCCGGATGATCGCCCCCCGCACCCGCTTCTCGGAGATGGCCCTCCCCCTGGCCGTGACCGCCACCGACCTTCTCACCGGCGAGAGGGTCATCTTTCGGGACGACGCCTGCCCGGTGTCCGAGGCCGTGCGCATCTCCTGCACCATCCCGGTGGTTTACGCCCCAGTCGTGCGGGAGGGACGCCTCCTGGTAGATGGGGGGGTCTCGGATCCCCTGCCCGTGGATGCGGCCCGGGCCCTGGGCGCGGAGTTCGTCATCGCCGTTTCCCTCCGACACCGCCCCCGGGAGCTGCGGAACCTCCTGGAAGTCGGACTGCAGATGCTGGACGTGACCACGGCCTCACTCGCCGAGATGGCCAAGGAGCACGCCGACTTCGCCATCGAGGTGGACGTGGGCAGCGTGGATAAATGGGACCTTCGCCAGGCCGAGAAGTTGATCGCTCTGGGAGAGGAGGCCGCCCAGCGCGCCTTGCCGGACCTCGAGCGGGCCCTCCGGCGCCACCGCTCCTTCTGGTTCCGCTTTCTCTGGTTTCCACTTTTAAAGGTTTTGGGATTGAGGCCCGCATAGGATAACGATCGAGAGACTAATCTTGAAAAAGATCTCATGGAGGTATTGATGAAAACAACTCTGGGTTTATTCCTCATCCTGGCCAGCCTCCTCCCGGCGGGGGCCCAGACGAAGCCCAGGGCGGGCGCTCTGAAACCCTCCGGCGACTTCACCTTCCTGGTGATGGGGGACAGCCGGGGGGCCAAACCGATGGAGATATCCGAGAAGTTCAAGGCCGCCCTCCAGGAAGCCAACGTGCTGGCCCCGGACTTCGTGGTGAACAGCGGGGATCTGATCATGGGCTACACCGCGGACACCTCGGAGATCCACATGGAGTGGAACGCCTTCCAACTGGCCTGTGCCGAACTCAAGGTCCCCTTGTACCTCGTCGCCGGGAACCACGACATCCAGAACAAGACCGATCAGGAATACTTCCTGAAAAATAATCCCCGCGGGCTATATTATTCCTTCGATCACAAGGGCTCGCACTTCGTCGTCCTGAACTCCGAGGACCTGGACCATCCCGACAGCATCGCCGGGAAGCAGTGGGAATGGCTGAAGAACGACCTGGCCAAGGCCCGGGGAGCGGACGGCATCTACCTCTTCCTGCACAAGCCTTTGTGGGCCATCCAGGAGAAGGGCACGGCGAACGCCTGGATGGGCCTGGTCCATCCCCTCCTCCTCAAAGCTCGGGTCAAGGGGGTGTTCGCCGGGCACTGGCACCAATATCAATTCGAGGAGCGGGACGGAATCAAGTACTACGTGAGCGGGGGAGCCGGGGCTCCCCTGTACCGCGGCCTGACCCCGGAGACCGGGGGGTTCTATCATTACCTCTTGGTCCGGGTCAAGTCCGGGACCCCAAACGTGGCCGTGGTGAAGACGGGAAGCGTCCTGCCCGAGGACGTCGTTTCTTCACGGGATGTGGAGCGCAGCAAGGCCCTTCGGCTCAAGGTCTTCGGCAACCCTCATTATTACCTTCCGCCCAGGCCCGGGTTCAAGGACGAGGTAACGATTCCGGTGAACAACATCCTGCCCGTTCCCATCGAGGGTACGGTGATCTGGGAGGGGAAAAAGGGAGGGCTGGCCTTCGTGCCCGAGGAGACCAAGTTCTCGGTTCCCGCAGGCGGCTCGACCTCGCTGACCTTTCAAGTGAAAGGAAAGGGGGTTTACGTCTATCCTCCGCCAGAGGCCGTGATCGCCGTGACGTTCGGTTCCGAAGGCAAGACCGCAAGGCTGGAGAAGGCCCTGCGCTGGGTCGAATCCTACGACTGCCTGAAGGCGAAGAAGACCCCCAAGATAGACGGCGACCTGAAGGACTGGTCCGGCGTTCCTCGATTAACCTTGAACGATGTGCAGAGGGCGCGGTTCACTCCCCCCGAAGCCTGGAAAGGCCCCAAGGACTGCTCGGCCAAGTTCCTGCTCTGCTGGGACGAGAAGAACCTCTACCTCGCGGTCGAGGGGACGGACGATGCCCCCTCCGGGAAGGTCCAGAAAGATGCTCCCTTTCGGGGGGACGGGGTCATCCTGCTCCTGGACGCCGGGGTGGGGTCCGGCCGGTTCCTGCGCGACACGTCCACGGCGTCCACCGTCCAGATCGGGTTCCACTCCGATGCCCGCCCCCCTTACCTCTACGGGGGACTCCGGTTCGCCAAGCCCAGGATCGCCGAGGAGGTGGAGGCCAAGGCCGTGAGGGATCTCAAAGGGAATCTCATCCTCTATGAGGCCGCCATCCCCTGGAGCCTTCTCGCGGAGAAGGCTACCAAAGTCGGGGATGTATTTCTCCTGAACCTCGCCGTCTCGGACAACGACGGGCAGGGCCGCAAGGGCTGGCTGGAATGGAACCCGGGAGGACTCGAGGAGGACGACTTCTCCTATTTCGGGGAGCTGAGGCTCAAATGAATGTCGGATTTTAGTATTTGGCAATTTCCTCTCGCTGGTTCTAATCCAGAAGCCCAGATGAGGGTGGAGCGCATAGTGTAGGCGTAGTTAGGGTCAAAATGGGAGCAGAATTCCCATTCTTGTTCCTTGTACCTTTTTGATATTCCAAAAGAATCGTTACTATTCGCCTGCAATTCGTCGGCCTCCACTTCTTAAGGAGGCCTTTTTCCACCACCTTGAAAACGTACGGATTTTGTGCTATCCTAATAGCGAACCCTGCCAACGGAGGAATCCCTAATGAAAAAGGTTTTATCATTATCCCTGTTCGCGTTGCTCGCCCTCTCCCTCATTGCCTGCCAGAAGAAGGTCGAGGTGAAGAAGAACGGACGCTACGGGGGCGCGGTGAAGATCGCTTACCGGAGCGACATCCCATCCCTAGACCCGGCGCTCTCTTACGACACCGAGTCCTGGGCCGCCTGCTTCATGCTCTACGACGGCCTGGTGGGTTACGGGGATTCCACAGAGATCGTGCCCGCCATCGCCGAGTCCTGGCTCATCTCGGATGACGGGAAGAAATACGCCTTCACGCTCAGGCAGGGAGTCAAATTCACCAACGGCCGGGAGGTCGAGGCCGGGGACTTCAAGTACGCCATCGAGCGGGTGCTCGAGCCCAAGACCCGTTCCTACGGCTCGGCCTTCTTCACCAACCTCGTGGGGGCCAAAGAGTTCGTGGACGGGAAAGCCAAGGAGGTCAAAGGGCTCGCTGCCCTGGACAAATATCACCTCGAGATCAACCTCATCGAGCCCAGGGGCTTCTTCCTGAACGTTCTGGCCATGCCCTTCGCCTATGCTATCCCCAGGGAGGAGGTCGCCAAATACCCCGAGGACTTCTCCCACCATCCCACGGGCACCGGGGCGTTCAAGCTCCAGGAGTGGGTCCTGAACCAGCGGGCCGTGTTCGTCAGGAACCCGGACTATTATCTCAAGGGCATCCCTTATCTCGACTCCATAGTATTCGTGACCAATGTCGGCGAGGAGCTGGCCGTGGAGAAGTTCGAGCGCGGGGAGTTGTCCGTATTAGAGGACATTCCTCCCTCGGCCTTCGTGCGTTTATCTGCGGACCCGAAGTGGAAGGACCGGGTGGAGAAGAGCGTGCACATGGACGTCTGGTTCCTGGGCATGAACTGCCGCATCCCGCCCTTTAACAACAGGAAGGTCAGGCAGGCCGTGGCCTATGCCGTGGACCGGCAGAAGATCATCAAGCTTTACAACAACCGCGGGATTCCGGCCCAGGGCATCCTGCCCCCGGGGATGCCGGGATACGATCCGAATTTAAAAGGCTACGAGTATAGTCCCGAAAAGGCCAGGGAGCTCCTGAAGGAGGCCGGGTTCCCCAAGGGGTTCAAGACCCAGCTCGTGACCCGGAACGACGCCATCTGGATCAAGGTCAGCCAGGCCGTCCAGCAGGATCTCGCCGTGGTCGGTATCCGGGCCGAGATACGGGAGGTCTCGCGGGCCACCTGGCTGGATGCCATCGGCCGGCCGGCCGGGGCGCCCCTGCAGTGGGGAGACTGGATCCAGGACTTCCCGGACCCGGACGACTTCCTGAACGTGCTCTATAACAGCGATCAGATCGCCGAGGTGAATTCCAACAACAACAACTTCTACTCCAACCCCAGGGTGGACAGCCTCCTGGCCAGGGCCCAGCGGCTCACAGAGATCGAGAAGCGCGTTCCCTTATATCAGGAGGCCGAGCGGATCATCGTGGAGGATGCGCCCTCGGCCTACTGCTACCACTCCATGAGACACAACCTCGGTGCGCCAGGTCTGCACGGCTACCGCTCCCATCCGGTTTACGGAATATTCTTCAACAAGATGTACTACGAGTAGGGGTCGGGGACAGCGGGGTAAGGGTTGAGGAAGGGAAAATGCTCAAGGCTCAATGATCAATGGCCCTTTATATTCTTAGGCGCGTAGCCTATCTCGTCTTCGTGCTGGTGGGCGTGGCGGTCATTACGTTCGTGATCGCCTACCTCGTTCCCGCGGACCCGGCCAAGATGATGGCCGGAGAGAAGGCCTCTCCTGAGGTCGTGGCCTCGATTCGAAAGGAGATGGGGCTGGATGACCCGCTCTGGATGCAGTTCACCCGCTACCTGGGGCGGGCCGCTAAGGGGGATTTCGGCCGCTCCTATCACACCCGGCAGTTGGTCGGAGAGGCCATTGTGCAGAGTTTTCCGGCCACCCTGCAACTGGCGATTGCGGCCATATTCGTGGAACTATTGCTCGGCATACCGCTCGGCATCCTCATGGCTCTCAAGCAGGACCAGTGGGCGGATCAGACATCCAGGGCCCTGACCCTGCTGGGGGTCTCCATTCCACCTTTCCTCCTCGGTGCCTTGCTCCTCTACTTCTTCGCCTTCAAGAGCCATCTCTTCCCCTTGGGGGGCTACGGCACACCCTGGCATCTCATCCTGCCGGCGATAACCCTGGGCGTGGGTGGCGCCGCCTACTACTCCCGGGTCCTGCGCTCGGAGATGATCACCATTCTGAAGCAGGACTACATCCGCACGGCCAGGGCCAAGGGCCTGCCCGAGTGGCAGGTCATCCTGAAGCACGCCCTGCGCAACGCCCTGATCCCCCTCGTGACCCTGGTGGGCATGGACCTTGGCAGTTTCATGGGCGGCCTCGTCATCACGGAGTCCGTGTTCAGCTGGCCGGGCATCGGGACCCTCGCGGTCACGGCCCTGGCCAACGTGGACATCCCGCTGATCATGGGCACCGTGCTCTTCTCCGCGTTCTGCGTGGCCCTGGCCAACCTGTGCGTGGATATGACCTATGCGTTGATCGACCCGAGGATCCGGTATCGATAAGATGCAAACCGCACCCAAAGGAACACCAAGCGGTGTGCCTTTCTTTTTCGTCTCAGCCAACCTTATCGGTTGACAAAACCTCTTATTTATCTTAGAATAATAGCAGCCCTTCTGATAGGAGGTTTCATGGAAACGGAACCCGTCTCCAAGCCTGAGCCCGAAGCCCCGCCGCCCCCCAAGCGTTTTCCTTGGCTTGTCCCGGTCCTGAGCCTGCTGGTCATCTTGATCATCTGGCTCTTATCCGATGTCTTGTTGTTTCAACGCTCACCGACTTTCCTCTCTTCGAGAACCCTCTTATCCGTCTCACAGAAAAGGGCCCGAATGAACTCCGAGCTTCAACAACTTAGCGCTGAGATCACCTTGGGGCATATCCCGATCGATAAAGCCCAGGCTCGACTGGACTCCATCGCCCAAAAGTATCACGTCACCCGAAAAGATGAAGAGGTGGTCGGTGTCCAAGGGATGATCCAGGAGAAGAGGAGGCTCGAGGGCCTGGCTCCAGATTCGATCCCAAAAACCCCTGAGTGGCCCGTGATCCTCTCCATGCCCCCGCCCGAGGATAAGCCCAAGACATCCGATGTAGGCGTGAAGTAGGGTGAGGTGGTCGGTAAGCCTAAGGGGCAGGCGACCGTGAGGTCGCCTGCCCCTTAGGCTTGGAGGGACATAGGTATGTCGGGTAAGCGGTTAAAAGCCTTCTATCTTACGTGCTCCAGTTTGGCCAGCCATCCCTTAGCGCCGATTTGTTCGAAGAGCCTGCGGGCCTCCCCCAGATACCAACGATCCTTCTTCTCCTCCCGGTGGGCTAAAAGAGCCTTCCCAAAGAAATAGCACGCTCTAGCCAGCTCCGCCTTTTCCCCGATTGAGCCGAAGAGGTTCACGCTTTCTGCATGGTCCACTTGGGAGCAGGTCCAATCCTCCCGAGCGTCTTTAAGCTGCGCCCGCAAGAGCAAAAGCGCCGCCCGGTAGCGTTTTGAGCTCAGCGAATCGGCAAGGAGCAACCCGCTCTCGATTTCCTGTTCCGCTTTGATGAGTTCTCCCTGCTCCAAAGCCATTGCAGCTGCGGCCTGGCTGAGACGGCAGACGAGGTCGTTATCCAATAGTCCCTCCCGGGCGATGGCTTGGGCCTCGCTCAGGGCCGTCTGGGCCCGGGCGATGTCGGATAGTTCCAGGAAGTCTGCTGTGAGGAATATCTGGCTTAATGCCTGGTAGCGCCTCTCGCCGGTCTCCCGCCGGATGGCCAGGGCACGCTCCTGATAATCCACCGCCTTCTCAAAGTCTCCGAGTGCCGAATAGGCTCTGCCCAAGTTCGAAAGGATCTGAGCGCAACCCGTGCGATCGCCGAGGGCTGTGCGCAGCTGGTAGGACTGCTCATAATCGGCCATCGCCTGAGGATAATTGCCCAGGACGGCCTCCACGAAGGCGATGTTGTTCAGGGCCACGGCCTGGGCGTAACGGTCGCCAACTTTCTCCTGGAGGGCGAGGGCGCGTTTTTGATAGTCCAGAGCCAGCGCCAGGTTGCCCGTGCGCCCGTGGATGACCCCGATCGTGATCAGGCAATAGGCCTGGCCGTAAAAGTCGTCGGCCTCCTCCACAAGGCTCAACGCCCGCTGGGTCAGCTGCAGCGCCCGCTCCGTGTCCCCGTGGTAGGTGTAAAGCGTGGAAAGGTTGTTCAGGCTTGAGGCGCAGCTTTGCTTGTCGTCGAGGATCTCGGAGATGTGCAGGGACTGTTCGTAATAAGCCTGGGCTTTCTCCAGATTTCCGAGGTTATCATAAACGTTGCCGAGGTTATTCAGGGCCTTGGCCTGGCCGACCAGGTTCCCCTGCGCCGTGAAGAGCTCCAAAGCTTGCTGCGCAGCCTCATCCATCTTTTCAAACTCGCTTTTACCGGCGTAGACTTCCGAAAGATATAGGAGGGTCATGGCCCGGCCCAAGGTCAGCCCCGCGTCCCGGGCGTGGGCCAAAGCCTGTTCGCCCAGGCGCAAACCCTGATCGTAGTCCCCGGTGAGGCTATGGATCTCGAGCTTTTTCAACAGCAGGACCAAGCGAATAAAGTGGGCCACTCCCCCGGAGTTCCCCTGCTTAAGGCAGTCGTTCACCCCGGTATCTTTTCCCCAGAAGAGATAGGAGTCGATTAAGGCCCTGAACGGATAGCCCGCCTCTCGCGCGTTCATCGGTAGATCTTTTCGATCCGAATGCCCCGGTAATAGTGTTTCAGGATGTCACCGGAATTTTTCCCCTTGTGGGCCATCTCGATGGCTCCGACTTGGCACATCCCGACCCCGTGCCCGTTGCCGTTTCCGGAGAAGACCACGCCTCCCTCATCCATCCGAACCGTGAACAGCGTGCCGGGAAGGATGGCCCGGGTGACGGGGTCCATGAACGCCCAGCGGATACGGTCTTTCTTCAAAACATAACTTCCCTTTTCCGTGGAAACGAGCAGCTCCAGCACCCTCCCCGAAGGCCCCCGTTTCATGACCCGGAGCGACTTCCATCTGCCGGGATTGCCCTTCCAGCCCTTGGGCAGGGAATCCGTCTGGAAGGCATCCAGCATCATCTGAACCTGGTCGCGAAGAAACATCTTTTCCCAGGTAAAATTCTTCGCCCCTCGGCAGTACGGGTCCTTGGTCCCCTTGAGGTATTCCTCAGGAGGTTTGTCCCAGGACTCTTCGATGTCCGCCGTATGCCCTCCGCAGTAGGAGCTGTAGTAAGCCGCAATAGGCTTTCCCTTGAGGGTCGCAACCTCCCCGCGGGTTTCCCTCACGGCCCGGTCCCCGAGCGCCGTCTCTCCGCTCACCCCGAGATAAACCTGGTCCAGGACCGAAGACTCCAAATCGTAGGCCCGGTCGGTCTTGTCGAGATCTGCTAATTTTTTCACCGCATATGTCCGCGCCGCCACCGCCTGGGCTTTCATCGCCTCGATGAGGCTGGGTTCCAAGTTCCCGATCTCTGCGGGGACCACACCCCGAAGATAACTTTCCGCATCCGTTTCGTTCACAACCAAGAGCTTGCCCAAACTGTCCTGCCTGACCTCTAAAGTGCCCCGATAGGGCTTGCCGTTCAGGGAAACCTTCCCGGTCTCGGAGGCTGCATAGACCCATATCGGCAGGATGGGGTCCTGGATGTTCCGACCGGTCTCGTTCGTCATCCTCACCGGGAACGCGCCGCCATACATTTTCCACTCGCCTCTGGGGACATCCATCCCCCGTTTCCCGTCCGTAACCATGAAGGATTCGCCTCCGCCGATGCGCAGGCTGTCCCCGGTAGCGAGCTTAATTCTCACCAGGGGAGGACGGCTTGGGTTCTCGCCCCTCCGGGGAGGAGTGGCCGCGCACCCCATGAGAAGGAGGAGGAGACAGAGGGAAAGCCGTCTCATCGCTTCTCCACCTTCGCTCCCGGATAGTAAGCTTCGATGATCTGGCGATAGCTCTGCCCGGCGAGGGCCCTGCCTTTCGCGCCCCACTGGCACATGCCCACGCCGTGTCCGAAGCCGCGTCCGACCAAAACGATCTGCCCTTTCTGCCGGTGGACGGTGAACCAGGTGCTCTTGACCGTGTTCCAGCCCAAGACCCTGCAGACCGCTGTTCGGAAAACTTCTCCGCTTACGTCTTTCTGAAGGGAGCCGATGATCTTCACCCGGCTCACCCTTCCGCTCTGCTCATAGGCCGCGGGGAGTATGCCTTTCAATGTCTTTCCGGGATTCGTTTCCGGGGTCTTAGCCAGAGCGGAGCGGAGCTTCCCGAGCGTCGCAGCGAACCGCCAGCGCATGTGCTCAGAGCCCTGACAATAAG
>Ga0315277_10011924_pt1 | contig 10916 bp, 14 predicted proteins | sample YL17G05_15_MG_FD_203695 | JGI IMG/M metagenome (GOLD analysis project Ga0315277, IMG submission 203695) | Sediment microbial communities from Yellowstone Lake, YNP, Wyoming, USA - YL17G05_15 | ecosystem: Environmental > Aquatic > Freshwater > Lake > Sediment | place: USA: Wyoming | collected... | reverse complement strand
AAAGAATTTGGATTGTATAGCTGAATATCGTGGTGTATTATTATTTCATCAGAATTTATTTCAATGACATCTACACGAATTGTTGTTTGAGGAAATGTCATTACCTGAATATCAATAAAAATTAAGGCTGCAGCAACGATATTAATGATAAAGAGCAGAGCTATGACGACAGCTATGATGGTTTTTTTCATGGTTTCTTTATTATAGTTATCCCCTATATTGTAATAAAAGTAGATTTATATGATATATATAATTTATTCACACAATTTTTTTTACGTTTTGGCATTTTAATAGAGTAATTAGTTATATTTTAAGTAACAAAAACTAACCTGCTTTCCACTCATATAAGAGCTGGACGAGAGGTGAATAAAATGAAACAATATTCATATAAGGAATATGGAGGGAAATGGGATAACAAACAAAGATATGGTAATAAATACGGGGAAACACAGGCTCAGATTACAAAAAAATCACGTATCCATGGAAAAATCATCAGAAATCGATTTGATCTACCTAAGAGTAACTATTTACTTGCATCCAACCTATCCTCGTACAATTCCAACTATCAATCCTTCCCTATATTTTTCATTTGTCGATAGCAGATTATAAGTAAGAAAAATACATACCTAGTTACGTTCGGATGCATAAAACCAAAACAGAGCTTATCGAATTAATCGCTGATCTTAAGACAAAAAAAGATTTTGAAAAAGAAATAAAGAAACGGTATAAAAGCTACGACGAACTTATCGATCAAGACACCATCGCACTTTTAATAGTTGATGAACTAGGGAGGAACAAACAGAGTATTACAAAAATTGTTGATCTCGCTCCAGCTGGGGACTACATAGTGGTAGGGAAAGTTATAAGCGTTTCGGATTCAAAGACATTTAAAAGAAAAAATGGTACGCTTGGAAAAGTAATCAACCTTGAGATAACCGATGACACTGGTACTTGTCAACTGGTCCTTTGGAACGGAGATATTAGTCATATTAAAAACAAAGAGATCCAGCCAGGAACCATCGTTAAGATCATTAATGGCTACACCAAGCTTGGTTATAAAGGAGGAATGGAAATCAATCTTGGTCGTTGGGGGTTTTTGGAAGTCGAACCAGGCGGCATTCTTTCTCAGATGGAGCAATTAAAACACAACGGTGATGAAATTAGTGGTATATTACTTGAGAAAGAGGCGACAAAAGCCTTCTTTAGGGATAACGGTGAATTTGGTTTCGTCACAACCGTTACAATAAAGGAACACAATATAAAAAAAGAAGTTAAACTGTGGGATCATTGCGTCAAAGAAATTCAAGCTTTCAAAATCGGAGATGCATTAACCCTAAAAAACGTCATCAAAAAATGGGAGAATGGAAAAACAGAGTTCCATCTGAATCATTCTGATTCAATAGAGAAACGCAAATAAGCCCCTTTTTATTTATTTACGGTAATTTCAATCCTATCTTATAATCTAACAAGGAGCAGTCCATAGATGAGGTCAGACTATCAACCACCTTATAACAAACAATATTTTCACACGAAACCAAAAATAGAAAAACGAGACATGGTGGTCGTAAAGAAAAAAATTCAGTTAACCCAACGAAAAAAGAAAATGTATCGCTATGAAGAACGAGTAATCAAGGGTTAACATCCACCTTGTACATATTTCTTTTTTTGTTCAAGTGCTAATTGTGCTTTCTGCAATTCACGTCCAAGATAGAGGTAGTGATCTGGTCGTAATACAGGAACATGCTGCGTAATCGAATCAGATAGTGCATCTGCTTTGGTTCCTATAAACACTTTCTCAAGACGACCTGAAACAATCCGTTTATTTTTATACACATTTGAATAGTATTCAGTACGAATACCTTTAGTATCTATCTCAATGACAAAAAACCCATGAGGGTCAAGGATTACATCTTTTTCCATTGTTTTTTTTGCTTTAATCAGAGGAATTTCTTTATCAACCATTGATAATTTCTCCTGCTAAAGTAAGATTTTGTAATTTACGAAATGCGATTTCCCGTGGGAGCAATCGTTGTCCACAATCAGGTGCGATCTGAACAACATTCTCACCAAAAATAGCTATTGCTTTCTTAATATGAGTAACAATTTCCTCAATAGATTCAACGCGGACATCATCGGATTGAACAGCACCTACACATATTTTTCTTAAACAGGAATACTCTTTAAAAAATTCCAAGAGCTGAGGCGAGGCTTTGAATTCATGAGAAAGGATTTCGACTGGCATTTCCACTAACTGTGGAATAATTCGAGATACATCACCGCACACGTGCAGTCGGGTCGGACAGGAAAGCCCATTCGTGATAGTCCCAATCAACTCTTTTGCGTACTCCGGTAATTCATTGGAAAAAAATGGTTCATCAATACTAATTAAATCAACGTATTTCTGAAGGAGTAATGCTTCTCCCCGTAGTGCTGTAGCAAAATCAAAACACAATTCTTTCGTATCATGATAGAAAAGATCAACAGATGATTTTGTAAGCGTATATGGACCAGTAATGATCCCGACGAGCCCCGTATCTCTTGGTAACATTTGCCTTGCGAATTTTTGATCTTCTACGGTGATTTGGTCCTGGTATTCAACGTGTCCAATGATTTCTGTTCTATTGCGAATCCGGCATCCTTTCAGTTTTCGGGTGAATAGTTGAATAAATGGATCTCGTGTCTGTCCATCTGATACATAGTCAATTCCTGCAGTTGTCATATCATGAACAGCTTGTTCAATATATTCTGTCCATGAACTCAGCTTGTCAGAAAAATAATCGTTGATTAATTCTCCTGTATCTATGGAAATCGGGTATGACCCAATTACACTTGTTTTCAATTTCTTTTTCATTTCAATAGTCTCCTCCGAGGATGCGCCGCGACGGGAGTAATACCAAAATAATTCTCCGCATACTCAGAAACTAGGATATCCTGCCAAGCGATAAGAGGAATAACAAGCCCTGCGTTTTCAATTGGACCGAAGATAGCATAGTCCCCTCCAAAAAGAGGAATACTTATATTGGATGCGACATCAACAGTTTTTTTCGCTAAAGGGAAATCATTCAACCACCGTGATTTCTCAACAACGTTGTGAATCGCACATCCTGTGGGAAGACCGTATTCCTCCTTAATCACAGGTATAGCAGCGATCGCAGCGCCACTATTTTCACCAGGAGCAAGTGCAGCGGTGTCCACAAGAATTTTCTCAATACCAAGGTTATGAGCGATTTCAAGAAGACCTTTTTCCGTTAAATATGCTCCATTCTCTAACACCTCAATTTTGCCATCTGGTGATTTATTTTTTGGATTAAATGCGACGATGATTGCCATCTCAGGAGTATTGTTTTGTAATACGTCCATCTCTTCTTTTGTGATGCCAATATGGATGGAATTATAGATGGTTCGTGTAAGAAGTTTTTTCTCCGCAAGGTGTATTAATGTTTCTACCTTGATTGATGGTTCGATAATATCAATGGAAAACGGATATTTTCTTGGCATTACTTTTTCAATAAATGAAATGATAGGTTCGATGAACTCGACTTTTCGTATGAAGAAATCAGGGATGATTGGGGTACCGGTTTGTTTGCTGATATCTAAACTGGTTTGAATATGTCTTTTTGCATCATCAAAATCAGGTTCTCCTTTGAAGAACACACCACCAAACAGAACGGTGGGGTATATTCCTGGTTGCCCTCCAATCGATATACCTGAGATTTCAAATACTTTTTGTTCTTTCGTAAACGAAAACATTTACACGCCTCTTTTCTCCACTTTTCCTAAATAATTTATAACAATTTTTGAATGTAGGGCTCGTTTATCAGTCAAACTGACAGTCATCTCTGGTTTGATTCGTATCGCGATGTACGGTTCTCCATATGATGATGGTGCTTTACTTATACAATCAGTAATGACGCTGTCAATTTTTTCTTTTTGTTTTTCTCCAAGTAAATCAATAAAAGTCATTTGTTTCTGGAATCGTTTGATCGCTTCTTCTTTTAAGTTTTCGATGTACGGGATTGCTCCAGGTGCACCAATGATTCGATTATTGCTGTCTATACCATTTTTATGTAATGCCAAAATTGATGATCCTGAACAATGTCCCTTAATCTCATCTCCACAAATGACTAGAAAACGAATATTTGGATTTGAGATAGTATTCGCAACAATTTTTTCTATGCCTATATTCTCAGTTTTTAATCGGCCGTAGATTGCGACACTTTCTGGGGGAGTGTAGTGAATGTTGAGTAATACAACTCCGACACATCCTTTTGGTGAACACGCAGTAAATTCACCACCCCAGGGATAATAATCTTCGACCATTAAATACACGCTTCGTTTTGATAAGGTAAGTGTGATATTTGATTTTAATCTGTCGGAGAAGCACAATATACATAAAGTTCTTCACCATCAAACTTGCGACTGGCAACAATCAAATAGGAGAGTCGTTCGTTTTTCAGATAATGTTCTAGTGTTAGTCTGTTAGATAACGAACTAAAAATAAAATACGCACGACCAGTATCCAGAAGATGCTTTTTAAGACCTTGAATAAATTGTTTTGTTACTCTCAAACCATTCCGTCCTCCATCTGTTGCGATATCAAACCATCCTCCAACTTTTTCTTGTTTTTTTGTAGGTAGGTAAGGGGGGTTAAAGATGATAACATTGAAAAGTTCTTTTTTATGAATTATGGAGAAAAGGTTTCCTTGTCTTATTTCTATGGATCCACTCAGGAGACTTTTGTTTCGTTCAATGTTATAGCGAGTAAGTTGAACAGCATACGGGTTGATATCAGTACAGACTATATGTGATCCCTTGTGAGCGCAGTCAAGGGCGATAATACCACAACCTGTACCTAATTCTAATATGGTGTCATTAGAGTCAATATGTAGTGCTTCAAGCAGAAGAAAGGAATCCTCTGCAGGGTTATACACTTCTGGGTGTGTTTCAATGACTAGCTCATGGTAATGAAAAATGTTTGATGTAATATCTTTTTTTTTCACATCATCAACCTATTAATTCATTATCGCAGGGACGTTATATCTGTATTGAAAAGGATAGTAATAAATCTCTTTGGTGGTAACCTTTTAATGTAAAATAACTTGAATACCTTTAATATTGGATTGAAACATATCTGGCGGGATCTTGATGTAGAAGAGTATATATTAAACTTCAATAAATATTTTTGAAATGACAAACAAATTCTTATCAGTTGGTTACTTTTTCTCGCTTTACAAGATTTCTCTGTTTTACAAATCAATCTATCGGTTTTATAAAGAAGAGGGTTTATTCGTAGATTAGTATGAAAAAGAAAGAAATTAAAAAAATTGTTCGAGAAGGATACGCGGAGATAGCTATAAAGAATCGAAGTGGCTGTGCACCAGTAAGCTCTTGTTGTGGTGGTACTCAGGCAAATGAAATCAGTAAAAAAATTGGGTATACTGCACAAGAAATAAATGCAGTTCCAGACGGGGCAAACCTCGGACTTGGCTGTGGAAATCCAACCGCTTATGCTTCTTTACGAAAAGGTGAGGTTGTTCTTGATCTCGGATCTGGAGCAGGATTTGATTGTTTTCTTGCTGCTAAGAAAGTTGGGAACGCAGGAAAAATCATCGGTGTAGATATGACGCCAGAGATGCTGGACAAAGCAAGGGAGAACGCTGATAAAGGTGGGTATAGGAACGTTGAGTTCAGATTAGGTGAAATCGAGAATCTCCCAGTTGCAGATAAAACGGTTGATATTGTTATTTCCAACTGTGTCATTAATCTCTCATCAGATAAAAAAAGGGTGTTTGCTGAAGCGTTTCGGGTCCTCAAACCAGGGGGACGCTTGATGGTATCTGATATTGTGTTGCTACGGGAGCTACCCCAGTTTATCAAAAACTCAGTTGCTGGATATGTTGGTTGTATTTCTGGGGCGATCCTTAAAGAAAAATACTTAGATGCTATACATCAGGCTGGATTTCATGAGGTTACCGTAGTTGACGAAACATCATTTCCTATTGAATTAATGCTGAACGACGCGGAAGCTCAGGTTCTCATTAAAAAAACAAAGTTAACTCCAGAGAAATTTAAAGAGATAGAAACGAGAGTTGCTAGTATTCAGGTGAAAGGAAAAAAACGATAAAAAAATTTCATTAAATGTAAAACGACCAATGATATGACGAAACAAACAACGAAGAATTCATTTTCTGAACATTTATTTGAATACCGTTATGTTGAACAGAAGAAACTTCTTTTATCGCTCCTCATCACTTTTATAGTAATGATTCTTGAACTTATCGGGGGGTATTTCACAAACAGCATGGCATTACTCAGCGATGCTGGCCATATGTTTACACACGTGTTTGCTCTTGTTATTGGTCTTGCTGCGATTATTATCTCAAGGAAACCTCCGTGTCACCATCGAACATTTGGATTATATCGTGCAGAAGTACTAGCTGCTTTTGTCAATGGATTGTTCCTTATTGGTGTTGTCGTACTAATCGTCTATGAAGCAATCCTTCGAATACTGCATCCTATCGAAATCCTTGGTCTAGAGATGCTCATGATCGCGTTTATAGGTCTTACAGTTAATATCATAAGTATCATGATCCTTAGAGGGGCACAAAAAGATAATTTGAATATCAGAAGTGTTTTTTATCATATGTTTGCTGATGCAATTTCATCAATAGGAATCGTCATTGCTGCACTCGTTATTATGTTCATGGGGTGGACATTTATCGATCCTTTCGTCAGCATCGGTATTTCCATTGTCATCTTATTCTGGGCATGGGATGTTTTAAAAAATTCGACAAGAATATTGCTTGAAACAGCTCCAAAAGGACTTGATATAGACATGATTTCTGAGGACCTAAAAAACAAATTTTCAGAAATACGAGAACTCCATAATGTCCATGTCTGGTCAATTACCCCTGAAATGCAAGTGTTCTCAGCTCATGTACAAATAAATCAGAGTAAAATGCAAACAAAACAAGAAGATGTTATCTCAAAAATAAATGATTATCTATTACAGAAATATAACATTATTGATTGCACTATTCAAATATGTACCGAAAATGGTTCTAAGGTCTGTAACATCTCGAATTGATGCTGAGATTTCGTCTTAGAACATATAGCTTTTTGCTTCTAAATTCGCTATTTTTATGACAACATCATTTCCGTCAATATTCATCGATAAAAAACTTGGCCAGCAGCCACCAGCTGTATTTTCTGTTCCAATACTTGTTATTGAAAACGTTTTACCACAGTTAAGACATTGCATAATATCTCCATCTTGTTTGTATCCTTTTTTTGCCTCATAACAGACGTCACAGGCATCAAAAGCGACATGGACAGTTCCCTGTTTATCTTTCACCGCAAAATACCGAACAGTTATACCACTAAAGTCATAAGAATAAAATTTTGCAGTCGTACTAATATCAGATATTGGGATTCGAACTTCGGTTTCGTTTTGCTGGAGTTCTGAATTGGAATTCGTATCTGTATTTGAATTATTTTTATTTTGTGTAGTTCCAGTACATCCCCCTAAGTAGACCATAGTTACGATTGCTACAACACCTATAAACACAATTTTTTTCTTCATATTTTTCACCTTTTTTATTTTTCATTTATTTCAGAAGAACATGCCGAGTCAGAACATATTTTACCATCAATAACCGTGATAATTCGTTGTCCAAGTTTTGCTATATCGGGGTTATGAGTTACGAGAATAATGGTATGTCCTTCTGTATGGAGTTGTCTGATAAGATTTAGAACAATTTCACCATTTTTCTGATCAAGATTTCCGGTTGGTTCATCAGCTAACAATATTTTTGGTTCATTGATGAGTGCACGTGCGATACATACCCGTTGTTGTTCACCCCCTGATAGATGAGAGGGTACATGATCCAATCGATGTCCTAACCCTACCTTCTTTAGTGTCTCGGTTGCTTTTTCTTCATTGATAACACTATGATAATATTGGGCCATCATAACATTCTCTAATGCGGTCAAATAGGGAACGAGGTGGTACTGTTGAAAAATCAAACCGATGTTCTCCCGGCGGAATCGCGTCAGCTGGGTTTGATTTAATTTGGTTATTTCGGTGCCATTGATGAACACCGAACCAGCAGTGGCTGAATCTAAACATCCGACGATATTTAGTAATGTTGTTTTTCCGGAGCCAGATGGCCCCATAATCGACGTCCAGGCTCCTTTGTGGATAATGAGGTTGAGATTTTCAAGTACATGAGTGCTTTCGTCGTAATATTTTTTAATTGCCTGAAGTCTGATGATTTCCTCATTCATTTTGTTATTCACCTCGGAGCACAATCGCTGGTTCAATACTGACTGCACGTCTTACCGGGAGGATACTTGCTAATAAGGCAACACCAACTGAGATTCCAATAGAGATAGGGATGACTTCAAAACGAGGGGTAACCGACATAGAAAACACACTAAAACCTATGATCTGTGCAAGGAGAATTCCAATGAGATACCCAAGGATTCCACCAACGATTCCTATGATTGTTGCTTCGGAAAGGAAGAGAGAAATGATTTTTTTGTTTTCTGCCCCTACGCTTTTCATCAGTCCGATTTCTTTTTGTCGTTCGATGACTGAAGTTACCATCGTGGTCATAACCCCTAAGGCAGATGCAATTAATCCAACGATGGTAATAAGAAACATCATGTTTTCGATTTTACCAAGGATATTCATTTCTGCGCTTGCGAGTTGCTTGACCGTCCGTGCTTCGACATCAGGGATGTTTGCTTGTATTTCTTCTACGAACGCTTCAACAGGACAGGCGTTACAGAGGGCTGAGACTTGGATGGCGTGAATTTTCCCTGGTCGATGGGTGAGCGCTTGTGCGACTTGCAGATTGACGAAGATCTGATTATCCTCGTAACCATCTGTTTGGATAATACCGACAACGGTGAGATTATGACTTGTTTCGTTAATGGCATCTCCAACATATTCGTCGTAATGAATCGTATAAGAATCTCCGATTCGGAGATGAAGAGTTTCTGCGACCTGAATTCCAATCATACTGCTGGTGGTATCATTTTGATCTGTGATCCAAGAGCCATTAACTGACCACCAAGGACTGATTTTTTGTATCCCAGTGATGAACATCGGGTTATCATGAGGTGAGTATGGTTGAAGGATCACGACATTTTTATCAAAATAGGTTCCTGCTAGGACAACATTTTGTTGATTTGCTCCTTCTCCAACGCTTACTACTTGGTATAAGAATGGGGCAAATCCCAGCACATTGTTTCTCCAATAGATGGTTTTTATTTTCCATAAATCGCTTTCGTTGATGTAGCGTTGTTCGGTAACTGAGCCAAATTCAACTCCAGGAAATCCGACCTCAATAGTATCTGACTTGGGAACAACCATGAGGTTTGCACCGTATTTCCTAAATTCTATACCAACCTTTTCACTAACGTCAAGAGATACGCTCAGTAATGCGGTTGCAATAGACGCACCAATGATGACGGAGATCACTGCAATAGCTATCCTTGATTTTCGTTTGAGGATTGATTTTCCCAGGATACGTAAGAACATAATAGTCAACAACCTTGCTTAACAATCGTTAAGTACTTATATAGAAAGATGATATATATAACGATTGTGGTAAGTATGACCAATAAAATTGATTGTGAGCAAATCGTCTGGTACCTTCTTCCACTTATCAGAAAGGAATTCGCAAAAAGTTTAATTAAAGATCATGATCTCACTCAAAGAAAAGCTGCTGAAAAGCTAGGAATAACCGAAGCTGCAGTCTCCCAATATGTCTCAAAAAAACGAGGAGATTTGAAAGTAAAAGATGTAAAGATACGAAGAGAAATCAAAACATCAACAAAACGAATCATTGAAGGCGACATTCAAATAATGAAAACAGAAACCTGCAGAATTTGCCATCTGCTACGAACCCAAAACTTAGGAAAAGAAAAATGAACTAAAACATAAAACCAACAACATCTATTCTTGCTGTCGATTGTTTTCCTGAATCATCATATGCTTTAATTGTAATGGTTTTTCTCCCAAAACTGAACTTATGCCAGATCCATTGATACGGATCTTGAGTCACGGTCGCCATGAGTTTATCATTGATATAAAACTCAACTTTTTTGATTTGAGAATCATCATGAACCGAAGCAACAATAGTGGTTTTACCAACGACAACCGTCTTTCCGGTCAGAGTCTTTCGAATTGGGTTACCAAACCGATGGAAGTATTTCACTGCTGGATTTTGTATGCCGATTTCGGGGGGGAGATTCCCTCCTTGTATTACTCTAGCTGCACTCACCGCGTCGACATAATGTGCCTCAAATGGATTTTTATCAGGGGCTTGGGAATATCCTGTTTGTTTTTCTGTGCTAAAAAGCACTGAAAATATCATAAGGTTCTCTGGATCAAGATCTGAAGCACTCAGCGTTTTATTGATAGAAAGAACGTCATAGTCAGAAATCTGAATATCTTCGTTAATCAAAAAATCAAGGAAGGAGAAATGTATAGGAGTTCCTGCTTGCCATTTTGTCGAAATCAACTCAGTAATATAGACTCGTAGCCGCCCTTTGTAATCTGACGCCCCCTGATTTTCGGCTTGAATATGTATAGAAATTATATTTGTTTGGTTGTCCCAGTGAGCTGTTGTACTTATGAGGATAAGAGGGGTGATTCGCTCTGCAGCAGATGTGATGTTTTTTTCAAAATCAGATTTTTGGATGCTGCTGCCGACTAGTGTAGTATAGCCCCCATCGATATAGACTGTTGGATACCCCCAGATGTTATAGTCATTTATCCTGGCTAGAGCTTTTGGGTTGTCTTGTGGCAGACTGACGTAATAGAACAGATAGTCTCCTGAATTGTATAAATCATTTAGTATAACTGATATCTTAGGACATTCTGAGCATACGATTTTGGTGCCAAG
>Ga0315277_10011923_pt1 | contig 10916 bp, 8 predicted proteins | sample YL17G05_15_MG_FD_203695 | JGI IMG/M metagenome (GOLD analysis project Ga0315277, IMG submission 203695) | Sediment microbial communities from Yellowstone Lake, YNP, Wyoming, USA - YL17G05_15 | ecosystem: Environmental > Aquatic > Freshwater > Lake > Sediment | place: USA: Wyoming | collected... | reverse complement strand
CGGGACCGGAAATCGCTGCGGTCCTACTCGCCGCCGTTCAGCCTCGCCCGGTTCGACCGGCGCAACTGGGTGTTCACGGACGGGGACCTGGGTTACATCGGCGACGCCCTGAACGCGACCCGTCATATCCGGATGATCACGCCGGCGATGGCCCGGGAGCTCGTCCCGACGGATAGGGCCCTTCACCGGTCCGTCTACCTCGGGGCAAAGAAAGCGGGGATCTATAAGGCCAAGTAATCACAGCCTTTAAGCTCCACGCATAAGAAGGAAGGCGACAGCTTCTCTTCCAATTCGTGTGGATGACACGTCTTTTCAACGCCCCGTAAAACACAAGAGAACCAAATTAGAGAACCCTGCGAAATGGAGCAATCGCAACTTGAAGCTTGCAACTACAATAAACGCTCCGCTTCCGATCTGATGATGTCCCAGGCTTCGCGGACGTGGCGCTCAGCCGTCGTTCTCCCCCCAACGACGAGGCGGATGGTGAATTTCCCCTTGAGCGACGTGTGGGTCAGGAAGATTTTCCCCGAGGCGTTGGCGCGCGCCAGGAGCTCCTTGTTCAGGGCGTTAAGCGCCTCCTCCGGCCGCCCGTCGTTCAGCCGGAAGCAGACGAGGCTGAGGTCGACGGGAGCCAGGAGCTCGAACTTCGGGTGGCCGTAGAGCCAGCCCTCGAAGAGCCGGGCCAGCCGGATGTGCTCCCGGACCATGGCCCGGATGCCCTCCACCCCGTAGTCGCGGATGACGAACCACAGCTTGAGGGCCCGGAACCGCCGGCCGAGCTGGATCCCCCAATCGCGGTAGTTCTTCACCACGGCGTCCACTCCGGTCTTCAGGTACTCCGGATGGATCTCGAAGGTCCTGATTAGGGCGGCCGCGTCCTTCACGAAATATGCCGAGCAGTCGAAGTTGGTCAGCATCCACTTGTGCGGGTTGAAGACGAAGGAGTCCGCGCCCTCGATCCCATCCAGGATCCAGCGTTTTTCGGGGAGGACGGCCGCCGTGCCGGCGTAGGCCGCGTCGACATGGAGCCAAAGGCCGTACTCCCGGCAGATCCTGCCGATCGGGACGAGCGGGTCGATCGCCCCGGACGAGGTCGTCCCGATGGTGGCCACGGCGCAGGCCGGCCTGAAGCCGGCCCGGATGTCCTCGCGGACGGCTTTTTCGAGGGCCTCAGGGACCATGGCGAACTTTTCATCGGCGGGGACGACTCTCAGGTTCTCTTTCCCATAGCCGGCGATCTTGACCCCTTTTTCGACGCTCGAATGCGTTTCTGTGGAAGAGTAAACGGTCAGGGGGACTTTGAGACCCCGGACATTCGCTTCATGGCCCGTGGCCTTTTCCCTGGCCGTCAGGAGGGCGCAGAGGGTCGCGGTCGAAGCCGTATCCTGGATGACCCCGGACCAGCCTTCGGGAAGGACGAGCATCCGGCGGAGCCAGCCCAGGACGACCTCCTCGAGCTCGGCGGCCGCCGGCGAGGTCTGCCAGACCATGCCCTGGACGCCCATCCCGGCCGTAAGCAATTCGGCTAGGACGGAGGCGGGACTGTTATTGGCCGGGAAATAGGCGAACCAACCCGGATGCTGCCAATGAGTGATGCCGGGCAGGATGATGTCCTGGAAATCCCTGAAGATCCTGTCCATCGGTTCCCCCGCAGAGGGAGGGTTCGCGGGAAGCCTGGCCTTGATCTCTCCCGGCTTGACGGGGGAGTTGACCGGGTATCTTTCGACAGATTCCATGTATTCCGCCAGCCAATCCACGAATTCGTGGCCGAATTTCCTGAAAATGTCCTTTTCCATGCTCCACTCTCGGGATAACTATACATTTTCCCCGTAAATATCGCAAAAAAGACGATAAAACATGGAAAAATGGCACCGCGGCAGGGACCGTCGGCGCGCACACGGGGTCATTCATCCCATTCTCTTTGTCGCGCCCCGCCTGAAAACCCGGGGCCGCGGCTCGCGGCCGCATGTCTCCACGCTTCTTGACGTGTGAAAGCGCAAAACCCGCACGTTTCAGCCCGAAAGAACGTTGAGTCCCCCTGAAAATGGCAATTTTATTGAAATATTTAAAAACATGTTGCGCTCACCGAAAAAATGTGGTATAATTATTGTTGACATTAAAAGCGGCCATCAAAAGCCGCTTCCCCCCATCCGAGAAGCCAAAAAAGTGCCGTTCTATGGCCCCCCCCATGCAACTTTTTCCGCGTTCTCATCGTATATAAGTTTGGATGACGGCCATGAGAGAACACACGCGGATAGCCAAGAGCAAGCACCTCCTTTTTGGCCCTCCTTTTTGCAGGAGTTTCAAAATACACTTATCTTTCAATCCATTCCCTTCAAGAGGCTGCCCTGTCTTGAAAGAGGACGGGGCAGCCTATTTAAAAACAAGGGAAGAGCTTGACAAGCTGGACAGGAAATCGGCCGTCGTTTGAAAAATAGGCGCGTAGGTCAGCGCCCGATAGCCAAGCAAACTAGACAAGCCAATAGAAAGAAGTGTTATTTCTCATAATATTCTTTATATTCTTTCAAAATGGGATGCCTGATGTGCTTTTCCTGCCCGCCCCGGCGTTTTATGGCTTGACATCGAGCGGGCTTTGTTCTATAAATGACCTGGTCGTTTTGATCGTCGCGAGGCGATCTTCGACAGACGTTATTCGGGTTTAAAGTAAGGGAAGTCCGTGGGACGCGGACACAGCCCCCGCTACTGTAACCGGGGACGAGTCCCGGAGGACGCCACAGGCCGGAAGAACAGCCTGGAAGGCCCGGGATGAGATCGATCCGGAAGTCAGGAGACCTTTTTTAAACCCTGAAGAACCCGTCTTCGGGAGGAAGACAGGGTCATTTTTTTTCTTCTTCCCGGGCCGGCGGGCCCGGTCTCAAGCGGGGGCCGAATGGAAAGGAGCCTGACATGGCTAAACAGACCATCTGCGCCCTCGCGGCGGCCCTATCGTTGACCGCAACGCTCTCCCCTTCCGCCTTCTCCGAAGAAACCGCGGACAAGGTCCTTCTCCAGAAGCTCCGGCATGACGTTGTCGTCACGGCCACTCGAATCGAGACGCCGAGCAAGGAGGTTGCCTCCTCGATCACCGTGATCACCCGGGCCGACCTGGACCGGGCCAACCAATCCTCCGTGCTCGATGTCCTAGAAGGCGTCGTGGGAACGGCCGCGGTCCGGAGCGGGGGCATCGGTGCGGCCGCGTCCATTATGCTCCGGGGCGGCAACTCCGAGCACACCCTGGTCCTCCTCGACGGCGTCGAGATCAATGACCCGATGAACCCATCCCGCTCCTGCGACCTGGCCCACATTACCCTTGACCAGGTCGAACGAATCGAGATCCTGCGCGGCCCGCAGAGCACGCTTTTCGGCTCCGACGCGCTCGGCGGGGTCGTCAATATCATCACCCGGACGGGAGAGGGCCGGCCCAAACTCAACCTTTACGAATCGGCCGGATCGCTGTCGACGTCAGAAAGCAGGTTGGGAATCTCGGGCTCCACCCGGAGGGTCGCCTACTCCCTGGGAGCGTCCTATCTCGAAAGCGGGGGGATCTCCGCGGCGGACAAGGCCTTCGCCGGGAACAGGGAAAAGGACGGATACCGGAATCTCTCGCTGACCGGGCGGGCCGGTCTGAAGCTCAGGGAGAACCTCGACCTCGACCTGACCGTCCGCGGCCTCCTGACCAGGTCGGAGATCGACAATTTCGGCGGTCCTTTCGGCGACGATTCCAACAACTCCCAGCGCTATGATTCCCTTTTCGCCAGGGCCCAGCTTCACGGGCTCTACGGGAACGGCCGTTGGGAGTCCAAGCTGGGCGCGGCCGTCATCCGGTCCAGGCGGCTCTACGATAACCCCGTTGACGGAGCACATCTGTTCGACTCGGAAAAGGGCTCTTTCCGGAGCGGCCTCCTGAAAGTCGACTGGCAAAACAATGTTTTCCTCCATCCTTCCAACACCCTGACTTTAGGCGCTGAATACGAGGCGGAGCGGGGAAGCTCCGAATACAGGTCCGAGAGTCTCTGGGGGCCCTTCGTGAGCGAATTCCCCGGCAGGATGGCCGGCGACCTCGGCATCTACATCCAGGACCAGGTCAGGTTCGGCGGGCGGTTCTTCGCTACGGCCGGGGTCCGGATCGACAGCCACAGCCGCTCGGGGACGGCCTTCACTTACCGGCTCGCCCCGGCCTGGTTCATCGCCCGAACGGGCACCAAACTCAAGGCGACGCTCGGGACGGGCTTCAAGTCCCCTTCCCTTTATCAGCTTTACGCCCCGCCGACGGCCTGGGGCCCCATCGGGAACGAGGGCTTGAAGTCCGAAGAATCCACGGGCTGGGACGCCGGCCTCGAACAGGACCTGGCCGGCGGCCGCTTCAAGCTGGGAGCGACCTATTTCCGGAACTGCTTCCGTAACCTGATCAGCTTTGATAACGTTCGCGGCTACATCAACGTCGGCCGGGCCGAAACCAACGGGGTCGAACTGACTGGCGAAGCCGCGCCCTGCGCGGCGCTTTCGATCATGGCCTCTTACACCCGGCTCACAGCCAAGGACAAGGACACCGGCCTCGGCCTCCTGCGCCGTCCCAGGGACAAGTTCTCCGCGGGCCTGGATTGGAAACCGCTGCCGAAATTCGACCTCGGCCTCAAGCTTAGCCGCGTCGGCAGCCGAAGCGACCTGGATTTCAACACCTGGCCGTCGGCGCCGATCACCCTCCGCCCGTACACACTCCTGGATGCGAACATTTCTTATGCCGTCGCCCCGCGGATCAACCTCTTCTTCCGGTTCGACAACCTCCTCAACCAGCGTTACGAGATGATCTACGGCTACGGGACGCCCGGCTTTTGCGCCTACGCCGGTGTCAAACTGGAGTAGGGGTCAAACCTACTCTTTTGACAAATACGATGACATTCGGTTGTTTTTGTCAAAAGAGTAGGTTTGACCCCTACTTGTAAGGACCGCGGTCCCCGCAGTTGTATCTCGCTCCCCTCTTCAATATAATTCGGTCGAGCAAAAGTCAGTTCGGAGGCTCGAATGAAAAAGATGAGGCTTGTCATCCTGATCGTTTTGTGCGTTCTCCCGGCCGGGACGGGTTCCTACGGGTCGTCGCGTCCGGCGGAGGTCTCCGATCTCCATGAGATCGCCTTCGTGAAAGCGGGGGCCGCGGTCGAGGTGAGCGTCCTCGTAAGCGGTGAGTTCGGCAACGACGTTTTCAGATTGACGAAACCGGAACGGCTGGTCTTCGACATCTCCCCCATCGACACGATCTCGGCAGCCCCTAAGACGGAGATCCATTGGGGGGGGATCCTGAGGGTCCGAACGGGAAAGTTCAATACCCAGGTCGCCCGGCTGGTCTTCGACCTGGAGACGGCCGCCGTCAATTACAGGATCGACCGGACGGACGCCGGACTGAAGATCACCTTCTGGAGGGAGGGCGCGGACGCCCTGCTTCCCGATAAGAAGACCGAGATCCCGCCGGCACCCAAACCCTCGGAACCCAAGGCCGAGGCCAAGCCAGAGGCCAAGCCCGAACCTAAGGCCGAGGCCAAGCCAGAGGCTAAGCCCGAACCCGAGGCCGAGGTCAAGCCCGCGGCCCTCCCCGGCAAGGACAAGAGACGCTTCTTCGTCCAGGTTGGAGGCGGCGTCGGAACATTTCTGAAATCGACAGCGACGTTCGACAAGTTCTTCCCGCTCTACAGCAAACAGGGGGAGAGGACAGAAACCTATAAGCTGAAACTGAATACGCCCTCCTTCCTGAGCTTCGGAAAGTACATCAAGGCCCTGGACGTCCCCGTCAAGCTCGGCCTGGGGGTCGAATACTGGAACTTCAAGTCGGACGGCGCTTTCGAGTTCGCCGTCCCCCACCCGTTCCTGCCCGACTCGCCGAGGACGCTCGCTTTGACCAGCAAGTTCCGGAACTACTTCACCTCCGTCTCCGTCTTCGGGCTCTTCCAGGTCTTCGCCAACGGCCGGCTGGCGATGTTCGCCGGGCCCGAAATCGGATACGCTTTCGGAAAGTACAAGTTCCTCGATACGGTCGAATTCGACGACCAGCCGCCGTTCATGGACGACGACGTCACGATCACCTCGATCACGTATCTGGAGAAGTCGATCTCAAGCTTTTGGGCGGGTGTGCAGGCCAGTTTCGAGTATTCTTTTTCCCGGAGCTTCTCCCTGCTCTTGAACCTGAGGACCCTCTACCTCAACCCCGAGATCAAGGAGTTGTCCTCGACGTTCAACCTCTCCCAGGCGCACGCCCAGATAGGGTTCCAGGTTAGCTTTTAGCGTCAGCCTTTTTGCCCGATGGGCAGGACGGTCCGCCCCTTGGCCTCGTTGAGGACCTCGGTCATGGTCAGGCAGATCGCCGAAAGCCCGCGTTTACAAGCCGTACTTTTCGATGATCTCCGCCTTCGTCCTGCCCAGGATGTCGAACTTTTTGACCCGGACGAAGATCGAGGCCGAACGAATCGGCAAGTCCATGATCCGGCCGCTTTTGGCCTTGGACAGGCTCTCGTTCTTGGAGCCAGAGGAAAAAGTCGGCTATCGCTACGGCCAGGACGGCGCCGAGCTAGAGTTGATGGATTATCTGGAGTTCATTGCCCGGGTCACTTCACACATGCCCGACAAGGGACAGGTCATGGTGCGTTATTATGGCCTCTACGCCAACGTTCACCGGGGGAAGGTCCGGAAGAGTGGCGTCTCCCCTCTGATGCTGCGGATGAGCGAGGAGGAATTCAAGCCCGTCCCTTCCAAGGGCTGGGCGGCCATGATCCGGAAGGTCTACGAGGTCGATCCGACGGTCTGTCCCAAGTGTGGGGGGACGATGAAGGTCGCGGCCTTCATCACGGATTATGCCGTTGTGGATCGGATCATCGACCACCTCATGCTGATGTTCGAGGTCGAGAAGCCGCCGCCGTCACACGTCATCGAGCAGGTCGCCCTCATGGCGGCCGAGGAGCCGGCGGGGTATTTTTGAAGTCAGCGATTTCATGAGAGGGGAGAGGTCTTGCGTCTTTCAGACGATTTTCGGTTAGACTGCATCGATGACCCGGCCGGACAGACTTCGCTATGGCCATTCCCGCGTTCCTTGACAGCGATCCACGTCCCGGCATATCCTTATCTCGCGATGGGAAGTATTGATACCGAGCTTTTTAGGAAGGAATGTCCCGGAGCGCTAAAAAGCAAATCCCTATCCCTTAACTGTTAAATTACCAACACCTTTATATCAGGGTAGCCCATCAGCTTGAGGATAAAATAGTTGACTGCCGCTTCACCGGGATCATCGGAGAAGCAAACAAGCTCCGCATATCTCGGGACCCCGGCCTTGGCCAGGATGTTCCAGATATCTTTCGCGGCTTTGGGCGTGCCGTCGGCGTTCAGGAGATCCGTGTACGGGACATGAACAACTTTGCCGTCCTGAGCTTTAGCAGACACATTCTTACCCGAAGCAATAAATACCTTGGGATAAAGTCCCTGGGTGCTTTTCGGGTCCGCAATGATCACGTCCTTGCGGAAATTCCCGGGATAATTCGTGGGAAGTATGGATAAGTCGTTGGGAACCTTTTTGGGGCCCACAACAGTTGCATCCTTTCTCACGGCGAAACCAAGTTGTGCCCATTTATCCACGGAGTCCATGAAGACGGATACCTTTTTCTGTCCCAGTTTCTCCAGCATGACGAACGCCAAGGCCGAGTCTTTGGTCAACCCCGCGCCTGAAATCACAACCGCTTCGTCAGACGCATTGACACCGGCCGGGCCCAGAACTTCAGCGAGCTTGCCTGGATCGGTGATATTGCTTTTGAACACATCCGCAGGGATGTTAAGCGCAAAAGACATATGTCCCTGATTGAATGCGTCTGCAGGCCGCACATCCACGATGCTGACGCGTGTGCCTCCGTACATCCTTATCATCTGGCCGCCCCAAAACTGCAGCCAGTTTGTTTCCCTCATCAGGAACGGGGCATCATATGCCCAGTAAGGAAGTTCTCTTTCATCGGACATCCATCCCATCTCGGACTCTACGTAAAGTTTGACCTTGGGGTAATTCAGTATGGACTTAAGGGCGAAAAACGGCACACTGGCGGCTACTCCGCCCCCGCAATAGGTGTAGATCTTCTGTTCAGACCTGATGCCCAAATAGGTCAGCATTCTCCTTATTTCTTCGGCTGATTTGAAGGTCTTGTCCGGATTGTAAAAGTCGGCACTGGGCAGCAGGATGCCATGAGGGATATGGCCGGCTCTGGTAAAGGCACGGACTTGTCCAAAATGCCAGTCGGCCCCAAGTGCTTCCAATAAAACGTTGTTGACCGGGTCCCCGGATGCGGTAAGGAATTCCGGCAGCTTGACTCTCACATCTTCGTTCACCTTCTTGATTGTGAAAGAGCCTTTCTTCGGGACAGGTGTAACATCCTTCGTTACCGGCAACCCTTCCTCCTGCCACTTGAAAAGCCCGCCGTCCAGGATTAAAAGGTTCTTTGCGGGGAAGCCGTGATAATAGAGGGAGAAAAACAGCTTGGTGGCCAGAAAGGTGCCACCCTGATCATACATTACGATCTTTTTCCCGGAACTGATTCCCCAGGACTGGTAGAGTTTTTCCATATCAGCGAGCGGCATTTCCTGGAGACCATACCAGGTGAATAGGTCGACGCTTACTGCGCCGGCAATGTGTTTTACCTTGTAGATCTGAGTGGGTGACGCGTCGAGTATCAGAACATCGGCATTGTTAAGATTTTTCTCAAGCCATTTGACATTGACCAGATTGCCGTTGGTTCCGTCTGCCGCCATCAAGGGCTGCGCCAGAAGCAGGCAGCCTGCAACGGCAAGAAGGAAGCAATGCCTCAAAACTTTCAACATGTTATCCTCCTTTCGCTTCATTGTTTCTTGTTATATTCCAAAGTTATTACTACTTTTCCTCGAGCGTGCCCTTCTTCCTATATATAACAAAACATCACAGCTGCCCATAGTGCTGGAAGCTTCATCTTTGCACTTATCTTCACATCCTCCAGAATTCTTATGGTCTTTTTGTTTGTATTCATTTTTCTTCTCCTCCATTTTTGTTATTATGTTCCACAGTGATGACGACATTTCCCTTTTTGTGCCCTTTTTCGACATACCGGTGCGCCTCGGCCGTCATCTATCCAAGGGCGTCCGTGCGGTTTGCTGCCATGTCTGATTCCATTGCCATGTTCCTTGCTTCATTCGCTTTCATGCGCTTCCTCAATAGTGGCCTGATCCTCCCGCATATAGCGGCGCAAATGCCTCCGGCGCTTGCGGTCACTCCGGCCGCCGCTGTGCCCCGAGCCAAAGCTCTTGAAGAGGATGTGGCACAGGATCAGCAAGCCCCAGGCCTGCCAGTAGGTCAGACGCTTCAGTCCGAAGATGTCCGGCATCAGCCAATTCCACAGGAGCATGACGATCAAGCCGCAGAGAAAGAGAAAGCCGATTCCCAAGATACCGAAGCCGATCCCGATCAGTATTTTTTGGGGCAAGCTGCGGTCTTTCCACCAGCCCCAGTCAGCACAATCACCGCTATGAACCAGCTGCCGTGCGGGACGGCTGCTCGATTCTCCCGGTTTCTCCGTGCCGTTTAAGCCGGCATCATCCGGCCTCCGCTTGTTGGCATTCTCATGATCCGACATTTTCTGCCTCCTTCCGGGTGCGTCCCGGTAAAATTATCGGTTCGGGCTACAGCCCTTTGGGCCAGGCCCGTTGTGATCATTCATTGGTCGATCCAGTGCCGCAGGCCGCGGGAAAGGTTGCGCAGAGCATAGCGCTTGCGCGCCGTCAAGGTGTCGATGCTTTCGCCTGTGGCTTCCGCTATTTCCCGGAAGGTCAGGCCGCCGAATACTTGGGCTTCCACCACCTGGCGCTGGGCCGCCGGCAGGGCGCGCAGGGCATCGTTCAAGGCATCTATCAGGCATTCTCTAACATACGCTTCCAGGGGATCCAGTCCCGCGCCTTTGATGATTTCCCGCAGGGTGTCCTCGGCCACGTCGATTTCGCCGCATGCGGCGCGTACCCGTTCATGCCGCCAGGCATCGATCAGCCGCCGGGCGAACAGTGAATTGATCCAGGCTGGCAGGTTGCGGATGCCGGCCACCAGGGGCAGCCGCTCCAGCGTTTCGGCATAGACGTCATGCACCAGATCCTCCGCCTCTTCCAGGCTGCGTCCGGCGGCGCGTAGGCGGGCCAAGAGCCGCGGTTTTTCGCTTTTGTAGGCCTCCGCGAGCCGCTGCTGCGTATCACTGTTTTCTGGTGGCAGACCATGCTTCATGGTGTTCAACTATATCGACGGCCCAAGCGACTTTTTGGTGTATCCTTTTTTTCAAATAGTTCTTTTTTTTCAACGTCTTTGGGTGTTCCTTTTTGAAACGTAAGCGCTTTTGCACACTTACAGAATGAAGTTTACCGGTTCAAAAATGCTTTATCAAGTCGAATTGGTGGAGTTCAATTTTTTCGCCGGCAGCAGGTGGGGCAATAATTCTTTTTGGTCCTCTTTATGAGGGCTCGGGGACGGACTGTGAGGCTGGGACTTTGATAGCGTTCTCGTCGTCTTATTGATTTGTGAGATGAATATTTACGATCGTTGAAAGGCCCGTCATTTTTTCAACAGAGTCATACAATCACGATCCGTCCCCAAAGCCCCCATTATTAAAAAAATAAATCCGCATAATTAACATGTTCCTTCAAATAGGCGTCCTCAGATCTCCGAGCTGCAGGACAAATGATGAGCGTCGATTTGGTAGCTCAGCGAGCATCTTACCGGATTAGCCAACCCCTATGTCGTTCATCCACGCCACTCCCTATCAGCTAATGTAGACAAGAGTGTTAATAACTGTTAAATCACCAACACCTTTATATCAGGGTAGCCCATCAGCTTGAGGATAAAATAGTTGGCTGCCGCTTCACCGGGATCATCGGAGAAGCAA
>Ga0315277_10011921_pt1 | contig 10916 bp, 5 predicted proteins | sample YL17G05_15_MG_FD_203695 | JGI IMG/M metagenome (GOLD analysis project Ga0315277, IMG submission 203695) | Sediment microbial communities from Yellowstone Lake, YNP, Wyoming, USA - YL17G05_15 | ecosystem: Environmental > Aquatic > Freshwater > Lake > Sediment | place: USA: Wyoming | collected... | reverse complement strand
GGATCGTTGTCCTGGATCGTGAGCGTGTGGACTTTGGTCGCACCAAGCGCTGCGCCCATTGCACCCGTCAGCGTCACCACCACGGTTTCGTTTGGTTCATCAATGGTGTCGTCGGTGATGACAACGGGAAGAGTCTTCGTTGTCTGACCGGGATTGAATGTCACGTTTCCCGGCAATCGCGCATGGTCCACGCCGGGCGTTGCTGTCCCGCCAACGCTGTAGTTGAGCGTGACCGCCCAGGTCGCCGGTTTCGACAGCCGCAACAGAAGATTGGCCGTTCCCGCGCCTTCCGAGGCCGCCGAGGCCGCCGCGTCGAACCGCGCCTCATAGCCGCCGCTGAGAATCGTCAGTCCCGCGGCGACCGGCGTTGCCAACAACCGCGTCTTCAGCGCATCTTCGCTCATGGCGAAATAGATGATCGTCGAGCGACCGACGGGTTGGGCCGCCGGCCATAATGTCGCTTCCCAACGATTGCGCGCGGCGCTCCACGCCAGATTGACGCGCGTCAAGTTGGTCACCGGCTGGCCGGGCACGTAGGTCGCCCCTTCGGGAATCACAAGCACCCAGACTTCTTTTGCCGCGACGGCTTCGCTCAATCGCGCCCAAAGCGCCGCGGTCTGACCGAGCGTGACCGTCTGCGTCGAAGCCACTGCGGTGATCGTCGGCGCATTCAGGCCAAAGGCCGGATAGCGGCCCAAAACGTGGCGCGCCGCCAGAGCGCCGTCCCATTTGTCCGAAATGCCGTCGTTGTTGTCGTCCATCCAGGGATCTTGTCCCGCCGGATTGCCCATCGCCTGGAAGGCTAGATCGGTCCAGTCGTAGCAATTCTCGATTGTGTTGCCCAGAATGGCGAACGAGAAAAAGAAGAACGAAAACGACTCGGCGCCCGCCGGCGGCGTGTAGATCGAAAGGTCTGTCGGCGTTGTCGAAGAGACAACAACGCGCCGCGTGCCTGATGTCGCCGTACATTCCTGGACAAATCCGCCCGAATAGCAGGCGTCCACGATCAGGATGACTTCGCAGCCGGTCGCCGCCTGGAGCGCATCGAGATGAGCATCGAGGTCGCGCGCATTGATATAGTCATTCTGGTTGAGACGAAAATACCACTGGTTCGTGACCGAGTTCCACGAGCCATGATCAATAAGATAGATGAACAGCCGCGCGGTGTCCGACGACCAGTTGTCAATGGCCGACCAGAAATTCGCCAGTGAGGCTGAACTGTCGGCATCCGGCAGACCGTCGCCGTTCGAGTCGCGCGTCTGCCAATCGCCGAAAGCGCTGAGATAGCGAATCTCGTCGCGCTTGTAGCCCCGCACCAGACACGTAAAAAACGCCCGATCGGCCAGAGCCTGTGTCTGACTCACAATCGGATTGCCCATGAAATTTCCGCCGCCGGAAACAATGATGAACTTATCGCCAGCCGGCCCGGTAGGGGTTTCAGAAACGCCCGGCCACAGCCGCGCAGTCCCATCTTCGCTGCCCGTGACAATCCGCGTGCCATCGGCCGAGAGAACCGCCCCCGTGATCGCTTGCGTGTGACCTTCGATTCTGCGCACGACCGTTGCGGTCTGCACATTCCAGAGGCGCGCGGCGTCGCCGTCGGCGGTCATGATCTGATTGCCGTCCGGCGAAAAGCCCACCGCCACCACACGGTCGCTGTGGGGAGCAAAGATCTGAATCAGCCCGCCATTCGAGTCCCAAAGTCTCGCTGTGCCATCGTCGCTTCCCGTGAGAATCCTCGCCTTGTCGCTCGACAGGGCCACGAACCGTACATCGCCTGCGTGGCCGGATAATGTCTTGAGCAGCATGCCGGTCGCAGCGTTCCAGATTTTGGCCGTATTGTCGCCGCCGCCGGTCACAGCGCGCGTGGCGTCGGCTGAAATCGCGGCGGCATAGACAGGCCCGCCGTGACCAGAAAACGTCATTAGAAGAGTTTCCGAGGTGGTGTCCCACAGGATGGCCATACCGTCGTCGCTGGCCGTCAAGATCCTGCTTGTGTCAGAGGAAAGAGCGACAGAGTTGATCTGACCGCCGTGACCCGTGTAGGTGTGAAGCAGTTGCCCGTTGGTGGTATTCCACAATTTTGCGGTCTGGTCGTCGCTGCCGCTGAGAAGAAGCGTGCCGCTGGACGACAGCGCAAGGCACCCGACAGCGCCCGTGTGGCCCGAAATGGCGCGCACTAGCGCCCCGTCAGCCGCATTCCATAGGGTAACGGTGGTTCCCTGGTTGGCCGTTGCCACAGTCCTCAGGTCAGCCGAGACGGCAACCGCCATGACGCTCAGTGTGTGGCCGCTGAGTCTCCTCACATCGGTAGGGTCAAAGGCCCAAAGGCGAGCCGTCCGGTCCCAGCTTCCCGTCAGGACCGTCATTCCGTCCGGCGAGAATGCAACAGAGTTAACGATGTCCGTATGGCCGGAGAAGGTGCGAAGAACTGTGCCGTTGGAGGCGTTCCACAACTTCGCCGTCGTGTCCGCGCTTCCCGTCAGGACCGCCGTTCCGTCGGGCGAAAACGCAACCGAGTTAACGATGTCCGCATGGCCGGAGAAGGTGCGAATCTCGGAGCAGTTCGAGGCCTCCCATAACTTCGCCGTCGTGTCCGCGCTTCCCGTCAGGACCTTTGTCCCATCGGGCGAAAAGGCGGCGGAGCGAAGCGACGCCGTGTGGCCGGAGAAGGTGCGAAGAAGCGCGCCGCTGGAGGCACCCCACAACTTCACCGAATTCTCCGGCCACCAGCTTGCCGTCAGGACTTTTGTCCCATCCGGCGAGAAGGCGGCGCACACAAGGCCGTATGTATGGCCTGAGAAGGTGCGAATCTCGGAGCCATTCGAGGCGTCCCATAACTTCGCCGTCGCGTCCGAGCTTCCCGTGAGGACTTCTATCCCATCGGGGGAAAAGGCAACAGAGTTAACCCAGCCCGTATGGCCGGAGAAGGTTCGAAGCAAAGAGCCGTTGGAGGCGTCCCACAACTTCGCCGTCCAGTCCCCGCTTCCCGTCAGGACTTTTGTTCCATCGGGCGAAAAGGCTACGCAGGCGACCCCGTTCGCGTGGCCGGAGAAGGTGCGAAGCAAAGAGGCAGTCTCACCATTCCACAACTTCGCCGTATAGTCATAGCTTCCCGTCAGGACTTCTGTTCCATCGGGCGAAAAGGCCACGCCGGCGACCCCGTTCGTGTGGCCGGAGAAGGTGCGCATCGGTATGACGTCCGAGACGGTCCATATCTTCGGACCGTTCTGCGGTGGCCCGATTGCTGTCAAGAGGTATCTTTCATCGGGAGACAAAACGAGTGAAGTGACCGGACCATTCCCGGCAACAACGACAGAAATCTCCGCACCGCTAGCGGCAACGCGAGAGACGATACGTCCATCCGAGGTCCCGATGAGAACGCGTTCCGTGTGGGAAGAAAAGGCGATAGAACTAACCGTGCCGGTGGACGAGGCAGACCAAAGGCGGTTGCCATCGCCGCTGTTCCACAGCGTGGCCGACGTGGCGGCACCTGTGAGGATTTTCATTCCATCGGGCGAAAAGGCAACGCATATGACCGAACTCGCACAAGAGAGCGTCCGGATAGAACCGCCTGTGGTGGCATTCCAGAGTCTGGCGGTGTTGTCCTTGCTGCCGGTCAGGACTTTCGTTCCGTCAGGTGAGAGGGCGACCGAGAGGATATCGTTGAAATGGCCGATGAATGTCTTGACCAGCGCGCCGGTATTGGCGTTCCAGAGACGCGCCGTGCGGTCGCTACTGCCGGTCAGGACTTTCGTTCCATCTGGTGAGAAGGCCACGGAATTCACCGCAAGTGCGTGAGAGAAAGTACGGATGGCTGTTCCGTCGGCAACGTTCCAGAGACGAGCGGAGGCGTCGCGGCTGCCGGTCAGAACGGTCTTGCCGTCGGGCGAGAAAACGACAGAAGTGACCTCCTTCTCGTGGCCGATGAACATGCGGACGACGCGCGAGGTGGCGGCGTCCCAGAGAAACGCTCCCGCGCTGCCTCCCGTGACGATCTTCGTTCCGTCAGGCGACCATGCCGCGCAGTTCAGAGTCCCCAGGCCATAGAATTGGAGCGGTGTGGTTGTCACCCGCTCTGCGGCGTTGGCACCGACTGTTAGGAAAAGAAACGGGACAAGAAGTATTCGATGTTTCATCGCTTGAAGAACCTCCCTTTATTAACCGTGCGTGCGCCGGCAGCACACTCCACCTTCGCCACGCCGAAGGCTTTGGACTGCGGCACGCTCTGCTGCCGCTTTGCTTTTGTCGTCCGTCGTCCAGCCGAACGCCGCGCCTTTGCCCCCGACTCAGCGCTCCTTGCTCATCGCTCCGCACGGCTTTCCGCCGCCACGCTTGGCCGGTTTAAGTTCGCTTCAGAACAGCGGCAGCAGAGCGTGCCGCACTCCACAGAATTGCAGCGGCGTCGTTGTGATCTGCTCAGCGGCATGGACACCCACCGTCAGGAAAAGAAACGGGACAAAAAGTATTCGATGTTTCATGGTTCGATGGGCCTCTCTTTATTGACTGTGCGTGCCTGCCGCAAACCCGACATTCGCCGGGCCGAAGGCTTTGGACTGCGGCACGCTCTGCTGCCGCTTTGCTTTTGTCGCCCGTCGTCCAGCCGAACGCCGCGCCTTTGCCCCCGACTCAGCGCTCCTTGCTCATCGCTCCGCACGGCTTTCCGCCGCCACGCTTGGCCGGTTCAAGTTCGCTTCAGAACAGCGGCAGCAGAGCGTGCCGCACTCCACAGAATTGCAGCGGTGTGGTTGTGACCTGTTCGGCGCGCGCACCCGTCGCCAGCAGCCAGCCACTGATCACCAGCCACCAGCAACCGACAAGCAGCAATCTCGGTGAAGCGCGCATCGGTTCCTCCTTGCGTCACTTTCCAACGGCTTTTGATCGTTGGTCGCATATTTCGGGGAAGCGTTCAACTGTTTTTTTTGTAAACACGGATTGTACGGATTCCGCAGATCAAAATCCTTAAACGCAGAGCGCGCTGAGAACGCAGAGAAAGGCAAAAACAAATCTATCCACGAAAAGACACGAAGGCTCACGAAGAGGAGAAAATGCAAAGCCAACAACAGAATAAAGCGTTCCAACGCAGAGAGCGCTGAGAACGCAGAGAGAAGCAAAAACAAATCTATCCACGAAAAAACACGAAGGCTCACGAAGAAGAGAAAAATGCAAAACCAACAACAGAATAAAGCGTCCCAACGCAGAGTGCGCCGAGAACGCAGAGAAAGGCAAAAACAAATCTATCCAGGAAACGACACGAGGTTACACGAAGAAAGGAGAAAGGCAAAACGATCACGGGTATAGGGATTTTGGGCCTTTGTAGATGCGGATGCTGCCTTGGATCGTTTGGACAAGTGTGAAATGCTGATCGAGCCATTTCTTGATCGCCGGCACGTCGTTCAACGCATAGTCGGGGGCGACATACCAGATCCGTTTGCCGCTTCGCGCCAGGGGCGGCAGATTCTGCGCGTCGCCCGATCCCGCCTCCGTCAGCGAACGGCGCAGTTCGAGCGGCAGGTAATGGCCCAAACAAATGTAGGTGAAATCCACGCCGGGAACAATGAGGTCGTTCTCTTGAACGTTCTTTTTCAGGAAAGCAACCGTCGAGCGCCAGTCCTGTTTCTGTTCCAGCGCCCAACGGCGGTATGATTTCAGATTCCTGGACGAGTAGAATCCCACAAGCAAAACCACGACGAGTGCCAGTCCGCATCGCGCCGCCCATCCCGCGGCGCGAATCGGGAGCCTCCCGGCACGTTCCCAGAAGAAATGCACAACCCCGGCAAGCCCGATGGAACTGAACATCAAGAAAAACGGCAACGGGGCGATCAGATAGCGCGGGGCAAGAAAGTGCTTGGGGCGGAGCACTCGGAAGAACAAGGCAGGCAGCAAGATCAACAGCGTAAGAAACAAGAGATTCAGGCCGCGCGGTTTCTTCGTGGCCACGGTATCGCCCAGAATAATCAAGACGATCGGAATGATAAAGACGGAGTAGGAAAAGGGCAGCCACGTCTGGGTTGCCGACACCAGCCAAGGAATGACGCGGGTATCGTAACTGTAGCCGCGACTTTGCGCAAAGTCCTGATAGGTCCTGGCGGCCCAAAGCACCGACGGAAGAAACAGAAGTCCAAGAATGCAGCAGATGGCAACGAGCCAGGTCAAACGAATCGTCAGGTCCTGTTGCCAGGTTTTGCGTTCCATGTAGTAGTGGCCGAGCCAGCCGAGCGCATAGATGACCAGGCAAGCCTCCACGAAGCTATAGAAGTAGGACGTGTATAGACCCACCAGCGAGGCAAGGCCCCAGGCTATCCACCAGCGCGCCTTGTTTTGAACAATCGAATGGTGCATCAGATAGAATGAAAGCAGCGAGAGGAGAACAAGGAGTGAGTAGGCGCGAGCCTCGCGCGAATAGTAGAGGTGCCGATCGGAAAAGGCCAGAAACAGACTGGCCAACACCGCGGCAAGGCGGTCGCGGCTGAGCGAAAATGCAACATAGGCGATGAGGCCAACGGACAGACTCCCAAAAACGGCACACGGCAGACGAACCCAAAACTCGCTGGTCCCGAACTGCTGACTCAGCCATTCGAAAAAAAACGACATGAACAGGGAGGCGTTGTGTTGCAGAATAAATCGGGGGCCACGAACCGCTGTCTGGGCCGTAATGATTTCATCGAGCCAAAGACACGACACCCCCAACCCGCGGAAGCGAAGCCATGCTCCCATAACGAAAATGCTGCCGAGGACGACCAGGAGAATGCTGTTGCTCGCGCTCGGCAAGCGCCGGGATTCGAGCGGCGAGATCTCGCTGCTCGGTCTGGGACTTTCAGCGAACGTTTTCGCCATATTCAACCGGTCTTCGAAATGATAAGCAAGCGCCGTGACGCTGCCGGCTCGACCCGGCCCCATGCCTTTCACATCAACATGAGTCAGCGCCACGGTCCAGATACAGTACAATTCAATGCGTTACGTCTGAGAAACGATCGAACGCTTGTGGCTGTTAGCCTGCGAAAAACCGCAAATGACCAGCATAGATTCGGATGTCCCGACTCAATTCGCAGAATGACAGCCCGCGCCACAGGAGTTTTGCAAAAGCCCCTCCAGACTTGTCTCACATGGTCGCGCGAACCACTTCTTCGACCGTCGTTTTGCCGCGGATCACCTTGAGAATTCCCTCTTCGCGAATGTTGCGCATTCCCTTGTGACGCGCCATCTCGCGGATTCTCGAGCCCGGCGCATTTTGCTCCAGCAAGATGCGCAATTCACGATCCGGAATGAACATTTCAAAGAGGCCGATGCGTCCGTAAAAACCCGTTTTCTCGCAGTGGGTACATCCCTCGCCCTTGTAAAAGATGATATCCTTTGCGGTCTGGTCCAATCGCAGCTGCGCCAGAGCCCTAGATTCGGACTTATAAGGCTTCTGGCACTCCGTGCAATTCACGCGAATCAGGCGTTGGCCGATGATGATGATCAGCGCCGGCGCGTAGCGGCGCGAATCTACTCCCATATCGGCCAAGCGGGTGAAAACGGTCGTGGTGTCAATCGTGTGCATAGTGGTCATGACCAAGTGACCCGTGATGGCCGAATGGATGGCCATTTCGGCTGTTTCTTTGTCGCGGACCTCGCCGACCATGATGACATTGGGATCCTGGCGGACAATCGAGCGCAGTCCGGTGGCAAACGTAAAGTTGACCGCGGGATTCACCTGCATTTGGCTGATCCCTTTCAGCTCATATTCAATAGGGTCTTCGAGCGTGATAATGTTCTTCTCGCCCGTGTTGATCTGGCTGAGCGCCACATAAAGAGTCGTGGATTTGCCGGAGCCCGCCGGACCGGTGACCGCAATTAGGCCATGAGGCCGGCGGATGGCCTGCTCGAAGTAAGCAAGATTCTGCTCTTCGAGACCCAATCCGCCGGGTCCGACCATGATGGTGCGTTGGTCGAGCAGCCGCATGCTGACCTTTTCGCCATGGACCGTCGGCGAGGTGTTCACCCGCATGTCAATGTCGGCCTTGTCCACCCAAATCGAGAATTTGCCGTCCTGGGGCATGCGACGCTCGGCGATGTCGAGGTTGGCCATGACTTTGATCGCCGAAACCACCGACGGAACCATGAGCTTGGCGAGAAACAAGGTGTCGTAGAGAACCCCATCAATGCGGCTGCGAATCGTGGCGCCCTCGGCCGCGGGGTCTATATGGAGATCGCTGGCGCGCGACCGAGCCGCCCGCGTGATCACCGCTCGTACCAATTTGAGCGTCGCGTCCTTCTCGATGGTGGATTCGGCATAGTGGCCGCGACGGCGGCGTACCTCGTGTTCGAGCTGCCCCACGAGGTGCTGGATATAGTCGTCAATATTGTGAATCGGCGTAATGTTCTCGCCGCAATGCGGACAAACGAAGAAATTGAAATCCGAGTAGTCCTCAATGTTGTCTGTCGGCTTTTTGCACACCGGACAGCGTTCCTTGCCGCGCTTGGGCATCCGCAGGGAGCCGATGAAGTAGCCGATCAACGCAAAGGTGCCCAGATAGCGAACGTGCGGCAGCCAGAGCGATGCACCGATATCGGCCTTGCGTGTGCGAGCCCGCAGGAATTTCCCCGGAATGATCCAGAAGATCAAAAGGAACGCCGGGATACCGATGATGAATACCAGGTATTCCGCTTGAAAGAATTCCCCTTCCAGGAACTGGTCCCAGATCTCGCTGAGAACCGTCCAATCGCGCGCCTTGATTCGTTCCCAGTAAGAGCGCTGGTCTTTGGCGGGAGCGGGCGAGCCGGCTGGCGACGGCGGCTGCGCAGAAGACTGAACGGGTGAACCTGGCGGGGGAACAGCCGGTATGCGCACAGGCGTCGGTTCGGGGCCGGTCGGCGATCCCGGAGGCTTCGGCGCGAAGAGGCTCTTCACACGCACCTCGTAGGCGGCCGATTCCAGGATTTTTCTCGCCTCCGTTCGAGCCCGTTCGTTCGTCGCATATGTCTCGGCCATTGTTGCGGCGTGCGACGCGATGATCGCCGCGTTTGGCTCTGCGTTGCCCGGGGGCCGGCGATAATACTTGGCCAGTCCCAACCAAGCGACGGCATTGCTTGGATCCAGCGACCGCGCCCTCTCGAGATCCGCCAACGCCTGCTTGGCGTAGCCGGCGTCCTTGTGCTCAAGAGTGTCCATTGCCCGCTCGGCAAGCTGGCGCGAGTAAGTGCGCTGGCTCTGGCTGGTCGCCTCGTCGAGGCGTTGCACATAGCGGCTGCGCAAACCGCCGGCTTCGAGAATCGTCCGCCCCTCAACGGTTCCTATCTTGTCGCGCGCCGTCTGATAGGCCGCGAGCGCCTCGTCGTACGCGTTGATGCGAGCCAGCCCATCGGCCTTGTTGATCTGGGCATCCAGCGCGCGCCGAAAGACTTGGGCCGACTGGTCGCGCGAGGCCGGATCGTCGCGCCAGCGACTCAGCGCCTGTTCCATCGCCGCCTCGGGGTTGCGCTCGATCAACGTGTTCGGGTCTTCGACTTTGGGTGGCGCCGCCGCCGGGATGACTTGGACCACCTTGGCGGGCTTGAGCGTCATCTCGATCGGGCCGCCCTCGCCTGCGAACCGCAATTGCCATCCTTCGGCGACGCGCGTGGCTTGCGCCTCAATGGACAGGGTCGTTCCACGCTCATCCCGAATGACGACCGTGTCGGCGAAAAGCACGCCGCCAACCGACGAAACCGCGGCCAGCAAGAGGAAAATGGGAACCTGCCTCATCGAGCGTTTCTCTGCCTCATCGTGCACAGGCGGAACTCCGCACGTCGCCTTTGCTCCCTCGACATAGCCTGCCAAATTCCCTTTTCTTCATAGAATCTCTAGTCTTCCCGTCCGTGTCTCGCAAGCTTTTTCAGAGACGACACTTGGGTCTATCCGCGCCTGCTCGGCAGTTCATTGTCGAATTTCGCCAGCGGCGAAGACTGGACAACCAAAACCGGCATAGGCAAGATTCGGCACAGAAGGGAGCAAGAAGGCGATGGTCTTGCCGGCGGAATGGATCGCGCGAATGCGTTGCTGCCTGATTGCCGAACGGGCACAGTGTCGGGTGGGCCTCGAAGAGACGGTTGAGGCGGCATTGCGCGCCGGGATTCGCACCGTTCATCTGCGCGAGAAACAGGCCGCAACGCTCGAACTCCATGATCTGGCGCGACGATTGCGCCAACCGACGCGGCGGCACCATGCCCTGCTTGTGATCAACGACCGCGCCGACGTCGCGCTCGCGGTGGAGGCCGACGGCGTTCATCTGGGCTGGCAATCGCTGCCTGTCGCCGAAGTGCGCAAGATTGTCGGCGGCGATCGTCTGATTGGCAAATCGGTGCACAATCTCGAAGAAGCGCAACGGGCGGAAGCCGAGGGTGTGGATTACCTTCTCGCCGGTCCGGTTTTCGACACGCCATCGAAGGTCGGGCTGGTGCCGACCCTGGGACTCGATCGGCTGGGCGAAATCTGCCGAACCGTCACGTTGCCGGTTATCGGCCTCGGCGGGATTGAGCCGTCGAACGCCGCAGCCATCATCGCAGCCGGAGCCAAAGGCATCGCCGTCATCCGCGCCATTCTCGCCGCGCCCGATCCGGGCGAGGCCGCCAGAGATTTGCTCGCATCTATCCGCCCCTGACCGCCCCCGTATGGTTGCTGCGAATAGGCCAGGACAGAGGGAGGGCTTTGTTTTCCAATTGCCCGGGGGCCGATCGGGAATTGTGACGAGATGCACCCTCTTCTTTTCGGTCGCCGCCATCGAGGTTGACAATCCCGTTACTTCCAAGTCTTCTTACCGCGGCGGCAAGGAGGGCGGTTTTTGTGCGGCCCGGTGCAAGGGATTGCAGGTCGCGGCGGTTGATCGGATCAGGGCGGCCATGGTTGAAAGCAGCCACGGCGGTCAGACTTTGGGAACACGGAGGCGAACATGGCG
>Ga0315277_10011920_pt1 | contig 10917 bp, 8 predicted proteins | sample YL17G05_15_MG_FD_203695 | JGI IMG/M metagenome (GOLD analysis project Ga0315277, IMG submission 203695) | Sediment microbial communities from Yellowstone Lake, YNP, Wyoming, USA - YL17G05_15 | ecosystem: Environmental > Aquatic > Freshwater > Lake > Sediment | place: USA: Wyoming | collected... | reverse complement strand
GAGCTGGCCGCGGACCGCATTCCGCCCCGCGAGCATGTCTCCTGTGGCTACAACGACTTCTCCTGGTGTCGCGACGCTCGCCACGCGTACATCACCCGCAACGACCGGACTGATGTCCAGCTCTTCGACATGGAGGCTGACCCGCTCCAAAAGCAGAACCTGGCGGCCGACGAGATCGGGATGGTGAAGACCCTGCAGCAGAAGCTGCTGGCGGACGCCGGCGGGCCGCTGCCGGTTTGAGGCAGCGTAAACGGCTGGCGACGAAAAGGCTCACCCATGAAGGTGGGCCTAACCTCGGTCGTTGCCTGTGGCGCTGGCTTAGCCGAGTTTCACGGAGAGGCAGGTGGTGGTGCGCTGGACACCATCCACCCTCTGGATGCAGTCAGTGATGCAGGTGCCCAGCTTGTCCAGGTCGTCGGCCTCCAGTTGGACGATGACGTCGAAGGGGCCGGTGACGGTGTCCACCAATACCACCTGAGCGTCCTCGTGCTTGAGCGCCTTGACGGCCTCACCCACGGCCTTCGCCTTCCCCACATCTGCTTCGATGAGGACATAGCCCCGCACCGACATGTTTTCCATACCTCCCGCTCGTGCTTTCGTGACACACCCAGGCCGATGATACGCCAGGCCCGCAGGCTGTCAAGTCCCGTGGCCGCCCGTTGACCCTCCCACCGCCGTCGCCCATAATGGCGTCCGAAGCAGAGAGAGCTATGACAGATACGCCACAAAGCATAGGGCAACTGGAGCGAGAAGCGGCCGCCGCGCTGGCGGCCGCCGTCGACGAAGCGGCCCTCGAGGCGTGGCGCATCGCCTACCTGGGCCGGAAGGGCCACCTGACCCTGGTCCTGCGCGGGCTGGCTGCGCTGCCCATCGAGGAGCGCCGGCGGGTGGGGGCAGCCGCCAACCGCCTCAGGGAGGACCTTGAGCAGGCCTTCAAGACCAGGCGGGAGGAGGTCCTGCACCAGCGAGTCGCCGCCACCATCGAGAGCGGGCGGCTGGACGTTACCCTCCCCGGACACCCCATCCCTACGGGCCGCCTCCACCCGGTGACGCAGACGCTGCGCGAGGCGCTCGACGCCTTCGTCGCCATGGGCTTCTACGTCGCCGAGGGGCCGGAAGTGGAGTGGGACCGCTACAACTTCGAGGCCCTGCGCATCCCCAAGGGCCACCCGGCCCGCGACATGTTCGCTACCCTCTGGGTGGACGTCCGCCGCAACGGCGAGTACGAGATGCTCCTGCGCACCCACACTTCGCCCAACCAGGTGCGAATCATGGAGCAGCACCAGCCTCCCATCCGGGTGGTGGTGCCCGGCCGCTGCTACCGCTATGAGGCCACCGACCCTACGCACGAGTGGATGATGCACCAGGTAGAGGTGCTGGCCGTCGATGAGGGGATCAGCATGGCGGAGCTGAAGGGCACTCTCTTCGAGTTCGCCCGCCGCCTCTTCGGCCAGGAGCGCCAGGTGCGCTTTCGCTGCGACTACTTCCCCTTCGTCGAACCGGGCGTGGACATGGCCATCGACTGCTTCCTCTGCCGCGGCGAGGGCTGTCGCACCTGCAGCGGAACGGGGTGGATCGAGATAATGGGCGCGGGTATGGTGCACCCCGAGATCCTGACCAACATGGGCTACGATGCCGACCGCTACACGGGCTTTGCGGCCGGCATGGGCATCGAGCGCATCTGCATGCTCCGCCACGGCATCGAGGACATCCGGCTCTTCTACAGCAATGACCTGCGATTCCTGGAACAGTTCTGATCACGCACGATGAGAGTCTCCCTTAAGTGGCTGGCTGAGTACGTGGACCTGCCGCTGCCGGCCAAGGAGCTGGCGCACCGGCTCACCATGTCCGGCAGTGAGGTCGATGCCATTCTCTCCACAGGGGGAGAGTGGGATCTTATCTCCGTCGGGCAGGTGGTGGCCGTGGAGCGACACCCCAACGCCGACCGCCTCACTCTGACCACCGTGAATCTCGGCGGCAGCGAGCGCATGACGGTGGTCTGCGGGGCGCCCAACGTGGCCGTCGGCCAGAAGATCGCCTTCGCCCGCACCGGCGCCCGGCTCATCGACGGGCACACGGGGGAGCTTACCGTGCTGCGCGCCGCCCGCATCCGGGGGTTGGAGTCAGCGGGCATGGTCTGCTCCGAGAAAGAGCTGGGCCTCTCCGACTACCACGAAGGCATCCTGGTGCTGCCGGCGGACGCGCCCATAGGCACCCCCCTGGCCGAGTACCTGGGCGACACCATCCTTGACCTGGACATCACCCCCAACCGGCCTGATTGCCTTTCCGTGCTGGGCGTGGCCAGGGAGGTGGCCGCCCTCACCTCCGCCTGGGGCGGAGGTGCCTCCGGTGGAGGCAGCTCGGTGCGGGAGCCGCCTCACACCTACCCCGAGGAGGGCCCACTCATACAGGAGAAGGTGTCGGTGGAGATCGCCGACCCAGACCTCTGCTCTCGCTATGTGGCGACCCTCATCGAGGGGGTGAAGGTGGGGCCTTCGCCGGCCTGGATGCAGGAGCGCATCGTCGCCGCCGGCATGCGCCCCATCAACAACATCGTCGACATCACCAACTACGTCATGATGGAGCTGGGCCAGCCTCTCCACGCCTTCGATTTCGAGCGCATTGGCGGAGGGAAGATCATCGTGCGCCGCGCCCGCCCGCGGGAGCCCCTCACCACGCTGGACGGCGTCCAGCGGCGCCTGGAGCCCGAGATGCTGGCCATCGCCGACGCCACGAAGCCCGTGGCTCTGGCCGGGGTCATGGGCGGCGCCGACAGCGAAGTATCGGACGCCACGACCAGCGTCCTGCTGGAAGCAGCTAACTTTAACAACATAACCATCCGCCGAACGAGCAATGCCCTCAAGATGAAGAGCGAGGCCTCCTCCCGCTTCGACAAGGGCCTCAGCCCTGAGCTCGCCGCTTTCGGCGCCCGCCGGGCGACCAAGCTCATCGTGGAGCTGGCCGGCGGCCGCGCCGCCCACGGCATCGTGGACGTCTACCCCGGCAAGGCCCCCGAGACCCGCATCGAGGTGCGCCGTAGCCGCATCCAGCAGGTGCTGGGAATCGACCCACCCACTTCCCGAGTGCGGAGCGTCCTTGCCGCCCTGGGCTTCGGCTGCCGCTGGCAGCCCCCGGACACCTATCAGGTGCTCGTGCCGTACTGGCGCACCGACGTCCGCATCCCCGACGACGTGGTGGAGGAGGTGGGTCGCATCGTCGGCTACGACCAGATCCCGGTGGGCCTGGTACGAGGCGCCATTCCACCGGCGCCGCCTCAGGCTCTGAGGGAGTTGCGCGAGCAGGTGCGAGACGCACTGGCTGGCGCCGGCATGCAGGAGGTAATCACGTACTCCCTCACCACGCTGGAGACCATCCAGCGCGTCGTATCCCCGGAGGCGCTGGCCGCCAGCCCGCCCCTGCACATGGCCAACCCCATGAGCTCCGAGCATGAGTGGCTCCGGCCCAGCCTGCGGGCGAGCCTGCTGCGCACGCTGGCCGCCAACCAGCGCCAGCGCGAGGGGCCCGTGGCCCTCTACGAGGTGGCAAGGGTCTACTTGAGCCAGGGCCAGGATCTGCCCCGGGAGCCGGAGCACGCCGCCGGAGTCGTCAGCGGGAGACGGCTGGACCGCTGGGGTCACGTCACGGAGGAGGATCTGGACTTCTTCGACGCCAAGGGATACCTGGAGCACCTCTTTGCCCGTCTGGGGGTGACTCCGACCTTCGAGGAAGGTGAGGAGTACGCCCTGGTGCCGGGCCGTACGGCCCGAATCATCCTCGGCGAGCGAGCCGTGGGAGTGCTGGGCCAGGTGGACCCGCGGCTGGCCGCCGCGTTCGACATCGACGGGGACGTTTTCCTGTTCGAGCTGGTGCTGGACGAGGTGCTAGCAGTCCTCTCAGGCAGGGAGGCGCATCGCTACGAGCCGGTGCCCCGCTTCCCGCCCGTGGTCCAGGACCTGGCCGTCGTCGTAGACGAGGCGGTGACGGCGGCGCAGGTCCAGTCCATCATCCAGGCAGCGGCGCTGGTGCGGCGGGCGCAGCTCTTCGACGTGTACACGGGGGAGCCCGTGCCAGCGGGCAAGAAGTCGCTCGCCTTCTCCGTCACCTACCAGTCACCGGACCACACCCTGACCGACGAGGAGGTGGCGCGCGCCCACCGCGGCATCGTCGAGCGGCTCAAGCGCCAGCTAGGCGCCACGCTGCGCGGGTAGCCGCCACCCGACGAACGACTCCTCGCGTTTCCTCCAGTCGAACCCAGCCACCGCTCTCCTACCGATGATGGCCCGATTGACATCGCAGAAGGGGGGCGTATGGTCATTAGGAGAACAGCCGGACACAGTGCTGGGGGAGTGCAGAGGGGGCTTCCCCCCTCTGCCGGGGGTCTGGGGGTGTCCCCCAAATTCCATTCTTCCCCAGGGTGGGCGGGCGGGCAGAACCACCTATCCCTAAGGCGCGTCGGGCCAAACGGTTCATAACCATAGGCCTGACCTTCCGAATGAGCCTTGGGGCTGCTATTGAGAGGGGCGACCGGCCGGTCGCCCCCACACATGTCTTGAGATGGGTGCCTGGCTAGGCCATGCCCAGAGCGCCGCGGGCGGTGGCCACCACAGAGGAGAAGGCGCCGGCGTCGCGGACGGCGAGGTCGGCCAGCATCTTGCGGTCCACCTGCACGCCGGCCTTGATCAGGCCCTCGATGAGGCGCGAGTAGCTGAGGCCGTTGAGACGGGCGGCGGCGTTGATGCGGGTGATCCAGAGGCGGCGCATGTCACCCTTGCGCTCCCGGCGGTGCCGGTAGGCATAGTCCAGGGCATGCAGGACTGACTCGTTGGCGCGCCGGAAGATGCGGTGGCGGAGACCCTTGTGGCCCCTGGCGAGGGCGATGATCTTCTTGTGATGGCGTCGGGCGGTGGTGCCCCGTTTGACGCGGCTCAAGGACGATTCCTCTCTTGCGGTTAGCGCCGCCCGTAGGGCAGAAGCCGACGCAGGCGCTGGCGGGCCGTCGGGTGAACCTCCATCATCTCGCTGAAGAGGGCCTTGGCTCGGCGCGACTTGCGGCGACGCAGATGGCTCCTGTTCCCCTTGGGCTGCATTATCTTCCCGCTTCCCGTGACGTGGAAGCGGCGCTTGACGCCCTTGTGAGTCTTGAGTTTCGGCAAGCTTAGGTCTCCGTGCTGGCCACCGGCACCTGCTCCTCCCCCTCACCCCCGGGCTCTTTCGGCTGCCTGCTCGGCTGCTTGGGGGGGAGAGGGGTCAAGATCATGCTCATGAAGCGACCTTCCATGGTCGGCGGCCGCTCGAGAATGGCGATCTCCTTCAGCTTATCGTAGATGCGATCCAGCAGGTCCCGCCCGATCTGGGGGTGGGTGAGCTCCCGACCCCGGAACATCACGGAGACCTTGACCTTATCGCCTTCACGCAGGAGTTTCTCGGCGGTGCGCGCCTTAAAGTCCACATCGTGGCTACCGATCTTGGGCTTGAACCTGACCTCGCGCAGCACCACATGATGCTGGTGCTTGCGGGCGTCGCGCTCCTTCTTGGACTGCGCATACTTGTACTTGCCGTAGTCCAGAACGCGGCAGACAGGAGGGTCGACGTTAGGGGCGACCTCCACAAGATCGAGGTCGGCCTTGCGGGCGATATCAAGCGCCTGGGCGACAGGCATGACGCCCAGGCGTTCGCCGTTTCCTCCTATGAGTAGGACTTCACGCGCCCGAATGTACTCGTTGGTGCGGAGTTCTCGAGCTATCCCTGCACCCTCACGGAAGACCTACAGCCAGATGCAAACCCCCTGACGCTGGCAACTATAACACGCGACTTCTGGGTCGTCAATCACTTGTGGAGCGAAGGTTGCTCTTGACAGCTTCCAAGGGGCCTATCTAGTATGGAGGCGGTCCGGTGCGAGACATTGCGGCGGCGAGGCCCTGGGAAGACCGGACTGAAGGTATCCTCTTTGTCATCGACAGGCGAAGAACCTCCGCCGGGTAGCGACGGCAGCCATAGAGCCCCCCTGTCCCGTCAGCCACGCCTTCTCACAGCGGTTCGAGCACGGTTGGGCGCTCCTGCCCGCACTTGGGACCATCTTCCCGTGATTTCCTTGGAAGCTGATTGAGCACGGTCGTCGGGCCACCGCACCTGCTGCGGCAGCCTGCGACCGGCGTCATGTAAGAGGACGGCTGGAGACGTGAACGACTGGATGGCGGTCATCCTGGCGGCGGGGAGGGGCAAGCGCATGCGCTCCTCCCGGCCCAAGGTGCTGCACACCCTGGCCGGGCGGCCCATGATCCGATGCGTGGCTGACACCCTGCAAAGGGCCGGCTTCAAGCGACCCATCGTCGTAGTGGGACAGGGCGGCGCTGAAGTGCGGGAGGCCCTTGGCGATGGTTTCCTCTATGTCGACCAGCGCCGGCGCCTGGGCACGGGTCACGCCCTCCGCCAGGCCGAACCCCTGGCCAGCGCCGCCGCCCACGTCCTAGTCATGAACGGCGACATCCCCCTCGTCTCCGTCGAGACGGTGTCCGCCCTGGTGGCGCGCCACCGAGAGCGCGGCGCCGATCTCACCTTCCTGACGGCCTGTGTCGAGGACTCGAGGGGCCTCGGCCGCCTCCAGAGGGACGGCGACGGGCGGCCCGTAGCCGTCGTTGAGGAGGCGGAGTGCCAGGGGCCCGCCGGCGGCCCGGCCGAGGTCAATGTAGGCGTCTATTGCTTCCGGGGTTCCTGGCTCTGGCCCCGCCTGCGGCGGCTTCCTCGCAGCGGCAGCGGCGAGTACTACCTGACGGAGCTCATCGCAAGCGCCGCCCGCGACGGCGACCGCCTGGAAGCCGTCGTCGCCGCCGAGCCGGAAGAGGCCATCGGCATCAACGATCGCCTCCAACTGGCCCAGGCCGAGGCCATCATGCGCGAGCGTATTCGCCGCCATCACCTGCTGGCCGGCGTCACCATGATCGAGCCGTCCACCGTGTACGTCGATGCCGGCGTGGAGATCGGTGAGGACACCGTCCTCTGGCCGAACACGTACCTGACGGGCTCGACCCGCGTAGGCCGGAACTGCGTGCTTGGCCCTGATGCCTTCCTGGTCGATAGCCGGGTGGGCGCCCGCTGCCGCGTCACCTCCTCGGTGCTGGAGGGCGCCGTGCTGGAGGATGACGTGAAGGTAGGACCCTTCAGCCACCTGCGGCCGGGGTCGTACATAGAGCAAGGAGTAAACATAGGCAACTTCGCCGAGGTGAAGAACGCACGGCTGGGCCGCCGCACCAGGATGGGCCACTTCAGCTACATCGGCGACGCCCGGGTAGGCAGGGACGTGAACATCGGCGCCGGGGCCATCACCTGCAACTTCGACGGGACGCGCAAGCACCGCACCATCATCGGCGATGGGGCCTTCATCGGCAGCGACACCATGCTGGTGGCGCCGGTGGAGGTGGGTGAGCGGTCGGCCACGGGCGCCGGCTCCGTGGTGAACCGCAACGTGCCGCCCGACAGCCTGGCCGTAGGGGCGCCGGCCCGCATCCGGCCCCGCCGAACCCGCCGCAGCAAGGGAGCGTGAGCCTCTTTGGATAGCCATAGCTGGCTGGGGCTGGTCTTGCTGGCGGGTGCTCTCGTCCTCTTGGTCTCCGTCGCCGCCGCCGAGGCCGGCGTCTCGCTGAACCAGGCCCGCCTTCACCTCTTGGCAGGCAGGGGCGTCCCCCGCGCCCAGCTTCTGCATGCCTCGGCGCCGGCAGACGCCCGCAGGGAGCACGAGACCCTTCTGGGTTCGCTAGCCCTGGCGCGCAGCCTGGCGGTGGTCGCTGCCAGCGCCCTAGCCTTCTTCCTTGTCTCCCGGGTCATCGGCAGCACCTGGGGGGCCGTTGGTATAGCAGTGGCCGGGAGCCTGGGAGTCCTGGCCCTGCTGGAGACCGCGGTCCGCTCTGTCGTACGCGAGAGCCCGGAGCGCTGGGGATTTCGCCTTTTCCCTCTTGTCCGGGTCTTCCGCCTCATCTTTGGGCTGCCCGCCCTGGCCCTGGTCCGGTCTGGGCACGCCCTGCTGCGCTCGCGCCCCGTCGAAGGTGAACCCGAAGAGGCCGCCGAGGAGGACGACTCCCTCCTCCACCTGATGGAGATGGAGGAGGCCAACGGTGGCATCGAAGCCGAGGAACGGGCCATGATCCGGGGCATCATCAACCTCGTAGATACGGCTACCCGCGAGATCATGGTGCCCCGCATCGACATCGTGGCCGTGGACACCGACGCTACGGTCGAAGAGGTCATGGCCCTCATCATGGAGCGCGGCTACAGCCGTATCCCTCTCTACGAGGGCACCATCGACAACGTGGTGGGCGTCCTCTACGCCAAGGACTTCCTGCGCTATCTGGCCCGCGGCGCTCACGCGCCCAGCCTCAAGGACATCGCCCGGCCGCCCTACTTCATCCCGGAGTCCAAGAAGGTAGACGAGCTCCTGGCCGAGATGCGTCTGAACCGCGTCCACATGGCCATCGTCGTCGACGAGTACGGCGGCACGGCCGGCCTGGTGACCATCGAGGATCTGCTGGAGGAGATAGTGGGTGAGATCGAGGACGAGTACGACCGCAGCGAGGTGACCGTGGAGCGCCTCGGCCCCAACGAGGCCATCCTGGATGCCCGGGTGAGCATCGACGACCTGAATGAGATCTTCGGCCTCACCATTGAAGGCGAGGACTTCGACACCGTGGGCGGCTTCGTCTACCACCTCCTGGGCAGGGTCCCCATCCCCGGCGACGAGGTCTCCGCCGACGGCCTCCGCCTGCGTGTCCTCAGCGTGCTCGGCCGGCGCATCAAGAAGGTGCGGGTCGCCCGCGAACCCGCTTCCACAGAGCCGGCCGCCGGAGAATCGCACGAGCGCGCCTGAGGCAGCCCGTTTGTTGCCCAAGAAACGCCTGTGCTACAATGGCCGTCCGATGGCACACTATGACGCCAGCGACCTGAAGTACTGGGTGGCCTTCGCCCGCATGCCGCGCGTCGGGCGGGCGCGCATCATGCTGCTCGAGCGCCACTTCGGGCGGCTAAGCGAGGCCTGGCAGGCCGGCGCCGCCGACCTGAGGGCGGCCGGCCTCGACGCATCCACCATCACCACGATCGTCGCCGAGCGGCCGCGCATCTCGCTCGACGTAGACATGGAGAACCTGGCCCGCGCCGGCGTCCAGGCCCTCACCTGGCACGATCCGGCCTACCCGCCCAAGCTGAAGGAGATCTACGACCTGCCACCCATCCTGTACGTGCGCGGCCATCTGACCCCCGCCGACGAGTGGGCGGTGGCCGTTGTGGGGACGCGGCGGGCCTCGGTCTACGGGCGCCAGGCGGCGGAGGAGTTCGCGGGCAGCCTGGCCCGCAACCGGGTGACCGTCGTCAGCGGGCTGGCGCGGGGCATCGACTCCATCGCCCACCGGGTGGCGCTCCAGGCCGGAGGCCGCACGATCGCCGTGCTGGCCTGCGGGCTGGACCTGGTCTACCCGCCGGAGCACCTGCGCCTGGCCCAGGAGATCATGGAGAGCGGCGCCCTCATCAGCGACTATCCTCTGGGCACACAGCCTCGGAGCGAGTACTTCCCGCGTCGCAACCGCATCATGAGCGGCATCAGCCTGGGCGTCCTGGTGGTCGAAGGCAGCGTGACCAGCGGCGCCCTCATCACGGCTCGCCAGGCCCTGGAGCAGAACCGCGAGGTCTTCGCCGTGCCGGGCAGCATCTACTCCCCGGGCTGTCGGGGCACCAACAAGCTCATCCAGGACGGCGAGGCGAAGCTGGTGGCCGGCGTCCAGGACATCCTGGTGGAGCTGAACCTGACCATGGCCACCTACCAGATGGAGATGAAGGAATTGGTGCCCGTCGATGAGGCCGAGGCGGCCCTCCTAAAGTATCTATCCGCGCAACCGACACACATAGACGAGGTGAGGCGCTCCTGCGGATTGCCCATCACTGCCGTCAGCAGCGCTCTGGCTATGCTAGAGCTCAAGGGCAAGGTCCGCCAGGTGGGAGGCATGAACTACGTGCGGGTCCGGGAGACCGCCTAGACAAAGCAGTAGAGTGGCAAAGAAGAAGCGCAACCTGGTCATCGTCGAGTCGCCGGCCAAGGCCCGCACCCTGGCCGGTTTCCTGGGCCCGGGCTACGACGTTCGCGCCTCCATCGGGCACGTGCGCGACCTCCCACGCTCCCGGCTGGGTGTTGCCGTAGAGGAGGGCTTCGCCCCCCGCTACGTGGTGCCCCGCGAGAAGCGGGAGGTGGTGCGCAAGCTGAAGGAGGCGGCCCAGGACGCCGACATAGTCTACCTGGCCACCGACCCCGACCGTGAGGGCGAAGCCATCTCCTGGCACCTGGTGCAGGCCGCTGAGCTCGGCCAGCGCCCCTACCACCGCGTCGTCTTCCACGAGGTGACGCCCGAGGCGGTGCGACAGGCCTTCCGCCACCCCCGCGACATCGACATGCGACTGGTCGATGCCCAGCAGGCCCGGCGCGTCGTCGACCGGCTGGTGGGTTACAAGGTCAGCCCTCTACTCTGGAAGAAGGTGCGCCGCGGCCTCTCGGCGGGGCGCGTGCAGTCGGCGGCCCTGCGCATGGTGGTGGACCGCGAGCGCGAGATCGAGGGCTTCCTGCCGCGCGAGTACTGGACGATCGACGCACGCCTGTCCCCACCCGGCTCCGCCTCGCCGGAGGAGGGCTCTTTCACTGCCCGCCTGACGGGCCTGGCTCCCGGCGGAGGCCGGCACAAGAAGCTGGAGGTCCCGAGCGCAGAGGAGTCGGCCCGCCTCGTCGCCCTCCTGGAGAAGGCCGCCTACCGGGTGGCGGAGGTCAAGGAGCGCAGGCAACCCCGGCGCCCGTCGCCGCCGTTCACCACCAGCACCCTCCAGCAGGAGGCCTCGCGGCGCTTCGGCTTCTCGGCCAAGCGCACAATGGCCGTAGCCCAGCAGCTCTAC
>Ga0315277_10011918_pt1 | contig 10918 bp, 10 predicted proteins | sample YL17G05_15_MG_FD_203695 | JGI IMG/M metagenome (GOLD analysis project Ga0315277, IMG submission 203695) | Sediment microbial communities from Yellowstone Lake, YNP, Wyoming, USA - YL17G05_15 | ecosystem: Environmental > Aquatic > Freshwater > Lake > Sediment | place: USA: Wyoming | collected... | reverse complement strand
ATTCTCACGCGCGAAGGAAAACCCCGCCGATACCAGTACGCCCAAAAAAGACCACCATCATAATCCACAATCGTCGTGTAGCTCTACGGAAAATTGCTAACTCTTATGCATAATCCGAGAAAAGCAGCAGACAAAGAGAAGCTTTGTTTATGCGCGTGCTCTCCTAGCGATTAAAAAGCGAAAAGCAATAGTACCGCGCATTAGATTGCATAATCCGTAAGAGGGGTTTCATAAACGTGAGCGCGGACAAGCACATGGTCAAGGCAGTGACTTTTGATCTTTGGGAGACTCTGTTTTTTGAGAGGGATGGCGATAGCAACCGTAGGAATGCGGCACGCTGTAGCAGCGTTGCAGAGGCTTTCAATAACCTTGGAGTGCCTGTTTCGGCTGAACAAGCGAGTTCGGCTCTGAAGCAGGTGACAGAGTCGCTTTTGAGAGTTTGGGACAGAAGTGATGATGTCAGCCACATAGAGCAGCTTGAGCTTGTCGTCAGGTTTGTTTCGAATGGTTCACTTGCCCTGAAGAACGAATGGGTTGAAGAGTTGAGTTCAGCTTATGTTTCGCCTTTTTTCAAGATTCCGCCCTATCTCAACCCAGAGGCTGAAAACGTGCTGGAAGACCTTACAAAAGCAGGAAAGCATATTGGACTGATATGCAACACGGGCGTGACTCCCGGTTTTGCGTTGAGAAGGTTCTTGGAATCAGAAGGAGTGTTGGAGCATTTTGGCTTTCTGGCTTTTTCTGATGAAACAGGCTTTCGAAAACCTAATACTAGGATTTTTCATCTTGTTGCCAGAAAACTGAAAGTTGATCCCTGCGATATTGTGCATGTGGGCGACAACTTGAGGATCGACGTGTGGGGAGCCAAAAATGCGGGATTCAAAGCAATACACTTTGCAAGCGAGGAGGGACGAGACAAGATAGCAGAAGCAGACCCAACATCGCTCGTGGCAATTTCAAGAAACTTTGGTAATCTAACTGAAGATCAGGTAATTCCAGATGGAACAATAAACTCACTAGCGAAGGCAATACAAATAATCGAAAAACTCGAAAACTAGTAATATACTTTGACAATCTTTTTGGCAAAAATCAACGATAAGATGAGATCGCGATGTCCGATATGAGCCATTGACGATGCTGCAAACCTATTTACTAAAACATAAGCAATACGTAGAAGATCATTGAACCTGCAAAGTCTGAGTTCAATCCTTATTAGGGCCAATCGCCAAGTAAGAAATGGTGAAACGGTGTCTTGAACCAGAGAACCTGGGACGCCATAGTATTCACGGGTATCACGGTCGGAATTATCGGGTGCTTTCTGCCTTGGGGTCAGCTCAATCCCCCTTCATCCCCGCTCCCAATTTTTTTCTACTACCCTACGGGCGAGGTGCGAACTGGAATGTCGCTGGCCTCAGGTGTTTACACGTTTGCAGGTCTAATATTTGCAGCATTATTCCAGCTGATCTTCACGTCTAGAAAGAAATTGTATATGATTCTTCTAGTGTTAGTAACAATGCTGATAGGTTTGTCTATTCTAGGAAACTGGATGTATTGGCCAGCTTATGACGATGTTGGAACTTACAATGTTCTCTACGGTGCATACGTGACTCTATTAAGCATAGCAGTTGTCTCTGCAACTGCATTCCTTTACCTTACGCTCAAAGCGGAGAAGCACCTCAGCCCAGGCAAGCCGGGGCAAAAAGACTAATTCAGTCTACATTACTCACTGTAAACCCGGAACTCGTTGATCTTCTAGGGAGATACCACTGTTCTAGGCGAAAATAGACTACTTGCTGATTTTTGCTTTGATTCTTGGGAGAATGTCTTTCTGCATCTGGCTTACACCAAGAGTCGTAATGCAGTATCTATCATCTGCTGTTCTTCTTGTCATTTCGTTCTTCACTAGTTCGCCTAAACGAGTGCTAGTGATTTTTGCGTCCTTTCCTAATTTTGCCTGAAGCTCTTCCTTAGACATTCCATCTGTTTCGCACATTCCTAAATCGTGGCAAACGTGGCTTGCCAGAAGTGACAGCGCCAAAGTCTCATTATCTGTCAAACTATTCCTCGAAACCAACAAGTTCGGGCCTTCCTTGGAAAACGCGATTAGGCCTTCACATTGCCTAGCAAGGCTCTGTAAGTCAATGCTCAATGTTAGCTTCCTCGCAATTTCAAAGGTTGGGAGAAATTCGTTGAAGAACTTGCTTACAAACAGCCAAGCGTCTTCTGAAGAGCCGGAAAAACTTTTTTCCATGTCTTTGTATTTTACTTGAACTGTGACTTTGTCCGGCTGATCGGTCAAGCCATCTTACCTCTAAGCCTAGCCAAAACTTCGTCTTCGATCCACCTCTCGCCCTGCATCGTCAACCTGAACTCAGGTCTGTTCGGATCAGGCTTGAAGACCTGGCCTCGCTTGGTCATCTCGTTCAGTCGGGCGGGAACCATGCATTTCAGGCCGCTCGATTCCAGAAGCTTCTGAATCTGCGCAGCCGTGCTCTTTTTATCGTCCAAAGCGTACAAAGTCAAACCGATAGCCTCGTAATGCGTCAAGTCTTCCCGAGCAATTATCACTGGTCCTTCAGTTGTCGCTTCTACTATGCCTTTTAGCTGAGCCCCTGAAGGCACAATACGGCTCGTTACAAAATTTGAGACTTTCTCCACGAAATCCTCTGGAAAAGCCTCAAGCAAGGTGAGAATCTCTTGTGGGTTCTCGCCTTCGACTATGATCTCGCCGAAAGAAGTCTTTATGCGCGCCTCAACCTTTCTCATTTAGCCTCTCCCCTCGGGCTCAAGGTCTCTTTCTCGGCAAGAATGTAAACAAAACCGGCGTCCGTGCTCCAGCGTCTGACGGTTCCTCTCTGAACGAGCTCCATCAGAATCTTTGCCAAGCTGCGTCCAGAATAGTCAAGTCCATTGGCTTTCAACGCTTCTTTGAGTTCTTCTACGGTGCGTGGCCGCCACTTGCCCCACTCGCTTTCAAGAACGCCCAGAATGGCAACGTCGTTACTCTCCGTCGCTGCGATTTTCGGGTATTCTCCTTTCTGGGCATGGGTCTCCTCTTTCGCGCTTCCCGTTTTAACAGTGAGCGTGGTCACCGTTTTAGGTTTAGCAACCTCGAAGGCCTTCTGTACGTTGCCCATCAGATTAGGCAGGTCTTCTATCGCTTTCAAAACTTCTTCGCGGGTTCCGTTAATTTCCACTTCGCACTCGCCGATTTTCACGCGAAAAGCGAAATTCCCCGATTTTTTTGACGCCTTTTTTGGCAAAGTTATCCCGCTCTATATGTTGCAGGCACTCCTTTTAGAGTTTACGTGTACTGACATATATCGAAAACCGGAATATCGTATTAAATATTAAGATACCCTAATTATGGTACGACACCTTTCCTCAGGGGAAAAACTTGGGCAAAAAAGGAATATCCGTATGGATTCTAAGCTCGCTCACCTTCCTCTCCATCCTCCACCTGTTTGAAGCAATAACTGTTCTGTTTTTCAGCAACCAAATCCGACTTATCCAAATCTATCCCGTTCTAGGCGAAAAATTGATGCAAACCCTCACGCCGGCAACGTATTTTTGGACAAGCGCAATCACAACATTCGCCCTCTGGGGAATCACATGTGCTATCGCCTTTGAAAATCCAGTGGAAGCTTTCCTGAACAAGATACTCTCAGATGCTAAACAACAAACCGGGGTCGAAACCCAAGTGCTCGAAGAAAAAAGCAACGTAATCGACGCGATGTTCGAAACGATAGAATCAAACAACGAAACACTCGCTCACGTCAAAGACATTGTCTACAACACGAGAACAGACGTTAAAGAGATTCAACCCATGAAGGAAAGCATCGAAAAAATGAAAACAGAACTGGGTAGCCTGAAAAGAGAGGTCAAAAGGATGGACGAAAAGATAGGGTTCTCAAACATTTGCCCTGCTTGCGGAAAGCCGCTTCTGCCGGAGTTCAAGATGTGCCCCTACTGCGGCGAAAGAATAAGAAGCCCTCAGGCTTCAACGATTTCGCTCAAGGATTACAAGTAGACGCCAAAGACTCTTCACTTGGCTTCCATTAGTCTCTCCTTCAACACCTTGCTTACCTGACTTGCATCAGCTTTTCCGCGCAAATCCCTCATTATAATACCCATAAGAACGCCGAAACTGGCTTCACCGCGCTCCTTTATCAAACTCTTATTACCCGCAATCACTCTGTCAACGATCGCTCTTAGCTGCTCCGTCGAAACTGTTTTCAAGCCCAAGCCCACTACGGCCTCCTTAACGCTCTTGCCTTCGTTCTTCGAAAGCCAAACGAACACGTCCGCCAATGCTTCCTTTGTAATCTCACCAGAACCTACACACCTGAAGATCTCCCGAAGCTGACCATCGGACACTTTATCAGTCTGCGCGCCATCACGTTTCAACGCCTTCAACGTTTCAGTCAAAAACGCAGCCACAATCGTCGGCGAAACACTGCTATCCTTCACAACTGCTTCGAAAAGCTCGCCATATTCGGAGTCAAGAACCTGTTTGGCCAATTTCTCATTGAGCTTATACTGTTTCATCACACGCTCAAGCTTCTGTTCAGGCAGCTCTGGCAAACGCCCACGGATCACTTTCACCAGTTCTTCCGTTACTTGTGTCGGCGGAATGTCCGTCTCAGGATACATTCTTGCAGCTCCTGGCCTAGGTCTCATGTAACGTGTAGTTCCATCAGGATTCGCAGAACGAGTCTCTTCCGGCACGCCCTTCAAGGCTTCACCTGCTCTTTCAACCACGGCTTTTAATGCATCCGCACAGTTCTCCGACTTATCTGCCACAAAAACAATAGCATCCTGCTCCCCAGCCTCTACGAATTTTCTCAAAGCCTCAACTTCCTCGCCCGTTATTCCGTAAGCTGGCAACTCGTCTGTGTGGAATATGCCGCCGACTCTACCCCAAAAACGCGCCCGGTCAGCCAATTCTGTGCCAAGACGGAAATTCGGCAAAAGCTCCCGCTTCAAGAAGCCTTTGAACTGGGGTAATTTCACAGCCAAGATTTGCTCGTTTTTGTCTAAGGCTTTGCGGAGAACTTTACACTTCGTTTCTTTCATGGCTTCGGTTACATCAACAAAGTTTTCACGTATGCTGTTTTCCTTAACGCCGTTCCGCTTCAGTTCTTCGGTTATTTTGATGAGATTCAATTGGCGCTGAACCTCATACTCTACGGCCACTGAAATTAACTCAAGTTCTTGGACGCCTTTAATCTCTATCAAGGCACCGTCTGGTATTGATATGTTCAAGTCCTGACGGATTGTGCCCAAGCCGCGCATGGCTTTTCCGGTGGCGCGCAGTATTCTGCCTATCGCGAAGGCAACTTCTTGGGCTTCCTTCGGCGAATAAATGACAGGCGCAGTAGCAACCTCGATGAGCGGTATACCCAAACGGTCGATGCGATAACGTATTATGTCGCCTTCTTCGTCGCCGGTTTTTCGCGCTGCATCCTCCTCTAGGCTTGCATGTTGGATTGGAACCTTCTTCTCTCCGACTTGGATTTCGCCGTTTGAGGCTATCACGCATGTCCGCTGGAAGCCCGTGGTGTTCGAGCCGTCTATAACCGTCTTTCGCATTACGTGGATCTCATCGACTGGTCTGGCCTTCATCATCAACGCTACCGTCAGAACTGTTTCAACTGCTTCCATGTTGAGCGGATGCGGCGGCTCCTCATCCATTTCGACTAAGCATGACGTCGCCCTGTTAGCTTCGTAACGAATTCTCACGCCCTTCTGGAACTCAAAGTATGCTGCAGGGTCCACTTGGCCAAGTTCGCTTTGCGTCGGCCGAAGCCTGCGCACGAACGTTATCTCAGGTTCTTCCTTGAAAAGCTCCGGCCTGCAGCCGCAGAACAGTTTTGCAGAGGTGCTTAGCTGCTGATGGATTTCCAAACCGCATTTGAGCCCGATTTTCGCATAATCTAAAGCCAACTGTAATCCTCCTTTATTCATCGCCTGTGTCTGGCAGAGTTCTAGGCGAAAATTCCCCAGCGATGTTTGTTTGTAACAGTTTCTTAGCTTCGGCCGCGTCTTTGGTCTGGCCAAGAATCCACATGAGTTTGACCAAGGCGGTCTCGGCAAGCATGTCTTCCAGTTGGATTACGCCGAGAGCGAGCAGGTCGCGGCCTGAATCGTAAACGTTCATGTTGACTCGGCCCCAGATGCACTGAGAAGCCATGCAGACAACAACATCGCGCTCAACTGCTCTGCGCAAGGCTTCGAAACACAGTTTGCCCACATGACCAAGGCCTGTGCCCTCCAAAACCAAGCCCTTGTACCCGTTCTTTACAAACCAGTCAACTATGGAAGGATCCAATCCGGGATGGAATTTTATGAGCGCCACTTTTTCCTCAAACTTCGGCTTCAAAAGAAGTTTCTTGGATGGATCGCGCTTCGCATAGCTGTCTATCAGCATCGTTACTTTTCCGTCTTGAGCTTTGGCGATTGGTGTTGCATTAACGGATTTGAATGCGTCTCTTCTGCTTGTGTGGCATTTTCTAACTTTCGTTCCTCGCAGCACCACTATGCCGGTGTCTGATGCTGTTTCGTGCATTGCTGCGGCTACTTCGGCGAAAGGCGCATGAGACGCTGTGACGACTGCGCCTATTAGGTTGGTTGCTGCGTCCGAACTTGGGCGATCTGCTGAACGTTGAGACCCAACAAGAATAACGGGCACTGGAAGATTCTGAAGCGCGAAGCTCAGCGCCGCAGCCGTATAACCCATCGTGTCTGTTCCGTGAGCTATCACGATTCCGTCAGCACCTTTTTCGATCTGATCTGCAACTGTTTTGGCTGTTTCTGTCCAGTGTTTCGGCGTCATGTTCTCACTGAAGAGACTGAACAGTATATGCGTGTTCACCTGTGCAATGTCTGCCAGTTCAGGAACGACGCTGTACAGATCGCTTGCACTTAACGCAGGACGAACAGCGCCAGTTCGATAGTCGACACGGCTGGCTATAGTTCCGCCTGTGCTTATTATCGCGACTTTGGGAAGGTTTGGTTTCTGCTCTGGAAGCGTGGGCGATTCGAATGTTGGTTTTGTTCCTTTTCCTATTTTTTCTATCTTCACGTTTGAGGTTACGTTGACGCCAATGTTGTAGCCGTTTTTGAGTTTGATGACGACGTGTTTTTCGTCGCCGTATTCTGAACGGGGAATCAGAATCCCCTCGTATGTCTGTCCATCTTTTGTTATCCGGAGAATGTCGCCTATTTCAGCGCCTGCCTTTTTTATTGCGCTTAGCACTTTTCCTCTGTAACCCGAGTTATCTTTTTCGCTCATGTTCTATTCTCCAATATTTTCGACATGTAAGCACCATCATGCTGGTAGCCAAACCGCGCATAGTAGCGCTTGGTTCCAAGAGCACTTATGACTATACTCTTTTTTAAATTATAATCCTCTTTCGACAGGCGCTCGGCCTCGGCCAACAAGTTGCTCCCATAGCCCTTGTGCTGCCAAGCCTTTGCAGAACGCTTGCCCACGGGCACTAACGGGCCGTAAACATGGAGTTCTCTCACTATGGAACATGGCGTTCCAACTATCTCTGGTCTATGAGCTTTTTCTGAGGGAACGCGCAATCGTAGGTACCCAACTAGGACATCGTTTTCCTTGTCCTCTGCCGAAATGAAAATCTCGTCGCCTTCAGAAGCTTCGTATTTTTCGGTTGAGATTTTAATTTTCTCTGGGTTAGGCATTATTCCGTCAGCCTGCATGCGGTGGCCAACTTCTCGACAGCGGATGCATTTGCACCTCAGGTCTTGTTCTTTTAGCTTTTGCTGCACGATTTGGCGGAGGTTGCTCTTTTTTACTCCAGCCATAATCAGCGGAGATGGAATGTCTCTTTGGACGCGCATTATGCGTACCCACGGGGGAATGGTCTGTTTTACTTGTGCAATGAGGTTTGCCGCTTCTTCGGTGGTGTAAGGCTTGTATGTGCCTCTACGGTGCCAATCGTAGGTTTTTGTGCCTTCCATCACTAAGCAGGGGTAGATTTTGATCATGTCAGGCTTGAAACTGGGGCTTATGAATATTTTTCTGAATGCTTCGAGGTCTTTTTTGGGCGTTGAGCCGGGCATTCCAGGCATCATATGATAAACGATTTTCAGGCCTGCATCTTTCATTATGCGCGTTGCATCAACGACATCCTTAACCGTGTGGGTTCTGCCGACTTTGCGGTAGATCTGGTCGCTAGGGTTTTGGACACCTAGTTCTACGCGGGTCACGCCCATGTTAAGCATGTAGTCCACATTGGGTTCTTTTGCCCAGTCTGGCCGCGTTTCCACGGTTATTCCCACATTGCGAACCTTGCTGGTTTCCGCGTTCTTCTTTGCTTCTTCCAGACTGGCTGATTCTTTTTCTGTTATGGCGTCTAAGCAGCGTTGGATGAACCATGTTTGATAATCTGGCGGTGTTGCTGGAAAAGTTCCGCCCATGACGATAAGTTCTATCTTGTCAACTTTGTGGCCTATGGCTTGCAGTTGCTCGACGCGGCTTCTCACCTGCAAATAGGGATCATATTCGTTTTGTTGTCCACGCATCGCGGCTGGTTCGTGACCTGTGTAGCTTTGTGGGACGCCGAACTTGGGTCCGCCGGGACAGTAGGCACATGGTTCCGCTTGTGGACATGAGTATGGTTTTGTCATGACGGCGACCACGGTGACGCCTGATATTGTGCGCGTTGTTTTTCTTCGCAGAAGGGGTAGGAGTCTGATTTTTTCTCGAGTTGTTAAGTGTTGGATTATTTCCGAGTTTGAGGGCAGTTTTTCAAGGTGGTATTTGGCTGCCATTCTCATCTTGGCCTTGTTTACGTCATTGTAAGTGGGTAACGGCTCTTGCATTATCGTTCCTATGAGCTCTCTTAGGGCTTCTTTAACACTCAATTTCTCGGCAACCACAGATGACTAGCATATACGGGTAGAAATAAGCTCCGCTAATGTCTTCAGAAAGCTTTTATTATTTAGATGATGTATGCTACCGAATCTCAAACTTGGTGATAATGAATCTTGCAGATGCCCTTAGGACTAACGCGATATGTTCACGATACGACGATGCTTAGCCGTAACGCCAAGTTATACTTGCTGGGAACGATTGTTCGAGGCTTAGGCAATGGCATATGGGGAGTTATCTTCAATCTGTATTTGAAGCAAGTGGGGTTCCAGCCGGATTTTATAGGCAACGTTTTCACCGCCGGCGGCATAGCGACAGGTTTCATTGCTCTGCCAGCAGGCTTGCTGTGTGAGCGTGCTGGGCTCAAAAAAGCGTTGATCATCGGAGAAATGGTCAATTTTGCGAGTCTGATTATGATAGTGGTTCTTGAGCCGTCGGTTCTTTTGTTTGCAAGTTTCGTTTCGGGCTTAATTGGCACCGTTGGCTGGGTTGCTTCGGCGCCGTTTATGATGGAAAACAGCAGCTCCCAAGAGCGCACGTTTCTGTTTAGCCTAGACTGGACAATGATGATCATAATGGGCGTCATAGGCAGCTATCTGGGAGGAATTATGCCCAGTTTGCTCAATGCTTTCTTTGGGACCCCCGGCAGCGTGGATGGTTACCGAATCACGCTTTTTGCTTCAATCGGCCTCGCTTCGATTTCTCTCTTCACGGTACTACTCATGAAGGAGAACAAAACCGCGAAAAAGCAGAGAACGCTTGATCTTCTAAGTTTGCGGAATGTGCGGAACTGGAAAACTATTTTCAAGTTCATGGTTCCAGTGGGCGTGATAGGATTTGGAGCCGGATTTATCGTTCCGCTTTTCAATTTGTTCTTCAGGCTGAAGTTCGTGGCGACTGATGAACAGATAGGTTTGATGTCGGCTCTCAGCAACGTAACTCTAGGCATTGGCACGATCGCCGCACCGGCATTGGTCAGAAAGGTCGGCAAAGTCAGAAGCGTAGCGTTGTGCGAGTTTCTATCAATGCCCTTCATAATGTTGACGACGTTGGCTCCGAACTTGCCTTTTGCTGCTACGGCTTACGTGACGAGGAACGCGTTGATGAACATGGCTGGACCGATTAACATGATGTTTCAGATGGAGATGGTGTCCAAGACGGAACGCGCAACCACTAATGGCTTCATGGTTATGGCTGACAATATCCCTAGAGCCGTAACAGCATCTATTTCGGGTGTGATGATGACGGGAAACGATTTCTTCACGCCGTTTCTTTTCACCACAGCCACTTACCTTGTGGCAAGCTCGCTGTATTACGCATTCTTCAGAAAAGCTGAATCAAGAACTAACGAGAAGACTGAAAGGTCTGCTTAGCGTAGACTACCTTTCCATTGGCAATAGTCATTTCCACAGCGATGTTTCTAATCTTGTCCGATGCTATTTGGAAAGGGTCATCCGAAAGCACAACCATATCAGCCAGTTTTCCTGCTTCAATGGTTCCGCGTTTGTGTTCGTCGAAGGACGAAAACGCCGCGTTCACCGTGTAAGTCTTGAGGGCTTCTTCGACAGTCAGTCTTTCTTCCGGATTGCTTTTCCTTGCTGTCGCAGCCCATATGCCTAAGATCGGGTCTATGGGTTCGACTGGGCCGTCTGAGCCAGAAACGAGCGTTAAGCCTTCCTGCATTAGTGTTTTGAATGGGTAGACCCAGCGGGCTCTGGTTGTACCTACGCGGTCGGTTGCCCAGAAATCAGAGAAGACGAACTGCGGCTGTATGGATACTATTAGTTTCAGTTTCTTAATTCGCTTGACTAGGCTTTTATTTAGTACGGAGCAGTGTTCAATCCTGTGCCTGTGGTCCTTGCGTGGGTGCTCTTTTAGTGCTTTTTCGTAGGCTCTTAGCACGAAGTCTATTGCGCGGTCGCCTATTGCGTGGATTGCAAGCTGTAGTCCGGCTTGGTGGGCTTTTGCGACTAATTCGTTCATTTTTTTCTGCGTGTACAGCATCATACCTCTTGTTTC
>Ga0315277_10011916_pt1 | contig 10919 bp, 22 predicted proteins | sample YL17G05_15_MG_FD_203695 | JGI IMG/M metagenome (GOLD analysis project Ga0315277, IMG submission 203695) | Sediment microbial communities from Yellowstone Lake, YNP, Wyoming, USA - YL17G05_15 | ecosystem: Environmental > Aquatic > Freshwater > Lake > Sediment | place: USA: Wyoming | collected... | reverse complement strand
CTTCTTCTTGTATTGTGAATTTTTTTGGTACAAATTTTTTCTTTGCAACTGTTTTTGTTTTTTTTCCGTAAACTTTTGCAAATGCTTCTTTTAAAGATACACCGGTTTTTTTACGATAATCTATTGCCTTTAAAAAATTTGCTTTCGCTGTTTTTTGTGCTGCTGTCATATGTTATGCGTTTGAATTATCTTCTTTTCCTGTATTAGCATTATCTTGTATTGTTTCATCCAAAATAACTTCAACTTCTTTTTTCTTTGCCATATTAATATACTTTTGGTGCGTTTCCAACTTTTGGTCTATTGAATTGTGGTATTCCTTTAATACCCTGTGCCCTCAGACCTCTCCTTGCTTTACATTTTGGACCACAAAATATATTATCTAAAATACCAAAAATTTCCTTTGCGAAAGGTATCTGTAACAATGCTCCACCCCCTTCAAATAATGCTTGAAAAACATCGTGCCCTGTTGACGTTTCTGAAACAGGATTTCCTGAACTATCCCTGATTATTCTACCAAAACTATTATTATAATTATTCATGTTTATATTATTTTTTCTTTATAAAAAATGCAAAACCAGCTCCAATTAACGCTAAAATTATCAACGGTGACATTCCTGCTGTTTTCTCATCAGGAGGAGGTGGTGGCGTTCCTCCTCCACCTGTATTTTTGATACCTTTGATAATATTGATAAATTGATCTAATGTAGAAGTTCTTATTTGTGGTGGAACGTTTGCGAACCTTTCCAATTTTGATTTCATTGCTGCCAAAAATGATCTTTCGTCCATTCCTAAACGCTGTTGCGCAGCACTAATCATATCCTTAATATTATTCGGTGCCATTTGAATATACGCCAATACGTTTGATGCCTCATTTTGTGCGTCATCACCATCATGTGTTGCCCAGAATGCAGCTTGTAATCCTTTCGGGTTACCGTCTTTTTGATCTAACCCATCCCATCTTTGATAATCTGTTGGATCACTACGTTTACCAAATAACGCAAATACCTGTTTAGCTATTTCTCCCCAATTCATTTCCCCTTCGCCGATACCAAAAATCATTCTTGACTTTCCGATATTTGTATAATCAGTTATTTGTTTTGTAATGTTTTGGCCTATACCAGCCATAGAAATTAATGCCATATTTTTATCTTTTATTTTTGTTGGTGTTTTAGATCTGTCATCAAAGTAATCTAAAACAGCGTCACACCAATAATTTTCACCGTTATGATTACAAACTACAAATACGTGCTGTAAGTCTTTTCCGTTATATCCGGCAAACCTATAAAACAATTTATCATCAGTATTGTATTTTCTTTTATAGGCTGATAATATTCCGCCAAAAAACAAACTGTAACTTTTACAATCACATCCCATACTTTTACCGGTTGCGATTATCGCAGACGGTGATCTCAAAGTTTGTTTTTGATCACTTTCAATAACGTACTTACAATTTTGTTTCAAAAATTCAAAAACATTCTTAGCTGTTTCAACAATATCATCGTCTTCAAAATACGGTAAAATTGCGTCATATTGTTTAGCATATTTACCGTGAGTTTTAATTATTCCATTAATAATATCACCAAGATCCTGATCATTAACTAAAACAATATTTTCTTTTTTATAAGGTTGCAATTTTTGCAACAAAATTTTTGGTGAAACCATTAAATCTGATAATTTACATCAATTGGCAATTTTATTCCATCAACATCTGCTGAACCGGTAATTTTTATTTCTCCGCCATAATTTTTAAATACCTCCAAAACTGAAAGTATTGTTGTTAACGGCAGTATTGAAACATTCAAAACAAAATCATCTGAAGAATTTTTATTAACAACAATACCAAAATCATTTGTAGCAACGCCAATCTTCCTGTTGTTAAAAAAAATATCACAAACTAAATTCGTAATTTTTGCTGAAGCATTTGTTGGGTTTATTGCAGTAAGAACAAAACTCAATTTTGGGTTTAAAATATTGTTGTTAAAATTTACTTTTTTTATTTTGAAAGAAACTTTTTGAAACAACAAATATTTTTTTGCAACATAATTCACAACCAATAAAATTGCAACCGGCAAAAATAATTTTTTAATCATGACAACACAATATCGGTTGAATATTTCAATCTGCAAAATTTTTTTCAAACTATTTTCAACCTTTTTTTACTAACCTGGAACGGGAATAAGTAACCCCCCCTATACCTATAGGTATAGGGGGGGTTCCACGTTGGTTAGTAATTTTAAACAAACAAAATTGGTTTAAACCATCTAAATTATTTTTTCCACCTTTAAAATTTAACTTTGAAAAGAAATAATTTTGTTACTTTGCTGTAAAAGTTTATTTCAGTCGCTTTTTTCGTCCTTGCAAAATTTATGAAGGAGTTTATAGCATTTTGATTATTGCGGATGCCTCGATACTTGTATGGTCGTTTTTGTTCGTCGAAGAAGATTGCTGTGAGATATTTATTTTCGTCCATAAAAAAATTAAAAAAGTTTGAAAAAAAATTTTGCAGATTAAAATATTCCACCGATATTGTGTTCGGAAAAAATAAAGCAAAAAAAATAGGCAACCGGTAAAATGGTTGCCTGTTTTATTTTAATGATAATTTTAAAACAAACTATTCTGTTTAAAATTAAAATTTTTTACGTTTAATAAAATTTCATTTTCTCTTTTAGGGTTTAATTTTATTGCTTCACCCCACTTGTTATGCAAATATTTTATTGCCTGTTGTTCGTTCTCTGATGTCCTAAAATCAACAGCTCCACCTTTATTTGTATAATGTTCAAATGTTGCTAATGCTGATTGATATCTTAGTACGTTACCAAATTCTCTGATGTGTTGCAAAGTATAATCATAATCTTCTTTCAACTTTAAATTTTCATCAAAATATAATACTTTTTTTGAGGTATCAATAACAATAAAATCACCAACAATAAAACAGCCGGTTTGAATATCTTTTGTGGCAAAGTAAGGATTATCTGTCGGAGGTAAACCAATAAGAGCATATACTGTCATACTTAGTTCGTAAATCATTTTATAAACTAATTTTTGTACTGTTAATTCTTTGTGATCTTTATTTTTACTGTCCAAATTGTTTGTTATCAACTTTTTTAAATCGTCACTTATTTCAACACAAAACCTAACATCGTTTAATTGGCAGTAGTTTAAGCATGCGTTTCTTGATTCGCATAAACTTCCTCCAATATGTACTTTTGGCCATGTTGTGTTGTTTAAAGATGGTATTGCTTCGCAATTAATTTTGTTGTGATATTTTTTTATTTCTTCAAAATAGTCGCACATGTCTTCCATGTCGCGAACAACAAATATTATTTGTTCGGTTCCACATTTTTCTAAAATGTTGATTACATTTTTACTCCTTCTTGAAGTAATTACAAAAATTTGCATATCTTGTTTCATAGTTTTATTTTTATAAAGTTTTATAACCTAATGAATTATTTTTAAGATCAATTAATGTTTGTGATGGACTTTCACAACGATACATATACTCCCTATAGTACATAACAAACGAATATCTTGTAAAATCTGTACATCCTTCTTTCAATTTAAAATCAGTATTACAATGCCATTTATGTACGTCAACAAATAACAAATCGTTGCTTTTTATGTCAATCATAATGCCATATTCTGGCAACATGAAATAACCACCGGTATAATTTCCATCCTCCCAAACTATTAAATTTCCCATGGCATTTGTTAAGTCACCAGAGTCTTGATGCAATGCTGTTCTAAAATTTTCGTTAACCGTAACAGTTGTATAAACAGTATCGGTGATAACATAGTTTTTATTCGTACCTTGTACATATTTATTTTGCAAATCCCAATGGTTCGGACATAATTTTTTGTACTCGTCAGATATGAATTTAACGAACGGTATACCTTGTTTGAATTTATCATAATGATCTGAAGCAAATGAAGTTTTTCTACAATAATTTACTGTTCCGAAACCATCTTTTGCGTCCATGAAACCTACGTTTCCTGAACTTACAGCATCGGCTACTTTAAAATTTGTCACAACTCCATCTTGTCTAATACGATTATAATAACCACCGGCTGCATTACCCCTACTAGTAGTTTGTTTTATACTATCCTTGAAGGACTCGACACCAATGTCAAGTATGTTTTCAGGTATTGCTTTTTTGCGAAACCTGAATAATAGATTTCCATAACTATCAATACCGTCACAATCTTCTGTGATCAAGTATTTACCATACTCTTCGCCGAGAAACTTTCCTTTAAGTTTTTCAGCATGTTTTTCTTTCATGATTCTTTTAAATGATTGAATTTTCATGTGCATATTTGTTTAGTAAGTGAATAATTAAATCGCATGCGTTTTTGTTTTTGTAATCTTCCGGATACATATGTTCTAATGTTTTTTTTGCTAATTTTTTAAAGATAGCATAATCTTCGTTAGACATATAAACGAGTACAGTACTTATTTCTGTATCGTCAATCGGTTCGTTGTTTTCTTTGATATCTAAATCAAAAAGAGCTCCTTGAGTCATAGTATAAATTGTTTTGATTTTTGTTAATATAGTTTTTTTCTTTTAAAAATTTTGCGTATTGTTTAGAGTAATTTATACCACGAGTTTCAAGCATACCTATTTGTTTAATAAGGTTATCGTATGTATAATTTTTTACACTTTTAAACAATAAATCTACAAAGTTATTTAATTCGTAAACTTCGAAATCTTCAAAGTTGTTTTTCCTTACTACCGGTACATTATCGCAAACATACTTTCCTTCTCCAATATCATATCTTATTTTGATATTTTCAAATCCGGCACTACTTCTAAGAAATCTTGGACTTAATTCGTAAACAGCGTCAGCGTCTTTTTTTATTTCTAATGTACTTTGTGCCCACCGGTCTGTATTACTTCCAAGATGTCCGAGAGTGTTTCCGTCTTTTTTTCCAACGTGAAGGATCGTAATAAACAAAATGTTATATACTGTAGTAATTCTTTTTAACCAATTAACCAATAATCTACATTCAACTTCGTCATTATAGTTCATACAAAGATCAAGTAGACCATCAACAATAATAACCGAACAATCTGAATTATGATAAAGATATGACTCTATCATCTTCTTTGTATCCTCTGGTGAATCTTTTCTTGTATTAAACATATCAAAGAATGATGGTATTGTTTCTACGTTTGAAATTTGTTTCATTCTTTCAACGTGCCGATACCAATCATATTCTGAACTTTCGGTATCGAACCAACATATTTTTGGTCTATCTTTGATAGGTATCAATTGTATCCCCCAGATATCTTGTTTTGTAATGCTACTTGCCATAATTGAAGTAGTGAAAGTTGATTTTCCTGATTTTGGTAATCCGCTAAGTACTACGAAATTTTGAATACTCCCAATGTTTTGATTTTGTATCTGTAGTATTATTTGTTCTTCTGATGGAGTGAAATTTGGGTCGTATTTTCGTAGTTGAATTAATTCATAATAACTTTGTAGAGCATTTAAATTTTGCTCTATTTTATTCATTATACAATTGTTATTGGTGATAATTTTATTTCGTCTAAACTTTCGATGTACGAATCTATTCGGCTAATTAATTTCTCAGCATCATAAATTGATGCAGCTATTGGTTCGTACTTCTTACCGTCAGGCATTACTTTATCTTTATTCAAGCGGACGTTTGTTTCATTGTGCCTGAAACAAAAAATTTGTAATACGTAATACTCGATACGAGTCATTCCTGGAAAGGGAGTAAAGAGCCTGTTGTAATTGTCAACTGCTGGAGTAGCAGGAAATGCTGTACTTAACAGCTTTTCTTTTGTTGGTTTAGTCATGGTTTAAGTGTTTATTTGTTAAAAAATTTTTTGAGAGCTATCAACATTGCGTCACCACCCCATAAATTATATGAAATAGTTCCGCATTTAGACCAATCTTTTTTATCGTAAGCTTTAGCTCTAGATAAATAACTGTATGTTCTTTTAAGAGTTAATAAAGATAGATTTTCGTCTGTTATAATTTGCCTTGCTCTACGTTTACCTATTAACGTTGCGCAACTGTTATTTCGTAACGCATTTGCATAAATTGCAGCACGAGCATTCATTTTTGCTTTTAGTGGAATTTTGAACGTATCCATTGTTTTTAATTTAAAGGTGTAAAAAATAATTTGATTAAAAAAACCCTACTAAGATTTCTCTTTTCGGGTCTAACCAAAACTAACCGTAAAAATTTTCTAAGTAAGTAATACTATTTGCGCAGGAGTACTCTTCATTCATGCAACATTTTGCTTGAAAGTGAGCATCATCTAAATCTTCTGCCCATACTGTTAATAAAAATTGTGTTAAATGTTTTTCAGATTTTGCTAAGCTGTGATTTTCTTGCAAGTACTGGATTGGAGTGTCGACAGACATCTCAACTCTGAACGCATAGCGTTGTAATTGTTTGTTCATGGTTTATGTTTTAGGTTATGAAAGCAATTTCGGTGGAATATTTTAATCTGCAAAATTTTTTTTTAAAAAAATACCCAATGTAGAAACATCGGGTAACCTTTTGAACAAACTGTGCTATATGAAAAAAACTATTTTCTATTTCTATTTAAAAAAAAAAACAATGCTATTGCTATTAATATTCCTGCTCCACCAGTTGCTGCGATAGTTGGTAATTTACTTTTTATTTGATCATAAATTGTTGCCAAATAACTACTGTATGTTGGTGATGTTGCATATCCTGCTTTTTGCAGCTCTGCAAATTGATCTTTTGGAGTTTTAGCCAAAAAAACATTTTTGTATCTTGAATATCCTGATAAAAAACTGATCCATCCTTTAAAACCATCAACTACTGTTGGATAAACACGAAACAATGTTCCTGAATTGGCACCGGATGTTGTTGCTTCAATTCTATTATTGTACAATTTATTTGTACCTGTTAAATAATATTTTGTTCCGTCTGGCTTATATTCTGCTGTGGTCATGCTTACTACTTTACCATTCCATCCTGCACCACTTTTTAAACCAAAAAAATTATTGTATTCACTTGCTAATTTTGATAAATTGTACCCACTTTCACCAATTAATTGTGTGATTAATGTTTCAGGTAGCAATGTAGTACCTGCTGTTGCCTGTACTGCTAATGGATAATATTTATTTAAAAAACTTTGCTGTGTCATTATTTTGCATTATGATCTTTTGCAAATACTAAACCGGCACCTGTTATTATTGTTGTAACACCTGCTGCAATATCACCTTTAAGTATTGCAACAATACCACCTAAAATACCTGCAATACCTGTTAATGTTGTTTTAATACTTCCTTTTTTAAACATTATTTCTCTTTTAATTTTTTATACAAATCTTTACCCAATACAGACATAAAACCACCTGCAAATGCAATTAAAACACTTTGTATTATGTCCAATCCTGATATTGATCCAATGTTGGATATAATTGCACCCATTGCACCTATAAAAATATTTTCGTTATTGTTATTCATTTTCTTTCAAAGATTGTAATGTTTGAAATGCTTGTAAAATTGCTGCCATGTCTTGCATTGTTTCAAAAGTACCTTTCGCCAATGCTTTATCTATTGCAGTTTTAATAATTTGTAGTGCTTGTTCTTTTTTCATATTGTTTTTTTAGTGTACAATGTGCAAAGTGTCGCCGCCGCCCGTAGTACCTCTATAAATATCGCCTACGTTTAAACCACCTGAAATTGCAGCTGCGTTATTAGCGTATGATGGTATATTTGAAAAATTGTAAAAACCTTGATTACTATATATTTGTATAGTATCGTCAGCGTCAAATATTTTTATACTATTGCCGTTATTAATTCCGTCAAAATCCCCTAAAGAATATGTTGTACTTGCAAAATCTAGTTTTAAACCTTTTACATCATTTCCTGATGTTGTACGTATATTTCCTGAATTAGTATCAAAATACATTCCTAAATCACCATTGCCTAATTGAATATTTCCACCATCATAATTTAATCTTAATTCAGTTGGTGTTTGTCCTGCATATTCTTTTGATTGTATTGTACCATATATTTCAAAATTACCTATATAAATACCACCATCATTAGCAGCATTAACACTTGTAAACATTGCCAATTCACTTACTGCTGCATCATTAGTAACTGAAAATCGTACTGTTGCTGTTGTATGTGCATAAAATGAAATTGGAAAATCTTTTGTAATAATATCTGTTGCTTCACTTAATTCACCACCTAAACCAATTTCATTTGCTTGTTCTTGACACCCATTAAAAGCACCGGTAATTGTACCACCACCAGCACTTATTTCCACCCATGCTGATCCTGTCCACCTGTACAATAACAATGTATCAGTTGATACAAATAATGTACCTAATGCAGCTCTAATTGGTCTGTTTGCTATTGTATTTGCTAACAATCCTGCACTATATCCAAAATTGTTTGCATCATTTTGTACTCCAAACATAATTACTGTATATAAGATTTGCGAATAATTGCAGCACCATTTGTACCACCTGTATCAATAAATGCAACATAAAATCTATGTCTGCAAATTTCCCTTTCATTTCCTTCAATAACAAATGATTGACCAAATGATAATTGTATTACCTGATCAATCAAAATATCATTCGTACCCTGATTAAGAAATGTAATACTATTACAATCACTATAAACAAAATTGTTCGAACCTATTTGTTTTATTTCTACAATATAATTTTGCATAAGATAATTTTAAATGTGAAAAATAAATTAATAAGTATATGGTAAACTTTTTACACCCTGTACTGCTTCTAACGTTGGCTCATTTTGAGGTCTACCAGCTCCGCCACTTCCTGGAGGTAAATCTTCACCTGTAGTTGCTTTGTATTGTTTGTATAAATAATATGCAGCTACTGCTATTAATATATATTTTATTGTACTTTTCATAATTTTATTTTATAATCTTGTTACCGTACCAGCATAAACATAATATTTATTGGTAGATCCAAATTGCCTTAATATATAAAATTGTGGATATTGTCTACTAAAAAAACCGTCAGCATAAACAATACCACTCGTTTTTCCCATTACTTTTACTCCGTCACTTGCCAATAATTCTGTACCATTCGGAGCTTTTATTAAAAAATCTGCATCAGGTGATTTTAACGGAGTAGGTTGATCAACGCTAACTGATCCACGTGATCTATTTCTGAATGAAAACAATAATAACACTCCGATAATTAACGCTGCTATTCCTTTATTTTTTTTCACTTTTAATAACATTTTTTATTGTTGGTAATGCAAAATAAATTACTACTGCGCCAACAATATATGGTAAAAATTTATCTAAATAAAACCTTAATAAACCTTTCTGTTGTATTTCTAATTCGTCCTGTTGTTTCTTTATATCTTGTAATATTTGTTGACCCCCAACTAACTCTAATTTATTAATATCATGTTTAACAAATATTGTATTACCACTCCTATCAATCTGCCAGTATAAATTAGGTGTACCACCGTATGCGTAACTGTAAATTATACCTATTATATCACCTCTCTTGAATGTCCCTTTCTTAACACCAATTGGATAAAAGTAATCCACATCAGATGTAGCTTTTAATGTTTTACCTATTACTTGTGATACATTTAAAGTTGTTACTGGCATATTATTTTCTTAACATTGATATTAAAAAGTTAAACTGACCATTATTATTTTGTGCCATGTCTGCTAATTTCATTAAATCATCTCCAAGATTAGCGTTATGTTGCTTTAATATAGCAATCGCACCAATTATTTTTTCGTCCTGTTCTTCAGGTATACCGGCTAATGCCATCGGTTTATTTTGTGGCATATATTTTCCTAAGAAACTTGTTACTGCTCCAATCATAGCTATTTGTATTTGTTCATTTTGTAAAAGAGTATCAATAATTCCATTTATTCCAGCCGGTTTTTCTTCTACTTCTTCTATATCTTCATCTTCAATAGCGTTTATTCTACTTTCAATTCCGTTTAACTTCTGTAAAATTAAATCATTGTTATTGTTGTTATTATTGCTCGGCATCATCATTGGCATATACGGGGAAACCATATCTCTTTGGTTTAACTGAAACGTAACAGATGGAGTGTTTTTAGTTCTTTTATTTTCAACTAATTGCAGTAGATAAGTATTGGTATTTTGAGGATTATTCTTTAACGCAATTAATGCGTTGATCAAATGTTCTCTTCCAATATTTTTATCAGCATCTCGATACTCACCTCTTACGTAATTAGGTTCGGGTTTATGTCCAGCATAGATAACATAATTTGCTGTATCATATTGATCATAAAACCCAATCAATCCGTCTATATCAAATATTTCTGGTTTCCACGTAGCCATATGTTGTTAATAATTTACAGTGTAATAAACTCCAATTGAATAAACCCTGTTTGTTGTTCCTGGAGGAGTTGATAAACTAATGAAAGATTTAGTCCAAGAAACATTTTTCAAGTTCATTAATTCAGGTTGATCGTTTACGTACGGTTGTGTACTTGTACTTGCAGCTCTTACGAAATTTAATGACACAACAGGTATATTATATAATACTTGTAAATCACCCTGATAAATAGTCAGATATGATTTTTGCATATCTGTTTGTGTTACTAATGAACTTCCGCTCAACGGACTTAACGTTGTTGCATCACTTGTAAAAAACACAATAGAATTAATACTCACAGGATAACCGTCTCTTCCTGTCAAATTTGGTAAATCTGGGAAGAAGAATTTGCTCAAAGTTGATCCCGATGGAATACTAACTTCAACTGCTTCATATCTTGATACTTTTAACATAAAATTGTTTTAAAGATTAAAAAAGTAGCTTTTTTGTGCCATCCTTGCGGACTACTGGAAAGCCTAAACCAAAGCACATATAATTAACGAACAGTTGTTGCGTTCTGAATTAATATACCTCTGAAAACAGTAACAATAGCTGTGT
>Ga0315277_10011915_pt1 | contig 10920 bp, 8 predicted proteins | sample YL17G05_15_MG_FD_203695 | JGI IMG/M metagenome (GOLD analysis project Ga0315277, IMG submission 203695) | Sediment microbial communities from Yellowstone Lake, YNP, Wyoming, USA - YL17G05_15 | ecosystem: Environmental > Aquatic > Freshwater > Lake > Sediment | place: USA: Wyoming | collected... | reverse complement strand
AGCAGATGAAGGTTTATCGCATGAATCGTGATGAAATCACCTCCGATGCTCATATTCTCATACCTGCCACTTATCAGAGCTCCCTTTAATTCGTAAATCGTAATGTCGTGAGTGACATAGTCGCTTTCTGCACCCCAAGGGTCTTTGAACTTCATGCTTATCCTATAGGCTCCCCTTTTCGACCATGCGTGAGACACGTTGGTTGGCTGGCCAGGTTCGAAGGGACCAAGCCACTCCGTCCCGGTTCCATCACCCCAGTTGCACCAACAGTACCCCCAATCATTCGTGGTATTGACTGTGAAGGTGTATTCAACGTTGATGATTCCCCAGGTTGGACCTTCAATGGCGGGAAGCGGTGGTGGTTGTGTGCCAGAATCAATAATTGTTACTCCGAAGGTCCCTGACCAAGGAGTCTCGGCGCCATAGATGTCCCTCGTTTTGTATCTCATGGCAAAGGTGCCGAGAGCATCCCATGATTTATTTGCGAGCACAAAATCGCTGGGGCCAAGCCAGTCGCTGTAGGTTCCATCGCCCCAGTCAAACTTGATGAAAGGATATCCTTCATCATGGATAGTGATGACATATGGGAGGTGAATGTACCCCAAGGTTGGGTAGAACAGGTTGAAGTCTGGGAACAACAACAGCTCATATGTTCCTGTTATTGTCTGGTTTTGGTTTTTTGCTGTGGCTGTAAGTTGATAGGTGCCGTCAGTGCTCCACGCATGCGAGAGTACCACGATTACACCAGGCTCGTACGGTCCGAGCCACCCGGTGTTGGTACCATCACCCCAGTCGATGAAATACGAGGTTTGATCACCGTCAGGGTTCTCAGGCACAGGGATGAAGTACGTGAAGAAATCCTCTGTCCACATCAGTGGTGGTGCTGGAGGGCTTCTGCTGATCGATGATGCGAATGATTGAACCACATTCTTCTGTATGGCTCTCCCTTCGATTACGGGTGAAGCCTGTATCGAATGTGTCTCGAGCATTCCTGGGATGCTCGCCAGGATAACCAGACTTGCAACACTGAATGCAACACTTTTTATTTTCATCTATTTTTCCTCCGACCTTATCAATTTATAACATTGCCCTTATTTAAAAACATTTCCTCGGGATTCTTAAATCAAAAAGGAAAGGGGTCTGGATTTCAGGGGAGGAAAGGTTCTTTGTTACTAAAAAGAAAATCTTCAGACCCCCAAGGGAATATATCTTGAACCGCTACATAAATGTAACTCATGTGTTTTCCAACCCGTCGCTCTTCATTTTGGGTAACAAGTGTACAGACACCGGGTACCGGGTGTACAACAAGATGTTTTAAAGAAAAGGAACAAAAGAAGGTATAGGGATTGATGATGAACACGACCTCGCCTTTGGCCCAACAGCTCTACCAGGATGCGGTGTACCTGCATCGCATTCGGACGCATCCACCTGTTCAGCGGGATCATTTCCTGAATTATTGGATAGATCGTGATTCTTTCAAGTAAAGATCCTCTCTTTTCTTCATAGTATCAACGTATTTGTGTATAACCCTTGTTTTTCATCCGAGAATCCCCTGGAGAATTCATGTTTCTGTTTTGTCATTTTGTCACGGCAGGTATATAAACAATGAGAGATAGAGTATATCATGCTAAGGTTTAGCAATAAAGGTGGTGACAAAGATATGGAAATCATCGTGATTGGTGTAATCGCAGGCGCAATTGCCGCCGGAGTCATGCCCCTCCAAGGCGTCATGCCCAAGTTGTTCTAAAAAGATGAAACAATCTTGTGACGTTGCGTAGGGGCGGCTCTGCTTTTTCAACACATTTCAAAAAATTAAAAAGATAATTCAGGGAGCCAGCGTTCCCGATGAACCTTATTCCCAATCCAAAAGGAATGCTTTTGAATAGAATTAGGAAATTTCATATTGATTTCATTAATGATCTCATCGATTTCGCTGATATCTTTTATGACAAATTCAGGTTCGATATCTGCCCACCCTATCGCAACATTGAGACATTGCAAATATGATTTTGTCTTCATGAAATCAACGATTGCATCCCGCTGCTTGTGCTCCTTCAGATAAATATCAACCTTATGATGCTGAAGACCAATCTTCGGATAATCAATGTTGACGCGAAAAGCCTTGATGATATCCTTTTTCATCAGATTCTGTATCCTGTAAGCAACGGACTGGGAAGAACAATGAAATTTGGTAGCAAGCTCAATGAAAGGACAACGCGCATTGATAGCTAACTCATTCAAGAGTTGATAATCCAGCTTATCGATGTCAACTTTTTTCGTACCAGAAACGATCCGATAATGCTCTCTATTGTTGGGTTTCGCTTGGTCAGATAACAGGTAGGTTTTTTTGTAATCGATGGTTTTAATGTACAAAGATATTATTTTTTTCGCGAAGAATTCCTCAAACAAATCCAAGGTTTTCCCCCAGAACCTATAGAATTCGTAATTATCATTGACCCATAGAACCACCGATAGATCAAGTTCTCCTCTTGAAGAAATGACTGCCCAAGTGTTCTTATAATCACAGAAGTGTTGGATGATTTCATTTTTTTTCTCTGCACTAGCGTTCTGTAATGCGATAAAGATACGAAATACATTGTAGCCTAAATTGAACGTATTAATCGCGGTCCAGAAATTCCTTATGACACCCTCATCTTGCATTCGTTTGATTCGATAGGAGACGACGTCTTTTTTCAGACCGACTTTCTTACCTATCTGCGTGTTCGACTGCCTGCAATTCAAGTCAAGTTCATACAGGATTTTTCTATCCTTCACATCAATCGACACCATAGACCAATACAAAGAAGCCTTCAACCACTATTTTACCGTTCTGATACCTTAACGTTGGACTTCCTAACCACCTATCCAGAAAGATATGTTCATAAAGAATTAGAGGCTATCAATTGTGAGGAAATGGAACATGAAAAAGCAGATTGTAATGGTTATTATCCTTGGAATCATCATATCATTTGCCGCTGGTTTATTCATAGGATGGTTGATCCCACTCAATATCATACCGTCAACCGGGGAACAAATAATACCAGCAGACCGTTCTCATTTGATAGGAAGCTGGAAAGGCCCTACAGGTAATCCCACGTTTTCTATGTCCTTCTTTGAAAACGGCAGTTTGTTGTTTTCTAACTACAAGGGAAATTATACAGTGAACCAAAATCAACTCGTGTTACATAATCAGGGAATCTCAATATCAGCGGAGTACTTTTTCATCGGTGATTATGACACATTAGGTCTTCGAAACATTCAAGGTAATTCTACCTACCCCTTAAGTTACTTCGGCACACCCTATGGAATCATCCTCCAACGTGCCTAATTTTTTTTATCTCCACACCTATTTTGTGATTATAATCACATAATGTATTAATATTTGAACCAGATACTTAGTTGTAGAATCACAAAGATTGTGATACGACATGAACGCAAAACTAGAAACTAAGATCTATGAAATGGGACAAATAATCAATCTCGGAAAGGATGAAATACAATATGCGTTGAAATCGAGAAAAAACATCGTTGTAGCAACAGTACTGGCGTTTCTCGCATTCATCGTAGTCCAAAACATAACCTACGGAACCCTACGTTACCAGCCCGCCAGTATAAGCGATTTCATCCAGTTCAGCAAATTCCTCTAGGTGTGATGTTTCATCATAGAACATCACCCGCTTATTTTTTTATTTATCATATCACCATTGTAAATGCAATAGCACACCGCAAAGAGGATCCTTGTTATGTTGAGAAAAAAAATCTTCCCGTACTCCACCGCAGCTGAACTCACGTTAAAATGCAACATGCAATGCATACATTGTGGTTCTTCTGCGGGTTCAGATAGAAAAAACGAGCTCTCGTTCGATGAATGGGTGAACGTATTCAAGGATCTCGCCGAACTAAACGGTAAATTAATAACCTTGATGGGCGGAGAACCGTTCCTCAGGAGAGAATGGTACGAACTCGCAGAAACTGTAAAAGATCTTGGCATGAATGTTAACTTTATGTCCAATGGATACTGCATCAACGACGACATCATTGCAAAAATGCGAAAGCTAGAGCCAAACTCTGTTGCAATCAGTATCGATGGCGCCACCGCCGAAACCCATGATTCTATACGTGGAACAAAAAGCTCGTTTGAGAAATGTCAAGAGGTTTTGAAATCGCTGAGGTCCGCTGACCTTCCAACGACAGTGACAACGACCGTTCACAAACTCAACTTTAAAGAGTTACCGCAAATGCGAGAATCGTTGTTGAACAAAAACATTGCCTGGCAAATCCAGATCGCAGATCCGATTGGTCGTTTTCCCAGCAGTTTACATCTGTCCCTGGAAGAATTCTATTCTGTGGCTTTGTTTATAGCATCAACTCGTCAGAAATATTCTCTGAAGGAGATGCCTATCACAGGGGCACATTGCGTCGGTTACAATTCACGCGTCTTACCTAACATAACACTTTCTCCCAAATGGGCTGGCTGTCAGGCGGGTCTCACTGTACTAGGGATTCAGAGCGACGGAGGCGTGAAAGGTTGTCTAGCGCTATCAAACAGTTTTGTTGAAGGCAATATCCGAGCGAGACGTCTCATCGAAATCTGGAATGATCCTCAATTCTGCTCCTACACAAGGCAATTCACACCTGAAGATTTGAACGGCGATTGTAAGGAGTGCAAATTTGGTAAAAGTTGCAAAGGCGGATGCAATGCTGTCTCTACCTCACTCACCGGTAAACCACACGGCGACCCATTTTGTTTATATCTGATCGAAAAAACAAATGTGTAGATTCTCCATCGCGGGCTATCAATAGCTTTTTCTATTTTTTATTTGGTCTTCCATATTCGGACCTCACCTGTATGGCTTTCGTAGATTGGGAGAGCCATCATTTGGTTAACTTTAAAAAAGGATACTTGATAGATACCCCAAGGATTGGGATGCCAGGCGAACAGAAATCAGTGTTACTTCTCTCCATGCCATTTGCAGGTATCGCGATCCCTTCGATTCAATTACCGGTTCTCGCGGGGTATCTCGAGCAACGCGGGATCATGGTTCACACAAGACACCTCTACCTTCAAGCAGCATCGAATTATGGAATGCAAGTTTACAACGCCCTTATCTCCCCTCCGAATGATTCCTACACCGCACAACTGGGGTTTTCGAAACTTCTCTTCCCGGAGCATTGGGAAAAGACACAGGATGTTTTTAGTACCTACTACGAACAGCACATCTCCCAAAACGAGCCACTACGAACTCAATGCCCCTTCGAAACATTCGTACAACGAACAGAAAAAATCTACCAAACGATCCTTCAGCAAATCGATTGGGACCACTACGATCTCATCGGGTTCACCTTAAACTACGGGCAGCTCCTACCGTCGCTTGCGATCGCAAAGGCTGTGAAGGAACGCTTCCCTGACAAACACATCATCCTTGGCGGCAGCAGGACCATGGAGATGCTCGGGGTGAACATCCTTAAGGCGTTCCCGTTCGTCGACTTAGCGGTCTCCGGGGAGGGAGAAGACGCATTATATAAACTAGCAATCGGAGACACTTACTCCTCGATACCCGGGTTAATCTACCGTGACAATGGAACGGTACGCTGGAACCAAGTAACAAGCGTAATCACCCTGGATGCAACCCCGATACCCTCTTACGACTCGTTTTATGAGGAGCTTGCGAAAGCTGCCGATGATATCCAAAAGTATTACTACTATTACGGCCGGCTGCCTATTGAAATCTCACGCGGATGTTGGTGGAATCGCTGCACGTTCTGCAACCTCAACGTCCATCACCCTAGCTATCGGGAGAAATCCGTGAGACGAATCGTCGAAGAAATCCAAACCCTCTCCGACCGATACAAAATCCTTGATTTCCAGCTGATCGGCAACACCCTCCCAAGGAACGACTACCGGGCGCTCTTCGAACAGCTGACGAACCTCGGCCGTGATTTCTCCTTTGTCGTGGAAGCACGCGCAGGCGAACTTACCAGTCAGGACTATGCGCTCATGAAAAAAGCAGGATTCACCGTCATACAAAAAGGCATCGAATCCTTCAGTACACACTACTTGAAGAAGATGAACAAAGGGACTCGCGTCATCGACAATATCGCAGCGCTCAAATTCTGTAGGGAGAACAGGATCCAGAACCACTACAACCTCATTGTGAACTACCCGAACGAGGACGCAAGGGATTTCCAGGAGACACAACAGGTTATCCATAAGATCCAATCCTATCTTGACCCGCCACAGCTCTGTGAACTACGCGTGATGTACGGCAGCCCAATCCAGCGATGCCCAGAGCAGTTCAACATCGAGACCCTAATCAACGCTCCGATTGACCGCATCATGTACCCACCAGAGGTGTTAGAACAAGCATTCGCGTTCGTCTACGACTTCAAACGAAAAGAACCCTACCAAGGGCAGAACTGGAATGCGCTGGTCACGGAATGGAAGCAAGTACGCGAACGAACGGAAATCGAAGCAACCAAGAACAAATCCACGATTGACCGATTGGTGTTCTATTTTGTCGACGGGGGAACCTTCCTTAAGGTGTACGACAAGCGAGACCCTCAGAACATCCGTATTTTTGTGCTGAACGAATCTGAACGAGCCATGTTTCTCGCCTGCGTTGACGTGGTTTCGATACAGGAGCTACAAGAACGAATTCCCAGGATACCTGAATTTGAGTTAGTCGCAATCCTTCAAAGCCTCGAGCAGAACGGACTTGTGATCGAGGAAGAGAAACAATATCTGTCTTTACCATTACGATACCGCGAGAAGATATCCTCAAAGCAGACCAAAGAGTACTCAGCGGATATGATTGTAAGACCTATGTGTAGTTGCAGGTCAATGTGATGAGTATAATCAACTCTTTTAAATTCTCATTTAAGATTCTTAAATTGTTAGAACGAAACTAAAATTTTTTTTCAATTGAACTCAAAAAAATGATGATTGTTCTCTAGACTTTTTGGTAACGATTGTACAGAAACACGGTAACAGTTGTAAAACACGATTTTTATAGATATTCGACAAAACACAGAGTATCAAAATGTTGGTGAGGAAACATGAACGTGGGATGCACTCTTATCAAAAAAAGTAGAAAGAAAAAACATGGTATAAAAACATTACAATCCCTTACGATAATTATCTTGATGATTACTCTGACTCAATCCGCAAGCATCGGATCGGCACTTCTAGATAAGGTCTGGAAGACCTACCCCTACCACCCACCGGGGACTGATATCGTTTTCCCTACCGATGAGGGATCCCATAATGAGAAATACCAGATTGAATGGTGGTATGCGAACTTCCATCTTAAAGGGCAAACAACAGGGATTGACTACGGAGCCATGGTCACGTTCTATCAAATGAAAACCGATATCCTGGATAACATTGAAACTCGCCTGTTTTCGATTTCAGATCCTGCAACGTCGATGACCTATACGAATATACAGCTTGGAAATCTTCATGCGAGTACCGACCATTTCAATTTGACCTTCAAAAATATTTTTTATAATGATGATATCCAAAACACTAATACAGATGTGTACTCTAACATGCAAACGACATCACCTGCAGCAGATCAATTGAACATAGACACGGTATCCCTTGAACAAACAATCATGGAAAATATGATGCTATTAAATACAACCCAGTTAACATTTACGAGCAACGGTTACGAGGATAATGGCACCAGCATAAATGAACCTCAATCGTATGATCATTGGTATACAAAATCCGATGGTCATAATCTTCTCCCATTCCAGTACAACTTGACTGTTTCAGGTGACTGCAAACAAGATCATCAACCGATGCAATTATCCGTGGATATGGATAGCCAGAAACGACCATTAATCGTCGGCGGAACTGGTCTTGTTACAATTGGGAAAGATGGCTTCTCCTATTATTATTCCTTAACAAGGGTATCAGTCGTGGGTGCACTTACGGTTCATGGAATACATGAAATCGTTAGTGGAATCGCATGGGTGGATCACCAATGGGGGAATTTCAGCAATCCGAATCCACCACCATATAGCTTAGCCGTGAGTATGGAATGGTTCTCTATAAAATTAGATGATAATCGTGAGATATTGACGTGTGATACCTGGGATATCAATACAGGAAAAAAATTCAATCAATCCTTATCTGGAATAAATTTTGTCAATGGTCAAGGTAACCTGGAGCTGTTAAAAGAGTACAAGATTATACCCAGAAGCTACTGGAATGATACCACAGATCACTGTATTTTCGCAAACAAATGGTGGATCTCCGAAAAATCGAAATCGATAAATCTTACAGTCATCCCGGTTTATCCAGAACAAGTCATACGTATTGCTGACTATCATCCAATTATCAAATACCTTTTATCAAAAATATTTTATAACTCTTATTTCTGGGAGGGAGATTGTACTGTCTCGGGGACAATCAATGGTCAAAACGTGCGCGGAAAAGCATATGTGGAATTAACCCACGGATATAAATACCTTTCAACATAAACATAATCTTCTCCAAATGGATATGATAATTACATATGATACTATTTGAGAAATTATATATATCATAATATTCTTTCCCATGGTGAGGAGACATCTTAATGAGAAATGGATTAATACTTAATGTGACTGCGTTGGTTCTCTGTTTTATTCTTATCTCTTCACCTATTGTATGTCTCGGAGAAAAACCGATAAGATCTAATATTTTACAGAGTTTTGGCGGAAGAACATTATACGTAGGAGGGAACGGCCCAGGAAATTATAGTAAAATTCAAGATGCAATCGATAATGCGACCAATGATGATACAATCTTTGTCTACCATTATTCGTCCCCGTACTATGAGAATATTTTGATAAATAAATCAATTACATTACTTGGTGAAAATAAAACCACGACTGCTATCGATGCACAAGGAGTAGGCGGCAATGCTGTTTCTATCACCGAAGATGGGGTCACTTTTTCTGGTTTTTCGGTTCTCAATTGGGCAGGCAATACATCAAGTAACGGCATCTTTATTTATGCAGATAATTGCACAATTATTAGGAATATTCTTTCTTGTACTCATATTTGGTATGGGTACGAGGCTCTTAGACTCTATCGCTCGAATAATAATAGTATTATGGATAATATTATTACACACGCTGATCATGGGATTTTAATGGAACACTCATCACGAAATATTATATCGAAGAATCTCATAATGGATTGTTGGGGCTTTGCTATCCAGCTACGTTTTTCGAACGATAATAACATATTTGAGAATATCATTGTAAACAATAGCTACGGTATTGATGTTGGCGATTCAATGAACAACAAAATTAATTCCAATGAAATCAGTCATAATACATATGGGATTACAATTTTTTATTCATTAAAAAATATAATAATGAAGAATAATTTTAGGAAAAATTTTGATTATGATGCTTATAATGTTTTTTCATTTCAACCATTTTGGAGAAATACCTGGAATGACAATTATTGGAATCGAGCGAGAGGACTTCCCAAAGTTATTTTTGGATATTTAGAATATCACAAAGATAGATTCATTATTATCCCCTGGATGAATGTTGATTGGCATCCAGCACAAAAACCGTACAATATTTCGATTTTGAATTAAGAATAACACGGGGATAACAATTTTACGAAATTCTCACTCCTAGTTTGAGTTTATGATGCTTCTTTCGACAAATCATCCTCGAGACGCCGACCGGTTTTTTCCTCCCACTCCTTAACGGGGATTGAATATTTTTTCAGGATTTTCTCACCGTATCCAAGACCATGGTAAGAGCAATAGGGCACGATTCCCTCAGGAGTTGTATAATGGATGACGCACCGCTGCAACTGTTCAATGTCGAGATTCCATACATCCTGATACCACATCGAGCCAACAAAGAGGGTTTTATGATAAAATTCACGCATCGCGTATTGAGGTCCTATGGTGGCTGTTTCTCTTGCTATTTGTTTTAAATCGAACCCATGCGGTGCTTTCTCTTTTTCCACAAAGGAATCGATGCTTTTTGTGAACGTATAGAGCAACTGAAGTCTTAGCATCGGCCCTTTTTTCTTTTTATGATCATTGATAAATTGAAGAATTCTTTCTACATTGAGGAATCGAGCGATTGGTAATGGTTTTCCATCTTTCATATATAGAAACGTTGATCCTCCACAACAGGGATGAGCGGTGAACCGTACTTGAGATTCCTTCGTGGTCATTTCCAAGAGCTGTAATAATGGATCCATAAGTGGTATTGGATAGAAATCATCGCGTGAAATCATTCCTGCAAATTCCTGTTCGATACCGGTAACCATTTGAATGAAATCCACCCGCTGACGCTGCCGTTCATTATTGTTCATGTTTGTGGCTTGCCCGTATAATGTAAGTGGCAGGAAGTGAATGCCTCTAACTACATCGATGTTATCTAGGGCAAAACGGACGATTTTCCCTGATTCATGAACATTTTTACCACCGATAAGGACTGGCACTATCACAACATTCAGATTGACATTTCGAAGGTTTTCCAACGCTTTTTTATGATATGATATCAATGGATTCGTTTCATGTGTTGTCCCATCGAAATTTATGTAAACGGTGTCGATGCCTGTATCTTTCAGTCGTTGGCAATACTCAATATTCTCCGCAAGCTTTATTCCATTTGTTTGAACTTGGATGTGCGTGTAACCGATTTTTTTTGCATTACCAAGAATTTTGAACAAATCATTTCGAAGTGTCGGCTCACCACCCATGATTTGGATGGCGTAAGAACCTGGCGGTGTTCCCCTTTTTGCTTGTTGCATCAATGCATTCAGTTGTTCTATCGAAGGCTCATAGATATAGCCAGAATCCGACGCGTTCAAGGAACAATTTGTGTCTCGCAGATTGTATCTGTTGGTAACCATAAGATTTGTCAATACCGGTTGAGAAATATGCACTTCGT
>Ga0315277_10011911_pt1 | contig 10922 bp, 11 predicted proteins | sample YL17G05_15_MG_FD_203695 | JGI IMG/M metagenome (GOLD analysis project Ga0315277, IMG submission 203695) | Sediment microbial communities from Yellowstone Lake, YNP, Wyoming, USA - YL17G05_15 | ecosystem: Environmental > Aquatic > Freshwater > Lake > Sediment | place: USA: Wyoming | collected... | reverse complement strand
CGCTTCTCCATCCCGGCGAAGTCTCGCCGGGGGTGGTAACACATCGTGTTTGGGGTTTCTGTGGTTTCCATGCTCATAGCGTAAGCATGGAACGGCAATCTGTCAAGCTATTTTACGAGATTCAATAAGGACACATTCCTGGCCTCGTGCACCGCATTTTAGCCGCATTTTGTGCCGGTGCTCATTGCCGGTTCCTCCATCCATCGCCAACAGTCAATGAGTTATCGCCATGGTTCGTGGCCGGCGCTCAGTCATCGGCCCGAAGCCTTCCCCGATCCATGTAACCCAAGGAACCGCTCCTTGATTGAAAATGGTCTGACAACGCGAAGGGGAACATGGAGTGGGCCGAAGTCTCAACCAACCTGTGGCCGAGCATCCTCAGTAGTAACCAGACGTTGCCGCCTACTGCAAGAGCGGCCCGGCCGGAGTAGGCGTGACGGAACAACAGAGTGGTCTTGCGCCCGAGGTCGTCCTTCTTTTGAGTCATGGGAAAACCGTATGGACATCCACAAGACCAGCCACCCCGCCAGACGGTCCGATCCGCACCCTGGATACTGCCGTCGTCGGCCCGCCTTAGAAGACCGCCTCGAATTCGGCCCGCGGGGTTTTGCGGGGCTTGATAATTCCCGGGCAAAGGTGTAGGTATTTCGGAAATGCGAGGAACGGCCCCGGTTGCCGGAACCTCGGCGTAGAAGGAGTAACCGTTGCGATGACTCAGGACGCGATGGCGGCCAGTGAAATCCGGCTTACACCGGCGGGACAGCTGCGCCTGGAGCAGAGCAAAGGCAGCTCGGCGGCAGGGGCGGACGAGTCTCTCGCGGAAGCCTTTCGGGAGGACTGGCGCGCGGGGTCATTCCGGCTGGCGGCGGAGAAGGTGGACCCAGGCGGCTCGCCCACCTTGCGTTACTGGCGGGGGTTCGCGGAGCGTTATCTCACGGCTCTGTGCCACATTCCCGAGACCGCCGAGAAGTTCGAGATCGAGCCACCGTCGGTGGCGGACCGGGCAACGATGGTCTTGACGGCCCCGCCGATGCAGGGTGGGGAGTATCTCTCGCCCGAGGTGTTGCTGGGCCTCTGGAGGTCGCTCGACGATTGGGTGCGCGCGGCGTCCGCTTCGGCCGGAGGACTGGGACCCTTTCTGCACGAACATGCGCCGAAATGGCGGCAGGTGGGGCGAGTCTGCTTCCATTTGGCCGAAAACAAGAGCGACGAATCCCGCCCATTTGCCTTCCTGGCAACGTACACGGCGGGTTTCGGCGCGGCGGACCGTCTGAAACATCTGCCCCTGCGCAGGGCGCTCGAACAGTATGCCGGGGCGAAGAACCGCCCGGCCCTTGTCCGCCTCCTGTCGCCCGTCCAGCAAGCGGCGGAGCGTTGCGACTGGGTGAAGAAAATGGTGGACTCGGGAGAGATTTACCAACCGTTGGCCTGGACGGCGGAGCGCGCTTACCGGTTTCTTCTGAGCGCGTCCGAACTGGAGGAAAGTGGACTCTCCGTTCAACTACCGAACTGGTGGAAGAAGCGCCCCCGGCCGCGGGTTTCGGTGACCATTGGCAAGAGCAAGTCGCCGGCCCTCGGCATCAAAGCCATGCTGGACTTCGACGTGAGGATGGCCCTGGGGGACGAATCCCTGTCGGACGAGGAACTGGCCCGGCTGCTGAACGGGGAGGACGGATTGGTCCTGCTCAAGGGGCAGTGGGTCGAGGTGGATCGCGAGAAACTGCGCGAGGCGATCGAGCACTGGGAGGCGTTGCGGCAGAAGGCGGAGGACGGCGAGATCTCTTTCATCGAGGGGATGCGGCTTCTCGCTGGCGCCTCGGCTGACCTGAAGCCCGAGGGGGAACTCGATCAAGAGCGGCCTTGGGCGCACGTCGAAGCGGGCGCCGCGATGCGCGAGATCCTGGCCGGGCTGCGCGAGCCGGGACGATTGGGCGCCGTGGACGCGGGGGACGGGCTTGGGGCTACGCTCCGACCGTACCAGCGCGAGGGATTGGCTTGGCTGCATTTTCTTGCGGAGCTGGGCCTGGGCGCATGCCTGGCCGATGACATGGGCCTGGGCAAAACTCTCCAAGTGCTTGCTCTACTTCTGTGTTTGCGCCGCAACAAGCCTCAGGAAATACGCGCCCCGGCGCTGCTGGTGGTTCCCGCCTCGCTCCTGGGCAACTGGCGAAGCGAGGCCGCGCGGTTCACCCCGTCGCTGAGGTTGCAGTTCCTGCACCCGGCCGAGACGGACCGCGAAACCCTCGCGAAGATCGCCGAAGATCCGGAAAAGCATTTGGGCGACGCCGACCTGGTCGTCACCACCTATTCCATGGTGTGCCGTCAGGAGTGGGTAATGACGCGGGACTGGAGTCTGGTTATTCTGGACGAGGCCCAGGCGATCAAGAACCCCTCGACGAACCAGAGCAAAGCGGTGAAGCGAATCCCGGCGCGCGCCCGTATCGTTCTAACCGGCACTCCGGTCGAGAACCGCCTGGGCGATCTCTGGTCGCTCTTCGATTTTCTCAACCCCGGGCTTCTCGGTTCCGCTCAGACGTTCAAGAACTTTCTCCAGGGCATGCAGGCCAAAGATCGCGGCCAGTTCGGCCCGTTGCGCCGCCTCGTGGGACCGTATATTCTGCGCCGCCTCAAAACGGACCGGACGGTCATCCCCGACCTGCCGGACAAAACGGAGACGGCGCGCTACTGCAATCTGACCAAGACGCAGATCACTCTGTACCAGACGGTGGTGCGGACCATGGAGTCGGCGCTGGACGGCGCGGACGGCATGGCGCGGCGCGGGCTGGTGCTTCAGTCGCTCATGCGGCTCAAACAGGTCTGCAATCACCCGAGTCAGCTGTCAGGGGACGGCGAGTACAAAGCGTCGGACAGCGGCAAGTTCCTGCGCCTGGCGGAAATCTGCGAGGAACTCGCGGAGCGGCAGGAAAAGGTGTTGGTCTTCACGCAGTTCCGGGAAACCATAGACCCCTTGGCGGCGCATCTCGCCGCAGTCTTTGGCAGAAGCGGCTTGGTCCTGCATGGGGGCACGGCCGTGAGCAAGCGCCAGGCCATTGTGAACCGGTTCCAGGACGAGGACGGCCCGCCGTTCTTCATCCTCTCGCTCAAGGCCGGCGGAACCGGTCTGAACCTGACTGCGGCTTCCCACGTCATCCACTTCGACCGGTGGTGGAACCCCGCCGTGGAGAACCAGGCCACGGACCGCGCGTTCCGTATCGGCCAGAAGCGGAACGTTCTGGTTCACAAGTTTATCACGAGCGGGACGGTGGAAGAGCGGATTGACGAGTTGATCGCCGGCAAGCGGCAGTTGGCCGAGCAGGTCCTGTCGGGCGGGGGCGAGGTGAACCTGACGGAACTTCCCGACGAAGAACTGCTGCGGCTGGTTCGCCTGGACCTCGCCCGGGCGGCGTTGTAGTTTGTTTGGCGTGCGGTGGACGCCAGGAATGGCGTCCAAGCCGAGGCACTCACGCCTGGCGAGTCGCGATCATTCAGCGGAAGGAGAATCTCTCAATGGGATGGGGACGAAGAGGCAGAAGCGGAAGATACAGCGAGTCGTATTGGCCCAGATACGTTTCGGCGGGCGAGCGGCGCGTCAAGGCCCAAAAGGAGATGGAGAAGCTCCGGAAGAAAGGCAAAGAGATCCAGCCGGTGGTCCTCGACGGCAACGCGATCACCCGCAGTTTCTGGGGCAAGGCTTGGTGCCGCCATCTCGAGTCCTTTTCCGACTACTCCAATCGCTTGCCCCGCGGCCGGTCCTACGTCCGGAACGGTTCCGTTTGCCACCTGGAGATCCGACCGGGCGTCATCGAAGCCCACGTCAGCGGGTCTTCCCTTTACACCGTGACGATTCGCGTCAAGAAACTGCCGGAGAGGGACTGGAAGGCAATCAAGGAGAAGTGCTCGGGGCAGATCGGTTCGATGCTGGAATTGCTGCAGGGCAAATTCTCGGACAAGGTAATGGCTATCGTTGCCGATCGCAAGACCGGTTTGTTTCCGCAGCCGGGTGAAATGGAGCTGCATTGCACTTGCCCCGATTGGGCGAACATGTGCAAGCACGTCGCGGCGGTGCTTTACGGCGTCGCGAGCCGGTTAGACAGCCAGCCCGAACTCCTTTTCCTGCTGCGGGAAGTGAACGCCGAGGAACTCATCTTCGCGAATGTGGCGCTGCCGTCCGCTCCCGCTCACGCGGACGTTCTCGCTGGCGACCAACTCGGCGCCATCTTCGGTATTGACCTGGATGCCGAAGGCGAAGCGGAAGCCGCAACCTCGGCGCCGAAAGATCCTGCGGTGGCGGCGCGTCCCGAAAAGAAAGCGAAGCCGATGAAACCGCCAAAGAAGCGGCGTGGATCGAAGCCGGCTGCGGAGAAAGGGGCAAAGGCCGCTCCGCCTGCCACCCCGCCCGCCGCACGCGGCAAGGGCGCCCCGCCGACCGCCGCGCACGTCACACGCGGCAAGGCTGTCCCGCCGAAGGTGCGCGTGGGCGTGGTTAGCCGCGCGGCACAACCCGCGAAGGCCACTCGTCTCAGAGAATTCGCCAAGGCCGTGCGGAAAGAAGCGTCCGACGCAGCGGCGCCTGAGTTTCAAGCGAATGGGACCTTCATCGCCGCCTTGCGCGCCCGACTCGGACTCACCGCCGGTCAGTTCGCCCGGAAGATCGGCGTCACAACTGCGACCGTCCACCGATGGGAAGAGACGGCTGGGCCGCTCCGCCTCCAGTCAAGGCCGTTGAAGGCTTTGCGGAAACTCAACGGCGAGCCGCCCGGCGAAAACTGATCCGAGTGGATCGCCAGGCGCGCATCCCGGCTTCGTTGCGGTTCCGCCCCGACGGGGAATAGGGCTACATCCTCGGCGCCCCGCCACGGCCTCCGGACCACATTTCTGTCTTCACAAGCGGGACCGCTTCAGAATAGTGGAAAGAACTCCACTTGCGTTATTGGAGATAAACCTGCGGGCAACGCGGCATCGGATTCTGCGGAAGGCATCGTGCCAAATCCATCCGGCGGGTTTGCACGGAAACATGTCCTTTCGCAGACAGGTATTCGGACGGAAGGACACGAACGTCGAGGACGGCCGGTCGTCTCGAACGTCACTGGGGGAATCGAGGCTGAAATCCTCTTGCGGAAGCGCTTGACACTGTCCGTCTCCCTGGCTATGCTCGGATCACCCAGGACAATATTGGACACGGGCAGGGGGACTGTCGCAAAGCGCTCTTATCTTGTCTGAAATCGGTCGGGTCTTGTTTGAAATCGGTCGGGGTTTTGGGGACACCGAAATCGTCAAAGGCAACGTCCCGCTTCACCGTGGTTGTTCATCTGCCTTGAAGGGAGGAGAAAGCCATGAATGAGCAGACCAGAATGGCAAGGTTGTGCGAGTTTTACATCCGTTGGGTGACTTGCATCGGAGCCGCTTACGCTATAATCCCCACGATAGTCTGGTTCGGCGGCGTATTCCTTCTGGCGCCGTTCCGATCGGTCTATGTGCTCCGGCTGGTCCTGTGTCTCGCGGTGGGCGGACCTTTGGCGGGGTTCGTCAACCGTTTCGGCGTGCGTCTCTGGCTGATCAAGCATGAATCGCTCGAGGGGCCGGCGACGGTTCTGGACGGTGTTCTCATCGGTGGGGCCTGCGGCTTCGGCACGGCCTTTCTGCCGCCCCTCACGTCTCTGATCTCAAGCCATCATATTGAAGAGGCCAAGGCGTTCATCATTATCGCCTGGTTCGCGGCGACCCTCATCGGGTTTCTCGTCGGCGGGGCTATCGCGGCGGCGGGCCGCAAGCATCTGCCCGGGGTCGGCGCGCCGAAGCAGGGAGGGCCGCGGTGAGGTTCTTTCTGCTCGATCGGATCACCTCTTGGGAATCGGGGAAGCGAGCGGCCGCGGTGAAGAACGTGGCCCTGTCGGAGGATTTCTTCGACGACCATTTTCCGCTCAAGCCGATCATGCCCGGCGTGCTGATTCTCGAAGGCATGGCGCAGCTGGGAGGTCTGTTGCTCGAAGATGAAGTACGGCGCAGGACGGGACGGAATTTGAAGGCGTTGATGAGCATCGTCGAGAAAGCGAAGTTCCGAAGTCCGGTAAAACCCGGCGAGACACTCGAATACAGCGCGGAGATACTCTCCGTAAACGAGGCCGGGGGCAAGGTGGCCGCCAAGGCGCAGCGCGACGGGACACCGGTCGCCGATTGCGTGTTGGTGTTTTCGTTCTTCGAGTACGACAGTCCTCGCGCCGAGGCGCACCGGGCCAAGACTCTATCGCTTTGGATGAAGGATCTCGAATCGAATGAAGCGCTGTGAAGTGGTGGTGACCGGAGTGGGCATGATCACGCCATGGGGAACGACCGCGGAAACTTCGGCGGAGGGATGGAGCGCGCGGCGCGCCGTCGGGCGTCGCGCACTCGAGGACCTGCGCGACACGAGTTTCGCCGGCGCCCAGGTCGCGACGCTTCCGGAGTTCGACGCGGCGCAGCGTCTGGGAGAACGCCGGATGCTCAAGTTCATGTCCGACGCCGCGGTGATCGGGTGTGTTGCGGCGCGCGAGGCCTCGACCCAGGCCGGACTGAAAGGGCGCTTCCGCCCCGAGCGGGTGGGCCTTTACGCGGGCGCGGGTCTGGCCGCCGCGAGCGTGAAGGACTCGTATCCGATCATCCGCGAGTCAATCGACGCGGAAGGCCGGTTCTCCTGCCGTTTGTTGGGTTCGCGGGGACTTGCGAGCACGAATCCGCTTCTCTCCTTCAAGATCCTGGCCAACATGCCGGCGTGCCTGGTTTCGATCCTTGAATCGGTGAAAGGACCGAACTACATATTCACACCGTGGGAGGGTCAAACGGCTTCGGCGCTCGAAGAGGCTTGGAACGCGGTCGCCGACGGGGAAGTGGACTGCGCCCTCGCGGGGGCCGCCGACTATCCGACGCACCCGTCCACCTACGTTTTCCTCCGGCAGTCGGGACTGTTGTGCGAGGGAGAGTTTCCCGCGGCGGCGGCGGCGTACCTGGCGCTGGAACGGCGCGAGACGGCCGCGCGCGACAACCGGCCGATTCTCGCGGAGATCGGAGAGATGAGTGTCGTCGAGTGCAACGACGGCCCTCACGATCCGCTGTCGGCCCTCATGGGTCGCTCGTTCGCCGCCGCCCCGGCGGTGTTGCTCGCGCTCGCGAGCCGGACGGAAGTGGCCTCTGTTTTTGTGAGCGGAGTGGACGGCCAGGCGTTCCACGCCGAAGTGAGGAGGCCGCGATGCAACGCGTAGCGATCACCGGCTTCGGCGTGGTTTCGCCCATCGGCGTCGGACGCGAAGCGTTTTGGGCGTCGCTCGCGGAGGGGCGGAGCGGGATCGGGCGCATCGGGCGGTTCGATTGCTCCACCTTCGAGGTGCAGCTCGCTGGCGAGGTCAAAGAGACAATCGAATTGCCCGAGGAGATCGCCGGGGTCGCGTCGGCGGACCCGAAGGTTGGGTTTGCCTGGTCCGCCTGCGTGGAAGCGATGGCCCAAGCGGGTCTTCGGGAACTGCACTCCAAGTGCCTCTTGCATCTGGGGACAAGCTTGGAGGTTTTCGACCTCTCGCAAGTTGTCCGCGAGGGGCGTCCCGATTTCCAGGCAATTGCGGACCCCCGGCCTTCCGACGGGCCGCGGCGGTTTCAGATACCGCTCGACACCGCGGTCAGGTTGATCGCCGCGCGGCTTGGGCGGCCGGGGCGCGCTCTGGCCAACTGCTCGGCCTGCGCGGCGGGCGCTCAGGCGATCGGCCACGGTTTTCGGGGCATTCGCCACGGGCGATGGGACGTCGCCGTTTGCGGCGGCTTCGATTCCATGATCAATCCCTTGGGCGTCGGGGGATTCCAACTCCTCGGGGCGCTCACGACGTCCAACGACCGGGGGCAACGCGCGTGCCGTCCTTTCGACGCCTCGCGGAACGGCACGGTGCTCGGCGAGGGGGCGGCGGTCTTCGTTCTCGAGCCGCTCGGGAAGGTATTGGCCGAGGGCAAGGAAATCCTCGCCGAAGTTTGCGGCTATGGCTCGACGCTCGACGCTCACAGCTTGAGCGCGCCCGACCCGGAGGGCGACGGGGCGGCCCGCGCGATGCAGGCCGCCCTCGACGATGCCGGCGTCGCTCCGGACGCGGTAGCGCACATCAACGCCCACGGGACAGGCACACCGCTGAACGACAAGGTGGAGGCGGCGGCCATTCGAAGAGTGTTCGACGGCCTCTGGGATCGAATCCCGGTGAGCGCCACCAAGTCCATGACGGGGCATTTGATCGCCGCGGCGGGAGCGGTCGAGGTCGGGGCGTGTCTTCTCGCGCTTGTGAGGAACATGATGCCGCCAAATCCTTCGTTGGAGCGAGTGGGGCAGGGGTGCGAACTCAACCACGTGACGGGCCGCGCGGATTGTTTTGAAGGCGAGTATGTGCTATCCAATTCCTTTGGGTTCGGCGGTCAGAACGCCACGCTCGTCCTGAGGAGGCACAATGGCTCGAAGTGAAGCACGAGTTGCTCTGGTCGCGGGCGGAAGCGGCGGCATTGGTGAGGCCGTATCGAAAACGCTCGCGCGGGCCGGTCATGCCGTGTACGTCGGATTCCATCGCGGCGAAGAGCCAGCGGCCCGCGTCTGCCGTGAGATCGCCGCCGAAGGGAGGCGCGCGAAAAGCCTTCGTCTCAACGTGCTCGACACCGCCTCGGCGGACGCGGCGTGCCAAGCGATTTTCGATCGCGAGGGGCGGCTCGACGTTTTGGTCAATTGCGCGGCCATCAACCGCGAGGCCCCCGCCGCGGCGATGGACGACGCGACCTGGCGCGAGGTGGTGGAAGCGAATCTCGACGGCGCGTTCCGCCTTTGCCGGGCCGCAATAAAGTTCATGATGTTGGGCCGTTGGGGCCGGATCGTCAACATCTCGTCCGTTTCGGCGGCACTCGGCGGGCGAGGGCAGATCAACTACGCGGTCAGCAAGGCGGGCGTGGAGGCTATGACCCGCGTCCTGGCGTTGGAGTATGGCCGAAAGGGCGTCCTGGTCAACTGCGTCGCTCCGGGCGTTATCGAGACGCGGATGTCGGAGCGAATCCGTGTCGAACACGGGAAGGAAATCCTGGAGGCCATCGCGGTCAAGCGGTTCGGTACGCCTGACGAGGTCGCCGGAGTGGTTTCTTTTCTCGTTTCGGATGCCGCAACGTACGTGACCGGGCAAACAATCCGGGTGGACGGAGGCATGGGGCTGTGAGTGAAGGCGATTCGTTTCTTTCGGTTGTCCGCGGGCGCCGAAGCGTCCGGCGATTTCGGACCACCCCCGTGGACAAAGAACGGATTCTGCGTCTGATCGAGGCAGCGGAGTGGGCGCCCTCGGCGGGCAATAGGCAGGACTGGTTCTTCAGCGTGGTTACTTCGCCGAACGTCAAACGTCGAATGGCCGAGGCCGTCGCGCGGCGCTGGAAAGCGATTGTGGACGCCAACCGCACGAGCGGCTCTATCGAGGAGGTCGAGCGTTACGTCGCACATTTCGACGATTTCGCCGAAGCGCCGGCGGTGATTCTCGTTTCGGCGCGGCGGCCGGATGCCTTTCAGCAGCACCTGCTCGGCAACGACGCGTCCGCCACGTTCGGCGCAATCTGTTCCGCGGCGATGGCCGCCCAGAATTTGATGCTTGCCGCGCACGTCATGGGCCTGGGAAGCTGCTGCATGACGGGCGCGTTGGCCGCCCGCGAGGAATTGGGGGAAATCGCCGAGTTGGGTCCCAAGAGAGAGATCGTTTGCCTGATCGCGGTCGGCTGGCGGGACGAAGCGCCGCCCGCGCCGAACCGCAAGCCCGCATCGGAAATCGCGAGGTTCTGGACATGAGTCGAGAAGAAACAGTCAAGGGAGTCTGCGAGTGCATCGCGTCGGCGCTCGGGAATGGGACCGAGGCTATTCGTCTGGAGGATCGCATCATCGAAGATCTCGGCGCCGATTCGCTGGATCTCCTCGATCTGGTGTTTCAGCTCGAGCAGAGGTTCCACGTTTCCATCTCGCCGCGCGGCATCGAGCAGCGGGTTCGGGCGTCTCTGGGCGACACTCCTCTCGAGATAGACGGAGTGTACACGGCGGCTGCTCTGGCGGAGCTCCGCAAGGGGCTTCCCGAAGTGCCGCCCGAGGAGTTGGCGGAGGGATTGACCACGGCGGAACTCCCGCGGAGATTCCGGGTCGCCACAATGGTCAACCTGGTGGACAGGCTTTTGGAGGATTAGCATGAGTAAGGTCGCGTTGATCACGGGAGGAAGCGGTGCGCTGGGAAGCGCCATCGTGCGGGGTTTTTGCCGCGACAACTACGAGACGGTCTTCACATTCAGGACCAATGAGAAGCGCGCCAAGGCGCTGGCGGACGAGACGGGATCGCTCGCGCTGCAAGCCGATCTGACCGATCGGGGCCAGGTGGGTGAGGTGGTCCGACGGACCTTGGAACGGCACGGTCGGATAGACGTTCTCGTCAATAACGTCGGATTCACCCAAGTCATGCCCTTCGCACTGATCGAGGAAGAGGACTGGGACGAAGTGATGGCGGCGAATCTCAAGACGATGTTCCTGGTCACGCGCGAAGTCGTGCGCGGGATGATCGGGCGGAAATCGGGCGCGATCGTCAACATTGGCTCTCTGGCGGGGCATCGCCTGCTCGAAGTGCCGGTTCACTACGCGACAGCAAAAGCCGGAGTCAGCGGGTTCACGCTTTCGCTGGCCAAGGAACTCTCCCGCTACAACATCCGAGTAAATTCGGTTGTACCTGGGCTTCTCGATGAGGGGGTGGGGCGGATGGTTCCCGAGAAGGAACTCTCGGACTATGTCGCGCACTGCGCGGCGGGAAGGCCCGGCAAGACCGAGGAAGTCGCGGAGACCGTGCTCTTTCTCGCGAGCGAGAAGGCGCAATACGTGAACGCGCAGAACATCTTCGTGGATGGCGGTATCTAGTGCGCTG
>Ga0315277_10011910_pt1 | contig 10923 bp, 25 predicted proteins | sample YL17G05_15_MG_FD_203695 | JGI IMG/M metagenome (GOLD analysis project Ga0315277, IMG submission 203695) | Sediment microbial communities from Yellowstone Lake, YNP, Wyoming, USA - YL17G05_15 | ecosystem: Environmental > Aquatic > Freshwater > Lake > Sediment | place: USA: Wyoming | collected... | reverse complement strand
TGGGTCTGAATCAAAGTATATTGATGGATGTGCTAATTTTAAATACTTGCATAATGAAATATGTAATTGTTTTTCTGGACTCATAGTATTAACTTTTAGTTTGCCAATTTGAAAATGATTTGTTACCCATTTTTTTAATTAGATGCTTTATATTATTTCTTATCAGACCTACTTTATGGTTTGGGTGTATAGCAGATTGTTTGTCATCCTCTCCTATATCATTGTAACCCATTGATTCCATTGCTTCCATTGTAGGAAATACATCGGAGTTTCTATCTGTTTCTCTGTCTATTAAATAATCTTCCCTACCGCCAAAAGAATAAATTAAAATAAAATTAGTTGGTATTAATTTTAATTTCTCAAAGTGTTTGAACTGGCTAACTTCTTTTGTATAAGTATAGAATGTGCATTGAGGATTTGCATTTGCAATATCAATCCAATTAGTAATGTACTCGCTATTAAAAAAATCTCCCCCATCGTGTATGCGAATAAATTTATTAATGTATTTTTTTTTGCTTAACTCTTCATTCATTAGTTGCTTGAATTTATCTGGCTCATTTAATACCAATTCAAGTTTTTCTATGTGTGCTTTTTTTACATTTGAAAAATTCCATCTACCATTTTTAGCATAGCAGAACGCTGCACATATACCCGCATTTGGACAAGTATTAAATTTAGTTCCATTTGATAATGTATTCCAATGCGCTGGTAAAGTCCATCCGTAGATTCCCGATTTTTTTAAATCTTCATTTTGTGTTAGTAGTTGCATAATTTTATTTTTAAATGTTTTGTTTTAATTTGTTTCATAAAATATATTTAAAGATATGTGATATTACTTCTATTGTCCAACCATTGCCTAATATCTTGTATTTCTGTGAATCACTAACTGGCATATTGTAATTATCATTAACTGTTTGTAATCGCATACATTCTAATGGAGTAAGTCTGCGAATGCGTGAATTTTTAACATATCGCACCTCCATCGCATTGGTGCTTTCTGTTTGTGCAATTAAACCAATATGTCCGTGAGATGGGTCTGCTAATGTTGGACATTTATCGTGTTTTGATTGATTGTAAAAATCCAATGCTTTTATTTCTCCTTCTAAAAATATATTTTTATTAATTGTTTTTTGTATTTGAACATTTGGTTTTTTTAATTTAATATCCACCGCATTGGTGTTGTAGACCATTATCTGTTTTGGTTGTTTATAATCAGTAGCACATAAAGTACTTGATTGTCCTTCAGTATTATGTATTATTCCTTTCTGACCACCACTATCACTATGACCAATTATGTTATTTGTTTCATTTGTAATTCTTAAATTTTTTAACATTTTCTCACTCAAAAAATACTTTTCATCAACTTTGCTTTCTAAAATATCTTTAAGCAATATCTTTCTGTCTTTTGGTTTCTGAATGATGCTTACTGGATAGCCAAACAATCCTTTTGCCTCCATTCCTATATTAGTAAAATATATTCGCTTTCTATTTTGTGCTGATACAAGTGCAGAATTAATATGCAATGCGTGAACGCCTATTGCTTGTGTCAATACCCTCTCCCACTTCTCGCCCATCTCAACATTCTCCAACAAAAAGTATTTTGGTTTTACTTCGTTAAGCAATCGCATAAACTCCCAAAACAAATACGACTGCCCTTCAAATTCGTACCCCTCTGTTTTTAATTTCAAGTAGTGTTCTAATGTCAATATCTCTTGTTCGTCCGTTGTTGCCATTCCTTTTCTTTTACCAGCAAATGAGAATGACTGGCAAGGACTACCACCTATCAACAAATCAATTTTCGGTAATTTAGTTCCATCAACATTAACAACGCTACCCAACTGAATTGTATTTGGATAGTTAGCCATTGTAACTTGAGTAGCATACTTGTCAATCTCGGATGCAAAGTAATTTTCTACTTTTATTTCTGCTCTTTCAAGTGCTTGTTGTCCGCAAGACATCCCATCGAATAAACTTAATACATTCATATTTTAAAATATTTATTTTTATTTAAGTAATCATACAGACCTTTGATGTCCTTACAAATCTCCACATCGCCATCGTGTGATTTCATATCCTTTCGTGGCTTACCACTTATTGCATCTTTCTCATACAGATACCAACTTAACCATTCATCGCCATCTGCTGTTAATACTTGCTTCCAAAGTGCATCAATCACTTTCTCTTGCTCGTCAAATGCGTCTAACAAATCAATGTTTAATTTGTAGGCATCATAAATTTTTTTTTCGTGTGCAATTTGCCAATCAATAATTTTTTTAAATTCTTTGTAGTCCATAGGTTTATTTTTTAAATGTTTTGTTGTAATATTGTTTTCCATCACCATTGTAACCACAATCATACTCTCCTTTGTCGTAAGCATTTATTATCTGCTTTCTCTCCATTACTTTTGCTTTTTCAAATGCTTCTATTGCTTCTTCAATAGTTTCTTCTTGATTGTCATTAAGCCATCTGAACAACCATTCTACTGCTGTTTGTTTCATAGTTTTATTTTTTAAATGTTTTGTTGTAGTATTTTTTTGAGCCAATCGCATCCTCGTCAGACAAACCAAATCTGTAAGCATCAACTATCTTTTTTTTCTCCATTGCTTTTGCTTTTTTAATTAACAAATCTAATTCTTTCCATTCTAATTCACAATATTGTGGGTCGCCATACGATTCCAATTTTTTACCCAACCATTCTACTGCTGTTTTTTTCATAGGTTATATCCTTAAATTATTATTATTTTTCAATGCTATGCCCTTTATTTAGCCAAATTTTTATCAGTTCGTTGCAGTAATTCTTATCCTCACAAATAGGTGTTTGTGTGATGTCAATAATATATAACCCTATTTCTGTACTGCTCATTTCTTTTATTTGCCCTAATTCTATGCGTATCATTCTTGTCAGTTCTGTCCTTACATTCTTACTACAAAACATCATATGCTATAATCAATTAGTTCCATTTTTTCAATCAAAATTTCTCTGGTAATAAAACTTGGTTGAGTCAATGACTTTCCCCATATCAATCCCCAGTCAAGCATTATCTTTTCTGCTCCCTCAATCTCCTCTTCCCAATATACATCAATGAATAATTCCGCTTCCTCATTAGAGGGTGTTGTTATATTAAAGTATGCTCGTTGATTCATAGGTGTCTTTTTATACTACGTTTTTTTATTTTATTATTTATCATTTCTATTTCAGCATTTAATTTTGGCAACCATTTTTTTTTATCTACCAATTCTATTTCGGCAGATTTGCGAAACTTAACTAATGATGAATGATATTCTACTAATTGATTTGTTGACATTCTCGGAGTTCTCATATTATGTTTTTTAGTATTGCTTTTGATTCGCTTAAAAAATAAACTCGTTTATCAATTATATTTTTTTTATTGAAAACAGTTGTCTCGGCACTCTGTATTAATAATGAGCAAGGTAGTTCTAATTTGTCTAATAAAAATAAATAATTACCACGAGTATCAAACACATAATAAAACTTCAAGCATTCCATTTCCATTAATCTCTCATACTTGTAAACTTCCATTACCTTATCAGCATAATACTTGTGTCTACGTTTTAATTCTATCACGCAATCAAATCCTTTCGGTGTCTTTCCGTATGCGTCATAGTGTTCGTATTCGTTCTCTGACAGAGTTAAATTCCAACCAATACTATTCATAGCGGTTAATACTTTTTGTTCCCAAATTTTATGATGCTCTTTCATAGTTTAGATTTTGCTTTTAATAATCTCCGTTCTTTTAATTTATTTCTCAATATGCACATAACTTTAATTGGTTTTATATTAAATTTCTCTGCCAATACTTCGTTAGTATTATTTCCTCCCTCAAGCCACGTTTCAAATATCTTATCTTCTGTTTCTTGTGGTAATGAGTTAGGCATTATTTGTTTCTTGCGTACTTTATTTTTATTATCCTCTTTGTAAATAGCAAGGCACTTATCACAAGTAGTATGGAAAATATACTTTACTAATGAATCTGAATCAGCACCACACAATGCTTTTAAATTACACTTAAAATGTTTTCTCATAGTTTAGTTTTTAAAATGGATATTCCTCATTGTTACTTGTAGATATAGTGAATGTATTATTTTCTATTGGTATAGTAGATTGGTATTGTATTGGAGCGATTATTTTATTTTCATATAACCAATTCGATTTGTCTAATGACATTTCGTTGCGTGAATTAAATCTACCATTACTCATATCGTAATTTGTAGATGCCATTCCTTGCATTCCTAAATGTCTAAACTTTACTTTTTGAATATGTATTTCTGTTCTGCGTTCTATTGGGTCAGCGGAAAAAAATCTATGCACTACTATTCCATTATCGGATTTATTATAGAAGTGAGCAGAACCACTTATCTGATATAGGTTTGGTATTTCTATTTCGCCAGTAATTCTATCCTTTTGTAATTTTACTGGATGAGCAATTAAGAATGTATGTACTCCGTTCTTATGATTAAATTTAGTTATTAAATCTAAACTTTGACTAATATATTGCGTTTCGTTTCCGTTGTATTGGTGGTCAAGTTTATTCCACGGGTCAATGATTAATCCTTTTATGCCATACCGCTTAACTAATTTCCTTGCGTGATTTAGTATGCTATCAATACTTAAATCCTCATCACTTGGTTGTATAAAGAAAAAATGTTCATCAATAAAATTCAATGCAGATTTTACTTCGGGCAGATTCATTCTCACTCCAAAATCAGAAACTGCTTTAAATGATTTACCAATTAATTTTTCTGCAAGTTTAGATAGATGTAATTGTATTGGAAAGTTCTCTGGCGAAAATACTCCAAACTTCCATTTATGTTTTACTGCAAGACACAAACAAACTTGGTCAAGAAAATCTGACTTGCCGTGATTTGGTACACCAGTAATGACTGTTAGTTGACCGCTTACAAAGGAAAGTAAATCGTCAAAATCTTTCATTCCAATTTTATCTCCCGTTGGTAATCCACGCTCATATAAATCTATAAGTTCACTAATTAGATAACTTGCTTGTATGATACCATTTATTTCGCAAGGTCTTGCGCTTGTTATTGTATCTGATAATTCTATTGCTCCGTACTTAATTAAAAATTCATTTGCATCCTTACAATCTTTTAAATCAATTACAAAACATTTCTCTGCTCCCAATCTTCTAATTAATTCCTCACGCAATAACATACCCGCTTCGTCTGTATCAACCGCAATATAAAACGTATCAATGGTTTCTAATTTCTCATAGCAGTTATCTAAATAGGCAAGATTTGTTTTTGATGCTCCATTAGGAACAGAGCATACTGATTTTATTCCCGCTTCGATAAATGATAGGCAATCTATTTCCCCCTCACATATTACAATTGATTTATCTGCTGAATCTAAATTGTATAAAATTAATTCCGCATCCTTTACTAATTTAAAGTTTTTTGCCCCATCACGAAATTTAACATTAATTAATTCGTCATTACGGAAGTAATTAAATTTAATGCAGTTGCGAGATGTTTGTGTCTGTGGCATATACTCTTCGCCCTCTGTAATCTTTAAATCAATTAAAGTATTTTGGCTTATGCCTCTATCAGCAAACCACTTAACAAGTTTGGCAGATAACTCTGTATGATTTTCCCAAGTTGGTTTGAAGTATTTTTTTTCTTGTTCTCTTTTTATTTTTGTTGACCCTTTGTAACCGCAGTTATGACAGTTGAAAATTCCCTCATCAATATTAATTGATAGGCATTTCTCTTTTTTATTTTTTCTACTTGCCGAACATTTAGGGCAGAGCGTTTTATCAGTCCCGCTTGTTTTGGTAATTGGGATTCCGAGTGATAGGAGTTTTGCGTAGTTGCTCATTTAGTTAGTTAGTTTTATTGTTTTAAGAGTGTTTAAGAGCATATCTATTATGCCCTTAAACATTCTATCATTCGTCTGTATTATTGCTTCTGAAACGATTTTTGTGCGGGTAATTTTTTAGGTACTTTATTTAATTCAATTTTTAGCCAGTTATTAAAATGCTTTTTAGCATCCTTCAAAGATTTTCCATCTTCGCCATCTGATTGCAATTTAAGAATAAATTTTTTAATCCAATCCTTTACTGCCGATAAAGATAATTTATTATCCCTACAAATAGATTCTTGCCAAGATGTTTCGCTGATTAAAATTTCCTCTAATTTATTTAATTGATAGTATAATGGATTTATACTTATTAAGTTATTACCTATACCTATACCATTACCATTACCTATACCTTTACCTAACCCCCTAAACAGACCTTGTTGAGGTGCTAAATCATTGAAATCAAAATTAAATAAATCTTCGTTACTGCGGATTAAATTTATAATTTGTTTGTGAGCATTATTTTCTCCGTTCAATGGTAGATTATTCTGATGCAATAAAAAAGTTTTTATCCAAATTACATTTTTTGTTTTTGAATAAACAATTACTTTTTCTAATTCTACTATTCCGTTATCGTATTGCTCCTTTGTTATTCCCATTGTGAACGAATGCAATCTGCAATTAGGTTCAATGAAACCAGCGTTATTACATTTATCTACTATGAATAGAAATAATAATTTTCCAATCGGAGAGAGTTCTGAAAACCAAACATCATCCCATTTTTCTGTACTGCTAAATCTTTTTGCCATAATTATTTTCTGTTTTGTTTGTAAATGTTTTCCCAAAAATCATTGTAGTTCAATGCTTGGTCGGGTATAATAGTATGGCTAATTAGCAATACTGGTTTGTTTTTAATTTCTACTTTTTTCAAATTTTCTTTCCAATCATTAAATCTTTCAACAATAAAATAAAATTTATATTTTCTTTTTTTCATTTGAGTTTAGATTTATAATGTTCAATTAGTAAATTTGTTTTCTCATTGTAAAAGGATTCAAAGGTATCGTGTTGCTCTGGAAATTTTTTAAATAACAAATACAATACTGACCTTATCCTTGCTGATTGCGTTTTTTGTTTTTCTGTATTATCTATTTCTAAATCCTCCGTTGCATTTATAACTTGAGAAGAGATAACATTTGCAGAGGTTATTAAGACCTTGCAATACTTACCTTGAAAAGAAAATAATTCTGCTACATCAATCGGAGAAATTTCGTTGCTGACAATTGATAGTTTTACTTTCCTACCTTGAAATACTCTCGTAGGATAAATGTATGCAGTAATTATTTTACTTGCCATTAGAATATAATAAATAATGATTCAGTACCATTTGTTTTAATATCAACGCTTGGCACTTCGCATCCATCGGCATCAAAGATAACTGCGCCAATAGATTTGTAAGCCATATTTAATAATTCTTTACGTTGCTTTAATTTAATTTCTAACTCTTGGTAGATTAAGTCAGATGAGTAATCTAATTTGTCGCCAGTATAACGCAACTCTACTTTTGCTCCGTATGAGTATTGCTTATTGAATCTTGCTCCCTCTACTTGCGCAGAATCTTTTAGTTTATCAATAGCAACGCTTACATACTCTGCAATCTTTTTAAATAAAACATATTGCTTCAATGGAGATTGTTCTCCTCTAATCAATAGTTCATTTACGTTATTGGTAGCAAGTTGTTTTATTTCCTCCTTACCTATAAATTCAATTACTGATAACGGCATAATTAAATCTTGCGTCATAATGTATGGTTTTTTATTTGTTAGTTCTAAATAATTCTCCCAACTACCAAACTCATTTATTATCTCGGTATATTTTTTATCGCTATTCATTATTTTAGTTCCTCCATTTTTTTAATTATGTCAGATTGTTCTTTTTTAATTTGGAATGTGTCAAACAATTTAGGTAGGAAATCAGTTTCTCCTTTACGCATCCTCGCCATTACTTCTTGGAATTGTTTATCGGATAACCATTGTTTGCCCTCTATCTTTACAAGACCAGAATTATCTCCGTATTGTCCGTCAGTATCTTCATCAGCATTGATACAAATCATACTGCCTAACTGATAACGCTTTGCGTAGGTTGTTGCTACTCCCATTGATTGCGCCATTGATAATCCTTTTGATTCTTGCGGTGTTATTAATAGCACACCACTACTAATCCATTCTCCCGAAGTGTGAAGTAAAAATGTTTCAACTCCCTCCGATGTTACAGATTGCATAATTGATATTCCGTTCTCCGATAATATCGGTTTGGCATTATCAATAATGTTGTCTAATGAAATGTATTTGTTTTTTAGGAACGGATTTTGTGCATCCTTTTTAATTCCTTTAATCTCGCTCAACGCTTTTACCAGCGGAGTCATAATTGATTTTGTTGTTGTTGATGTTTTCATTTGGGTTTGTTGTTAAGTGATAGTTTAGATATTGTTCGTAATCGAATTTTTCGGCATCAGCCATTTCAAAAAATAAATCTTTACTCATTTTAGCAATATTTTATTGTTTAATTCAGTCATAACATTGTTATATATTTCCAAAAAATCTGCCTTTGTTATTTCAATAGCATCTGAATCTGTACTTCTGCTAATTGATAAATCAATATAACTTGAATAATTATTAATTGATTCGCCACCAGTAGAAGCATAGTTTATCATTACCGATGTCTGCTCATCAAAGATTGCGTATGCGTGACAAATGTTTTTAAAGTAATAGGGAAGTTGTATTTCAACCTCTACCTCTGTGGTTTGTTTGATAGTTGTTTTCATTTGGTTTGGTTATTTATTAAATTATAAATTTGTTCTATTGACTCTATAACATAATTTGTTTCTACCATTGCACCTATGCTTTTTATTTTTGATACATCTATTCTTATATCAGTACGAAAAACATTTGTAACTTCAATAATATTTTCTACTCCTATTAAAATAGTTTCGTTTTTTTCGTTTGTTAGTTTTATTACTTTGTTTTGCATAGTTTTTTTTTTAGAATGGTAAATTTTTATTTTCAATTGTTTGGTTGGTTTCGTAAACAGTCTTTCCGTTTCCGATAAATACTTTTTTTAATTTAGCATCACGCTCCTCCTTACTTTGATTAGCAGTAATAGAGCAGTCATTACCATACTGGTCTTTCTCATCCTTAATGATAATGTCAATGTTGTAATACTGACTTCCATTTTTGTGATTGTTAATTTTTGATTTGTCAATCTTTGTCAAATCAATACTGGCAGAAATTATTTTCATTTGTTTTTTGTTTTAGTGTTAGTTATTTATTTAAAGTTTTATAAAAGGAAGTCCATCGGGAAAATTCAATGTTAACTAACAAACATCATTTGAATCTCCATCTCGCCACGGACTTCCTTGTGTTATTCAAATATCAATGAGTCCTCATTTATCTTTTCACAAGCATCGCATCTGTGTAGGTCGGGAGCAATCTCATTAAAATCTCCCCTACATTGCTCCTCCTCTTTACAGAAATCGCAAACCGCAATATCTCTTTCTACTACTGTGTGCGATTCGTATTGATAATATCCGCTATCAATAACAACTTCAATTTTAATCATTGTCATAATAATTTTTTTTAGGTTTGTGATAACGAGGGAGGTACTACATTTCCCTCCCCCGACCTATCACAGTGAGTTTACATTATTGTAAAAAATAAATGCACAAAAATTTATTCATTGATTTATTTATTGCTTATAAAAAGTACTGGTTTATTAATTGCTCTTGGTAGGAAGTGAATCCGCCATTCTTTAATCGTGTGTACAATGTAGGTCGGGAAATGTTTAACCGCTTTGCTATTTTTGATTTAACTAATCCTCGTTCCGTTATTGCAATCTGTAATCTTTTTTCTAACTTCATAATTAATTTTTGCGCAAGATATAAAAAAAATATAACTTACACTAATGTAAAATAATTATTTTTTATTTGAGTACAAAATCAATTCTTTAAGCAAGTCCAGATTATCAATTCTTATTGTCCTCCATAAGTAACTGGCAATATAAACTTTTGTTATGTACTTGCCGAAGTGCTTGTATCTTTTTTGTGATAGATAGATAATGTTCGCAGTAATATCCTCAACTACTTTTGGTTCTGTTTTCATTTTAGTGTCAGATTAAATTTGATTAAAATAATATTCAAACTTCTCATCGTTAAGAGGTACAATTCCACTAAATAAAAGTTCGTGCGATAAGTATGTATATCTATTATGTGAATCATACTTCTTATCTAAAATCAAATGTATTGCATCTATACATCTTGCTTCGTCATACATAAAGAAATCAGCATCTACATTTAAACTAAATGTTTGCGCTCCCTTTGGTTTCCAATGCGGAGATTCAGAACTTCCATAATTTTCCTCATACTGCGTGTATATTAATAGTAATGTTTTCATAGTTTATTTTTTTTAGTTTATTTTAAAGAACTCATTAAACTTTTCCTCTGATGCAAACTGCCAACCAGTATAGTAAACATCCAGTTTATATTTGCTATCGTAATCAAACCAACCATACTTACCTTGCATTTCTTTATTTGTTTCGTAAAACAAAGCAAATGATTTTGGCTCATCACGAATAACTTTTGTTGCATAAAAATTTAAGAACTCTTGCCTTTTAAATTCAATAAGTTTTTTTGCTTCGGCAATTATTTTTTCCTCTTTAATGTTTTTATTGTACAAAGCAGAATGTTGCTCCCAATTATTCGCAAGATTTACAATCTGTTCAGCATTTAAGAAGTAAGTTTTTTTCATTCCTCCTCCATACGATTTAGGTAGCATACCAGCGTGATGCCATTCCATATTCGGATAAATAAATTCCATAACAGATTTAATAAAATCAATCTCGCAATCTGTTGCTGATTTAAATAATTGAACCGCTTTACCGAATGTTAATTTTCCTTTGTCATTGTTTGCATTCTCGTGTCTGTTAGACGCAAACTTGCAGTTATCTAATCCTCCACCAACATAAAAATTATTCTCGTTGTGTGTGAGTGCTGAATACTTAATTGCAATTTTTTCAAGTTTAGTTTTCATTTTGTTTTA
>Ga0315277_10011907_pt1 | contig 10925 bp, 9 predicted proteins | sample YL17G05_15_MG_FD_203695 | JGI IMG/M metagenome (GOLD analysis project Ga0315277, IMG submission 203695) | Sediment microbial communities from Yellowstone Lake, YNP, Wyoming, USA - YL17G05_15 | ecosystem: Environmental > Aquatic > Freshwater > Lake > Sediment | place: USA: Wyoming | collected... | reverse complement strand
GGTCATGAAGTCCACGCCTTCCTGGGCCTGGTTTTCGATGGCCTCAAAGAGGTCTTCCTCGGTCATGTCCACGATCGTGCCGCGCGTCTCGATGGCCTTGATGGCGGCCTGGTAGATCGGCACCGTCCCCAGGGGGAGAGGGGTTTCGGCGAGGATCCGACGGCGGATCTTACGGATGTCCCCCCCCGTGCTCAGGTCCATGATCGTGTCGGCCCCGTAGAGGAGGCTGATGGCGACCTTCTTGAGCTCGGTGGCGAGCGCCGGAAAGTCCTTCGAGGTGCCGAGGTTGACGTTGACCTTGGTCCGTAATCCCTTCCCGATGCCCGACAGGCGGGCGGGAGCGTGGATGGGGTTCCACGGGATGACGACTTTGCCCGAGGCCAGGAGCTCGCGCAGGTGTTCAGGGGGTATCCCTTCGGCCTTGGCAATCTTCCTAAGCTGCAGGGAAATGTTCCCTTTTTTGGCTTTTTCTATTTGCGTCATGGTCTTTCAGGCAAGAAAAACTCAGTATAGATGAGGGCAAGGGAGGTGTCAAATAAACCGGGCGGTTCAGGCCTTAACCCGCGCTCGTATTCCGCGTTTTAAGAAGGGCCCATCGTTCCGTGAGGCCTTCGTCGGCCAGGATCTGTTTAAGCTCGGCCAGGGGAATGTTCTGGGAAACGTAATCCAGATATGACGCGAGGCTTTCCTTTTGCCCCAGCTCATGGAGGCAGAGCGTTAGATAGATCGTAGACCGGAGGACCATGTCCTTGGTGATCTGGTTCTCCGAAGCTGGGCTGATGACCTTATGGAACCCATCATTGGCCTTCCGGAATTCCCTCTGGAAGAACCTCGCCCTGGCCAGATGGAAAACCGCGGAGGCCTCTTCGGGGCGTTTTTTAAGGATGCTTTCCATGATCCCGACAACCTTCTTGTAGGTTCCCTGCTCGAAGTAGAGCGAACCCAACTCGTACCGGATGGCAGCCTCATCCGGCGAGGCCTTCAGCCGGGCTTCAAGCTTCCTGATTCTGGACGGATCGACAGGAGGTTTCGTTCTCTGCGCTGGAGGTTCCGCCGCGGCTTTTTCCCAGACGACCCCGGTTTGTTCCCCCGGCGCGCCGGGTGTGATCCGGAAGTCCTCGATCAGCCGTTCGTAACCGTTCAGGGCGGCCATGTCCAGGCCAAGAGACCCAGGGCCCTCCTTTCCTACAAGCCCGGCCGCCCGCACCAGGAACTGGCGGCTCTTGTCCTTGTTCTTGAGAGCATTATGGCTCAGGCTCAAATAGATATAGGCCTTGGCCGCTTTCGTCCGGTCGGCCGATAGTCCGAACACGGCGACCTCCAGGTCCTTCACAGCCTTCGCGTAGTCCTGGGCCCGGAAGGCGGCTTCGCCGTCCTGGAACAATTTGAGGTAAAAGGGATCGATCGCTTGAGCGGGAAGCAGGCGGGCTGAAGGCAAGAAGAGCGCTAAAAGGATGGCCATGGCGAGGCTGCGGATATGCGTCATACGTTTGCTGGAGAAGCCGGGTTTTCGCGGATCCATGTTCTTGAGTCTTTTATATCCCGAATGACGGAAATTGTCAAAGCCCTTGAACCCTTTGAACCCTTGCCAAATGGCGTCAGCTGAATTATCATGAGAGACGGAATCCGTAGCTTAAGAAATCAGCACGCGAATCCGAAACCGCCTGACGACGAACAGAGGCACGATATGCAAACCAGAAATCTTGGCGAAATACGCTTTATCCTATACGGGACCGAGGGCACTTCCAGAGAAATAGAAAGCGAAGAAGAGTATAATTTTCTTATCAATTTGCACTGCAATATCAAAAGTTCAATCCCATTTATAATAAAAAAAAGCGCCGCATCGTTGCATCTGCTTGCTATAATCTTTCTTAAAAAAATGCTTAAAAAAGATACAGACAACGAAAGGACAGCCATTTTCGAGAAGCTGGCAAAAATACAAAAAGTTAAAATCAAATTCCGCGGCAAGGAGCTTACGTTGCTCTGCAATTCCAGGACATTCAACCTAATCCATCAGGTATTCGTAAGGAATCAATACGACCTTGGCGAGTCCGTAATAAAAAATAAAATCATATTGGATATCGGCGCCAACGTCGGCGATTCCTCGTTATTCTGCGCGTTCTTCGAACCAAAACTGGTCTATGCGTTCGAGCCGATGCAGCACTCTTTTGATATTCTTCAGAAAAACATTGCAATTAACAGCCTTCAGAAGGTCATAATACCAATCAAAAAAGGGTGCAGTTCCAAGAATGAATTTGTTTCGGTTCTCGCAGGCGTAGACGCATCTATCGGAAATATAGGGAAAACAAACAAAGAAAACGAACAAATCGAACTCGTAATTATAGACGATTTCCTTGGAAACTCAAAAGTTGATCTAATTAAAATGGACATTGAAGGCCACGAGGAAGCGGCGCTACTCGGTGCGCAAAAAACAATTCAAAAGTTCAAGCCGGTCCTTACATTCTCTGCGTATCACAAGCAGTCGGACAAAGTCAGGCTGCCAGAGGTTGTAACATCAATCCGGAACGACTATCGCATCAAGCTGAACAAATTTTACGAAGAAGATTTTTTCTGCGACTGACTGGCACAACGGAACCCCAAAATTTACCTGCAATTATGGTCATACAGAGTCTGATACCCCTCCATATGTGCAAGCACCTTTCGGTACATCTCCTGGTAATCCTCCCTGTTCTCGCCCCGTATTCCCTTCTTATAGAAAATGAAGGCATGATAAACAAGGTGGAACGGGCAAATATAAGAAATTGCTTTTTCCACGCGAGCTGAATTCCCGCTCCGGACGATGAATCTAGCCTCCTAACCATACGAGAATTTATCGTCGGCCGGGCGGCGATGTTAATCGCCGCGAAAAGCAACCTGATGTCTGCCCTTCAGGCGTTCAGCCTTGACGGAGGCTGGCCCCGGAAGGAGTCCAGGATGCCCCAGGATGGGCGATCTCCAGACGGCTCCATATGGCGAGAAGCATAAATCCTTGTTGCCTTACGGGGATTTTTTGTTCAGGGGAGAAGACAAGCATCAAAATCGTTCTATGGGCCTCCTAGAGCGAAATATAGGCACATGCTCATCCCGGCCGATATATTTATTACCCGAACAGTATTGAATTTCGACTATTTTATTGCATGAGACTGAATCGACTCGGCCAAGAGCAGTGCTGCACTGTCAACGCTCTTGACGATCACATAAAGCTCTCCGACGGCCCTAGCAAGCCACCCATCGGAGTTTTCCTACCCACTATATGCCAAAACTATATCGTATAAGACTAAAGCGATTATCACGTACGCTAACCCAAAATGGGGCAACGGGTGGGTGGGACTCGGGTGTGCTCATCGGCTGCGGGCGAAAACTCCTCCCCATGTCACAACTGTCACAAAATTTGTCCAAACTCGCTTAAAAATGGATGACGGTGCTTAAAGGAAATAAAAAAAGCCAGGGGAAAACAGGGATGCCCAGAGGAACTTGAATCTTAAAACAATGGATTCCTAACCCCTAAAGGTGAGGTCCATAGGCCGATTTTCACCCCGTGATTCATCCTCTAAGACGATTGTGAGGCCAGTGGGGGCGGGGCTATGATGCGGGCGGCTGGACGAAGATGCGCAAGCTTTCGATTTTCTCCCTGTTTTTGGATATAATGTTGAGTGTCGGCCTTGTGATCTTCGCAAAAGCGTAATTATTTTTTACAATCGAGATAGATGAAGTTTGGCAACGGCGGTAGCTTGCCTTGAATTGATGTCTTCTCAATGACCAAAGCCACCATGCTCAGCGGCATTTTCAACAAGTTAAGGAAGCCCGAAGGCTCCCTGACGGGACGGGCCCTTGCCGGCAGTTTCTGGCTGTTCGCCCTGCGCGGCACCTATGAAGTCTTCTATCTGATCAGAATCGTCATCATCGCCCGGATCCTGGCCCCCAGGGACTTCGGCCTTCTGGGGATCGCTCTGCTCGTGGTCGGCACCATGGAAACTTTTTCCACTACGGGATTTCATGATGCCCTCATCCAAAGGAAGGAGACCTCCAAGACCGAACTCGATATCGCCTGGTCCCTGATGATCATCAGGGGTGCTGTCCTTTTTTTGATTTTATATTTTGCAGCGCCGCTGGCGGCAGGTTTCTTCCGTGAGCCCAACTCGGTCCTGATCATCCGGGTGATCGCGTTGACCAGCCTCCTGCAGGGCTTCAACAATGTCGGGATCGTTCTTTTTCGGAAGGAGCTGGAATTTCACAAGCAGTTTCTCTACCAGTTCGTCGGTGTCATTGCCGACTTTGTTGTTTCTGTATCCCTGGCCTTCATCCTCCGGAATGTCTGGGCTCTCGTGTTTGGTTTGGTGGTGGGAGAGCTCGCGCGTTGCCTTATGAGCTATCTGTTGTGCTCCTATCAACCTTCCTTCCGCCTGCAGCGGCAGAGGACAAGGGAGCTTTTCCATTTTGGTAAATGGGTTCTGGGCTCTACGATCCTGCTCTTTCTGATCCTTCAGGGAGACGGTTTTTTCGTAGGGAAATTTCTGGGAGTGACGTTGCTCGGCCTTTATCAGATGGCCAATAGAATCTCCAATACACCCGCCACAGAACTGACGCATATCATCTCCCAGGTGGCTTTCCCGGTGTATGCAAAATTGCAGGATGAATTGGTCCGCTTGCGAGAAGCCTATTTGAGGATCATCCAATTGATTGCCTTTCTGTCATTTCCCTTGGCAGCCTTCATTTTTTCGCTGTCTCCCGATTTCACGAGGATATTCCTTGGAGAAAAATGGATGCCCATGGTCCCTGCCATGAAGATCCTAGCTGTGGCGGGGCTCTTTCGCGCTCTCGGCGCGACGGGGGGGCCCGTCTTCTACGGCCTCGGGAAACCCAAATTGGATACCCAAATCAACGCGCTCCGTCTGGTCGTTATGGCCGCCCTTCTTTATCCCCTGAGCTTAAAATGGGGCATCGTGGGAACAGCCGCCGCGGTTTTGTGCAGCGTGGCCCTGGCCACATTTGGATTTTTTGCCCTGAGCCAGAGGCTCACAGGCTGCCGCCCCAGGGACTATATCCGGGTCTTCCTGTTTCCGGTGGTCGGCGGTTTCGCGGTGATGGTCGCCATTAAAGGATGTCAAGCAATCGGGAGCCATGGCATTGTGGGGTTTTTCCTTACCGCGCTGGCCGGACTCATCGTCTATCTGGCCCTCGCCCTTGTCTGGGAAAAGCGTTTTGATTATCAGATAAGCTTTTTCTTGCGGAAAGGCATGCTTTTGATCAACGGGTCTTGAGCCAAGACGGCCTTCTTAAAGAACCGTTCTTGTCTGAGAATGACGGAAAAAACCATGAAACGTTTTCGTGTGGCGGTCATTCATCCCCAACCGAGAGCGGGTGGAGGCTCCGAGAACAAGGCGCTCTGGATCATGGAAACCTTGAAAGACACGGCGGATGTTACCTTCATGGCAATGGGAGACATCCCTTTGGATGAGCTTAACAGGGCATATGGAACCCGCCTGAGCCCCCGGGATATCACGTTAATCGAGATCCCCATTCCGCCACTCTTGAAAAAACGGTGTGACGCCCTCCGGACTTATCGCCTGGAACGATATGTCCGGAAACACAGTTCGGATTATGATGTTCTCATTTCCACCTACAATGTCATGGATTTTGGAACCCGCGGCATTCAGTTCATCTCGGATTTCTCCTTTGATGATCGGTTGCGGCGCGAATTCTACTGGAAGCCGAGAGGCCTCGGGAGCTGGGCTTACAGAAAATCGCCTTTTCGAAGCGCGTATCTCGCGCTTGGAAAGGTTCTGGGCGGCCGGACATCAGCAGGCTGGAGGAAGAACTGGACAGTTTCGAATTCTGATTGGGGGGGGAAAATCTTCGAAGAGGTTTTCGGTCTTAGAAGCCGGACCATATACCCTCCGGTAATCAATGACTATCCCGATATCCCTTGGGAAGACAAAGAAGATGGTTTCGTGATCCTAGGGAGGCTCGCCCCCGAAAAACGGGTCGACCGGATGATTTGCATCGTGCAAAGGATCCGGCGGGAGGGATGGAACGTTCACCTCCATGTCCTGGGAGAGGGAGACGATCCTTCCTATACGCGCGAGATCAAAAGATTGGCGGCGGCGAATCGTGACTGGGTCTTCCTTGAAGGTCCGGTGTTCGGCTCGCAGAAACGGAATCTCCTGGCCCGCCACCGCTTCGGCCTTCACGGCTGTGAGAATGAACTCATCGGCAATGCAGTCATCGAAATGGTCAAAGCGGGATGCCTAGTTTGGGTTCCCGAAAAAGGCGGCCCCACTGAAATCGTCGGTCATCCCGGGCTGATTTATCGGGATGATGCCGAAGCCGTCCGCAAGATTATCGAGGTTCTCAGCAAGGACGAGTTGATCCGGATGTTTCGAACCCATCTCCGAAGTCAGGCGGAGAAGTTTTCCGTTGAAAAATTCCAGGCCCAAATCCGGGAACTGATCCAACAATTCGTGAACTGCGATGGGAGCATTTAAGCCTAAAATCGCTTTTGTCATTGCTACCAAAGACCGTCCGGGGGAATTGCGCTCTCTCATGAGAAGCCTGGAGGAGCAATCCCATAAGCCTGATGAGGTCATACTTGTTGACGGGGGAGATTTGCCCGTCATCGAAAGCCTTCATCATTCGTTGAAATTTCCTGTGATATACCTCAAGTCCAGGCCTCCGTCTGCAGCCAGGCAAAGGAATGCCGGCTTCAAAGCTGTCAGCCCGGAAACGGACTTGATTGGTTTTTTGGATGATGATGTCATTCTCGAAAAAACGGCTCTGGAACGGATGATGGCCTTTTGGGAAGAAGCTACCCCTGCGGTCGTTGGGGCAGGTTTCAGCATGATCAACCATCCGCAGCTGGCCGCGGCCAAGATGAAGTCCACTCTTTTGGCAGAGATTTACGGACTTTACAGCGCGAAAAGAGGGCGCGTTCTCCGTTCGGGTTTTCAGACAATGATCGGCGAAGTGGACAAGACAATAGAAGTTCAGTGGTTGCCGACAGGTGCCGCTGTCTGGCGCCGGCCCATTTTTGAATTATATCAGTTTGATGAGTGGTTTTCTGCCTATAGTTATCTTGAGGATCTTGACTTCAGCTACAGAGCAGGAAAATCCGGCCGGCTAGCCGTCGTTTCAGATGCCCGGTATTTCCACATGACGTCCCCTTCAGGAAGGGAGGGCAGTTATGCCTTCGGCCAAAGAGAGATCCTCAATAGGCTTTATTTCGTCCGAAAACATCCGGAACTCTCGATTTCTCGATGCGGCGTTGCCTTGATCCTAAGGATGTTGATGAGTTTTTTTCTTTATGTCAAAAAGGGCGACGCGAGGTTCCTGCAGCGGCTCCTCGGCAATATCGCCGGCTTCAGAACGGCCCTTTTCCAGGGAATGACCAATTTTTCTCACTAAATCGTAGGGAAGAACAGGAGAAACGATTTATGCCGCTTATTTCTTTCCTTATGCCCGTGAAAAATGTTGAGCGCTATATCCAAGAAGCCTTGGAGAGCGTAAGGGCGCAGACGTTCCGCGACTGGGAACTGATCATCGTTGATGACGGCTCTACCGATTTTACGCGGGAGTTGATTCTTGCGACGGCGGGCCGGGATGGCAGAATTCAACTTGTTCGAAATCCGGGAAGGGGGGTGACGCAGGCCTTGAATTTCGGCTACGGGCGTGCGACAGGGCGGTATATCAAATTCATAGATGGCGACGACATCCTAACTCCATCTTTTTCGAATCACTTGGATTCCTTGACAGCTCGAGACGCGACATACCATGATCTCGATATCGTGGATGATCGGCTGGCGAGAATCAATGTCTTGCGTCTGACCTCTAAATTCTCTGCCGTCTCCTTCCCGGAGTGCCTGCGGAATATGGCCCCTATTCCGCGAGGCGCCTGGACTCTGTCTAGGAGCGTTGCCGACCAACTCTTTCCGATGCCCGAAAAGATCCCCGTTCCTCATGAAGATGTCTGGATCGCCTTGGTTATCAAGAAGATTTCGGATATTGGATATCTCCCGCAGCCTTTGTATCTCTATCGGCAGCATGAGGGGCAGTTTTACAGCGGTATTTACAATTTTAATAAGGACGCCGTGATCCGGCGGGCCCAGGCCATGTTGAGACTCATCGGATTCTTGGAAAGCTCTGGGAAAACACTCTGGGAAGACCTGCCCGAGTGTGCGGAGATCTTGAGATCGGTCAGACTCTATTACTCTTTGCTGGAAAAAGAGGAGGTGGGTCTTTGGGAAGGGCTCCGCGTGCCTCTTCCGTGGCTTCGAAAGCTGAAAATCCTTGTCATTAAGAGATGGCCCCGGCTGGCTTCGCGCCTGTCACGGTGGAAGAGCCAACTTCGATTTTCGTTCCTTCGGTGATTCAAGCATTCTGATATTCCATGAACACCCGACAGAACCTGATTCGGACGATGGCCGGCATCGCCTCTGACGGAGGTCTGGTCACTATCTACGAAAAAATGAAAACATGGCGGTTGGCATCGCAAATCCGCATCTTGGATTACCACCGGGTCAGCCCGGACAGGGCCTCGTGGACAACATACGAGCCCCTGCATCCCGCGCTGTTTGAATGGCAGCTGGGGTATATTAAGAGCCGCTTCCATGTTATGGGATTGGATGATCTCCTTGACTACCTGGTCAGTGACCGGACTTTGCCCCCGAACGGCGCTATCGTTACTTTCGATGACGGATACAAGGATAATTATCTCTATACCGTCCCGCTTCTCAAAAAATATGAAATTCCCGCTACTTTTTTCCTGACCACCGGCCCCATAGAAAACGGTGGGCTTCACTGGTTTGACGAATTGGCTTATAGGATCCGGCATTCGCGTCCTACCATATTGGAAATCGAAGGATTCGGAGTTCTTTCGCTGGGACCCCGGCAACGGGAGAGGGAGTCGGCCGTCTCGTGCGTTATGAGATATTTGAGACGGCTCCCACCGACGGCGCGAGACCGCGTCCTTGCGGATATCCGAAGGCAGACGGGCGTGGCTATTCCTGGTGACCTCAGCCGGCGGGTGATGTTGACCTGGGAGGATGCGCGGGATATGATCCGGGCCGGCTTCCGGATAGGCGCCCACACCGTAACACACGCGGTTTTGACTGCGGGATCTTCGGAAGAGGCCAAGATCGAGATATCGGAATCGAAAAAAATCATAGAAAACCGCCTTCAACTGGACGTGAGGATGTTTTCCTATCCATTCGGCCAGTACAATGCCGAAATCATTGAAGCGGTAAAGGCCTCCGGCTACCAAGCCGCTGTGACCACGGTTCCAAAGTTTGTGGATCGAAGGACGGATCCTTGTAAGCTCGGCAGGGTCCTTCCCGGTTGGGATCCTAAGTCCTTTCGGCTTTTCACGTCAGGACTTTTTTCGGATATCTATTCAGCCTACGAGCTCGTGAGATTTCGTCAAGGGCAGCGATGAGCTGGACAAAGGAAGATTCGGAGGCTCGATGAAAGTCTTGGTTTCTGCCTACGCCTGCTATCCGCCATCGACCGAGAGGTGTACCGAGGAAGATAAAAAAATGGCCGATGGGGAAGCCTTGCTGGGGTGGAATCTGATCGGGCAGATCGCCCGCTCCCATGATGTTTGGGTCATTACCCAGGCTCGAAACAGGAGAGGCATTGAAAGGGCGCTCCAAAGGGAGGAACAAACGGCTCTGAAGGCGGTCCGCTTTACCTACATCGACTTTCCGGGATGGCCGGAAGCGCTTTGGGACAATCAGATCTCTAATCATTTTTACTACTATTTCTGGCAGATCCTCGCTTTTTTCAGGGCCCGGACCCTTCACCGGATTGTTCACTTTGACCTGGCCCATCATCTCACATTTGCCAATGACTGGATGCCCAGCTTTATCGGTGCTTTTTTGCCGGCCCCTTTTATTTGGGGTCCTATCGGCGGGGGGCACACAACCCCGAAGGCTCTTAGGCAGGAATACACGTGGTCCCAACGATTGGGGGAATACTACCGGATGTCGGTCCAATGGATAGGACGGAACGTCTTGATGTCCCGCCGGCGCTGCCAAAAAAGAGCCAAGGCTATTCTTGTCTGCAACTATGAGACGAAACATAAGGTTCCGGCGAGGTGGCAAGACAAAGTCCACCTGTTTCCTGTCAACAGCCTTTCCCCGGAAAATTTTGGGGAGCCTTTGGTCAACCACCCCGAGGACGGTGTCTTTACCATCCTGACCGTGGGGAGGTTGCGCCAACTGAAGGGGTTTGGCCTGGCCATTAAAGCGTTCGCGACGTTCACCCAGAAATACCCCTCCTCGAAGCTGGAAATCATCGGTGACGGTCCCGACGAGAGAAGACTTAGAAGGCTTGCCCGGGAACTGCAGATTGAAGACCGGGTTTTTTTTAGTACATGGCTTCCCCGCAATGAGGTTTTCCGGAAGATGGCAAAATGCGATGTTTTTCTGTTCCCCAGCTTCCGGGAGGGGGGCGGCGCCGTCATCGTGGAAGCTATGGCGAAGGCAAAGCCCGTTATCGGGCTCGACACGGGAGGCCCGGCGCTTCATATCCAACCTGAATGGGGGATCAAGGTTGCCCCGACGAGCTATGACCAGGTTCTTGGCGACTTGTCAAGCGCCCTGCAAAGGCTCTTTTTGGACGGTAATCTCCGGCATCGCCTCGGTGAGGCCGCCCGCCGCCGCGCCATGGATTATTATCTCCTCGACCGCCTGGGAGAGCGGTTGGAAAAAATTTACCGGGAGGCCTTGTTGCCGACCTGACAAACCCATTTCCTTGAATAGAAATCAGCCATGATCTTCATTGTTCTTACGTGGTCCCTGGTGTGGGGAGGAATGTTCTCCGGTCCCCACGAAATCAGGGTGGGAAGCATTTTCCCGAATCCGGTTTCCTTTGTCACCGGACTCCGTCCTCTCTTTCCTATCATGGCGTTGTACTTTTGTTCATTATGGGTC
>Ga0315277_10011904_pt1 | contig 10927 bp, 9 predicted proteins | sample YL17G05_15_MG_FD_203695 | JGI IMG/M metagenome (GOLD analysis project Ga0315277, IMG submission 203695) | Sediment microbial communities from Yellowstone Lake, YNP, Wyoming, USA - YL17G05_15 | ecosystem: Environmental > Aquatic > Freshwater > Lake > Sediment | place: USA: Wyoming | collected... | reverse complement strand
GCATGGCCCGGCAACCCCGGACGCCGAAGAGAATGCTTCAGGGGCCTCGAGGTGAGGGCGCCGGTAGGGGACCGGCTCTCGATTTCCGTGGCGTTTCGGAGATCCGTGCCTGTCGTCAGTTTCTCCCGGGCGCGCATCTGCGCCGCGGCGCATGGCGCGCGGTTGTATCCGTCGGTCAAAGGTGATTGATGTTGTCCAAGGAGCATGACATGCGTGGACGGTTTCGTACGCTCTTCAAAATCCTCCTCATCCCCGTCATCCTGGCCGGCTGCGCCGCGCCTCACAAGGCCCCGCCCGCCAAACCTCCGCAGGTGGCCGCCGCCGGCGCCCCTCAGTTCGACGTGACCCTCTGGAGCGGCCAGGTTCTGCGCGGCCCCGTGCGCTGGCAGCTTGACGGAACCGTAATCGTCGGCGAGAAGTCCGTCCGCTCCGCCGATGTCCGCCTCGTCCAGAGCGCCGTTGAAGGCGCCCGGTTCGCCGGCGGCGTGGACGTCTCGAAACTCCCCGCGAACTACCGGCCGCTCTCCGCCGATGCCCTTGCCGACTACAGGAAGCGCTGCGACCAGGCCGCCGACCTCTACAAGGGAAGCGATGCCGTCCTCTGCCTCGACCAGGGCGAAAACGTCTACCATAAGGACGGCACTCAAAGTTACCTCTACCATGCCCTCTATCTCATCCTCAAGGATTCGGCGCGCGGCCTCGCAAATGTCTCTCTCGGTTTCCATGAAGGTCGGTCCCGCACGCGGGTCCTCTTCGCCCGCTCGATTGCCCCTGACGGCGCCTCCCGCTGGGCCGAGGCCGACACCTTCGCCGTCTCCGTGCCGCCGCAGGCGCAGGAGTTCGTCGACACGCGCTCCCGCGTACTCTCCGGCCAGGTCCCCGGCGCCGATACCGGCATGTTCGTCGAGTACGTCTACGAGGACGAGACCTATAACCCCGAGATAAAGGAATTCTTCTTCCCCGGCTACACCTTCCAGTCTGAAAGGCCCGTCCTCGACTCCGTCATCGACGTCCTTGTGCCGTCCGGCACGCCGCTCAACTTCGCCACCCGCAACATGCCCGAGTCCGCGCGCGCGCCGGAGCGCTTCGTCCGCGAAGGTTTCGACGGCTACCGCTGGGAGATGCACGACGTCCCGCCCATAACCCCTGAGCCTTTCATGCCCGCCGACGCCGACGTCCTCGCCTCGATGCAGGGTTCGCTCTACTTCGACTGGAAATCCCTCATGGCGCCCACCGGCCGCTTCCAGAAGGAGCGTATCGAGGACACCCCCGCGATAAAGAAACTCGCCGAGGAAATCACCGCCGGCAAGACCACCGATGACGAGAAAGTCGCGGCCGTCTACCAGTGGGTCGAGCGCAACGTCAATTACCTCTCGGTGAAATCCTCTCTTTCCTCCGGTTGGGCTGGCCACCCCGCCTCCGAAACGCTGAAAAACGGCTACGGCGACTGCACCGACGTGAGCATCGTCGCCGCAAGCCTCTGCCGCGCCGTCGGCGTCGACGCCTACCCCGCCATAATAAAGACTAATGACGAAGGCACGATGATGACCGAAATCCCCGTGCCCGACGCAAACCACGCCATCACCCTCGTCTACCCCAACGGCAAGCCGCGCTTCATCGACGCGACCGCCCAGGATTACCGCTACCCCTACTTCCGCGCCGACGACCACGGCGCCAAGGCCATCATCGACATCAAGGAGGAAATCACCGATGTCCCCGTCGGTGCGCCCGAGGATAATATGCGCGAGAGCGCCCAGAAGGTGACGCTCCTTCCCAACGGCGGCGCGACCTTTGTCGAACAGAACTCTTACACCGGCACCTACGAGGCCGGCGTCCGCGGCTATTGGCGTTCGGTCCCGCCGGAACTGCGCGCGAGGATCATGCAGCAGTACCTGCAGTCGCGCGCGCCGGGGGCGCTTCTCGACGACTTCAAACTCGGCGATATGGAAGACCTCTCCAAGCAGTTCGCGATGGAGATCGACTACAGACTGCCCTCGCTCGCCACCCTCATGCAGGACCTCTACATCTTCACGTTGCCCGGCTTCGGGCAGAACTTCCCCGATGCCACCCTCGACAAGCGCACCTACGACATCGTCATGCCGACGACCTTGGAGTTCGTCACTACCGCGACAATCGCGCTTCCCGACGGCTACGAACTCGCCGGAGTCCCCGAGCCGCTGAAAGTGGAGGGCAAGTACCTCTTCCTCGACGGCACTATCGAAAAGTCCGCCGACGGCCGCACGCTTATCGTCAAGCAGGTCTTCAAACGCCTCACAAACCGCGTCCCCGTCGCCGACTATTCTGAGTACCGTAAAGACGCGGCCCGCATCGCCGCCTGGACCGAGCTCAAGATTGTCCTCAGAAAAACGGCGCCCGCCGCCGGGGAGGTGCGGCAATGAATACCCGCTTCATGCGAAAGGCCCTCTTGCCGCTGTTTGCCCTGCTGTCGCTCTTGTCCCAGGGCCGCGCCCAGGAATCCGTTTACCTCCAGTCCGGCGAGGAGTTCCAGGGAAAGGTCGTCTGCACGACCGACAGCACCCTTGCCTTCGCCGCCCGCGGCGAAACCCGCGCCTTCCCCCTGGCCGACGTCCAGCGTATTGAGTTCCAGCGCCCCCGCGAATTCGACGGCCTCGACACCCCTGAGGCGCTCTCCCAGGCCTCGCCTCTCTTCGCCGAAGCCCTCGCCGTCAAGACCGAGGACTTGAAAAGGAAGTATCCACAGGCCGGCCTCGTCCACCTGCGCGCCGACGTCGTCGTGACGGCCTCGCCCGGCGGCGCCTACACGCTTGAAACGGCTGGCGCCTGGCGCATCTGCGAGCAGCGCAGTTCCGACTCCGCCTTCCAGGCCGTCTACTTCCTGCCCGGCATAACCGAGCCTTCGATTGTCTATGGCATCACTGTCGGCCCAGACGGCAAGGTCTCCCGCGTCTCCGACTCCGCCTCCAAAATCGAAGCCGTCTACCCATCGATCCCCGAGTACAATTTCGAGCGCCGCCTCAAGTTCACCTTGAAAGGCGCCCAGCCCGGCGCCACCCTCTTCTTGAAGACCCGCCTCACCGGCGTCGCCAGGGACCTCCTGCCCCTCGCGATGGAGTACGCCTTCTGGCGCACCGAGCCCGCGCTCGAAAGGTCCGTCACCTTTGTCGGCGGCGCGGCCCGCGACGTGGCTGTCGCGGTCGAAGGCGGCCTCAAAGCCGAGGACGGCTCCCTCGTCTGGCGCTTGAAAGACGTCCCCCAGGTCATGCCCGAGCCTCTCATGCCGCCGCTCGAGGCCTTCGCGCCGACGCTTGTCATGGCCTTCCCCGGCGCCTCCTGGAGCGCCTTGGCCAAAGAGTATTACGGCGCCGTCGGCGTCTCCGCGATTCCCTCGTCGGACAAGACGACCGCCCGCCAGCTCTACGACAAGGTTCGCCGCGACGTCCGCCTCGTGAATGTCCCCATGAGCGCCCTCCCGAAGCCTCCCGCCGCCCCCGCCGAAATCCTTAAACGCGGCTTCGGCACCTCCGTCGAAAAGGCGCTTCTCCTCGAGGCGCTCCTTAAGGGCATCGGCGCCGACGCCGAAACCGTCATCGTCCGCGGCCGGAGGTCCGGCCCCCTCGTCGCCTCCGTCCCGCGCATGAGCGACTTCAACTACGGCGTCGTGAAACTCACCGACTCCTCCGGCGCCGTCACCTGGCTTGAGCCTGACGCCCTCTTTCGCGCGTGGTCCGAGCTCGACGACAACGTCCAGGGCGCCGACGGCCTCGACCTCGCCGCCGGTGAAATCGTCGCCGTCCCCGCGCGCGCTGCCGACGCCGAGGGCACCATGCGCCGCGTCGACGTCGCGCTCGCCGCTGACGGCTCCGCCCTTGTCAGGGACAGCTACAGTTTCCGCGGCGGCGATGCCTTCGCCTTGAGGCCGCTGGCGAATATGACCGTCGACGAGTTGCGCAAGTGGGCCGCGAACTTCGTCGGACGCGACCTCCCCGGCGTCGAGCTCGTCGAATTCACCCACAGCGACTTCTCGAAGGTCAGCGAAGAGGAGACGCTCTCCTTCACGTACCGCGTCCCCGCCCTCGCCCAGGTCGCCGGAAACTTCCTCGTCCTGCGCCTGCCGAACGCCCGGTACTCCCCGGCCGACGTCGGCCGCAGCACCCGCCAGTTCGACCTCTTCTGGCTCGCACGCGAGAGCGCCGACGTCGTCTTCACCGTGAACGCCCCCGACGGCTTCGCCGCCTACGCCATCGGCTCGAACGTCAAGGCCGAAGGAAACGGCTGGACCTTCGCCGCCGGCTTCTCCAAGGACGCCGACGGCCGCAGAATCACCTTCGACGAAAAGTGGCGCCGCGACGCCCTCGACGCGCCCAGGTCCGAGTACGCCCCTCTTCGCCAGGCCCTCATCCGGCGCGGCATCCTTCGCAACGAAATGCTCGTCTTTGAAAAGAAAGGCGGTTGATTCCTTCGGCGTGCCTTTGCGCTTTTGTAGGTGCAGCCGGCCGCTCGGTGTCCGTGGATTTGTCGCCCGCTGAAAAGGAGGTCCTCTCATGAAACTTAGTTATGTCACCGCCAACCTTATCGCCGAACCCTTCGGCTTCTCAGGCGACACCGACTGGGGCAAACTCGACGCCGCCATGGTCGACCAGACCACGCCCGATTCCTTCCGCGCCATCGCCCGCCACGTGAAGCACATGGGCTTCGACGGCATCGAGATTTACACCGGCCACTGCAGTTATTTGAAGCGCGATCTCAAATTCGCCAAATCCATCCGCGACGTCTGCGCCGAAGCCGGCCTCCCCATCGTCGCCTATGCCGGCGGCTTTGGCCAGCCAAAGGGTACCCGCGAGGACTTTAAGCGCACCTTCGCCATGTGCAAAGCCCTCGGCGCCAACCTCATGGCCGGCGGCATCGCCGGCGCCGACTGGAAACTCTGTGCCAACATGCTCCGCGACGACGGGCTCGTCATCGGCTACGAAAACCACCCCGAAAAATCCCCCGACGAGATCCTCGCCAAACTCGCCGGCCTCGAAGACGTCATCAAGGTCACCCTCGACACCGGCAACCTCACCTCCAAGGGCGGTGACGCACGCCTCGCCGCCGAAAAGCTCCTGCCGCTCATCGTTCACCTGCACTTGAAAGACGTGAAGGCCGTCGGCGGCCACGACACCCTCGCCCTCGGCAAAGGCGTCGCCCGCGTCAAGGACGCCCTCGAGTACGTCGTCGCGCACGGCTACGGCGGCTGGGCCTCAATCGAGCACGAGCCTTTCGATCGTAACCCCGACCCCGAGGTCGCCGAAAGCCTGAGGTCCGTCCGCCTATGGCTCGCTTGACCCGTCTGCGCACAGCTCGCCTGACCCCCGCGCCGCGCCCTGTTTTCCCTCCCCCATGGGGGGAGGGGCAGGGGAGAGGGTCATGAAACACTGCCGTCGTCTTTCCTGTTTTCCGCCTTGCCTTCGCGCCGTCCCGGCCCCCGCCGGCATGAAAGGATGATGCTGTGGCCTGCGGTTTAGGAAACCGCCGCTCCCGCGCCCCTCATGAAAGGTTGATCCGATGCTGATTGACATCCACGTGCACGCCCAGTACACCCGCACGGTCTTCCCCGACGCCGGCGTTGACTACCCCGTCGCCTCCGAAGTCGTCGCCATGCTTGACGCCGCCGGCATCGACATGGCCGTCATGCTTTCCCACATGAGCCCCGAAGCCGGCTGGCGCTACACGCCCCCCGAAGAGGTCCTCGCCATGTCCCGCGATTTCCCCGGCCGCTTCATCCCCTTCATGAACCTCGACCCTCGCATGGGCGACAACTCCCCCAAGTCCGACTTCCGTCCCATGCTCGACTATTACAAAAACGCCGGCTGCCGCGGGGTAGGGGAGTACACCGCCAATCTCCCCTTTGACGACCCCCTCCAGTTAAACGTCTTTCGCCAGGTCGAGGAGTTCGGCCTGCCCCTCATCTTCCACGTCGCGCCGACGGTCGGCGGCACCTACGGTTGCTACGACGAACTCGGCCTCCCCCGCCTCGAAAAGGTCCTGAAGGAATGCCCGCGCCTGAAATTCCTCGGCCACTCCCAGCCCTTCTGGGCCGAGATAGGCGCCGACGTCACGCCCGAAACGCGTAACGGTTACCCGAAGGGCAAGGTCACCCCCGGCCGCGTCGTCGAACTCATGCGCCGGTACCCGAACCTCCACGGCGACCTCTCCGCCTCGAGCGGCTACAACGCCATCGCCCGCGACCTCGACTTCGGCCTCGCCTTCCTCGAAGAATTCCAGGATCGCCTCTTCTTCGGCACCGACATCTGCCACCAGACTCAAGACCTCCCCCAGGTGTCCCTCATGAAGCGCCTCCGCGAAGAGCGCCTCATCTCCCCCGGCGCTTACGAGAAAATCGCCTGGCAAAACGCCAACGTCCTCCTCAACCTCGGCCTCTGACGTGCTCTCGCCCCTCGCTCCCGTAGGGCCAGGCCTCCTTGACTGCCCATGCCGCACCCCAAATGTAGGGTGGGCTTCAGCCCACGCGGAATCTGCGGCACCGGCCTGTCGTGTTCAGGGCTTCAGAATTCTGAAACGTTTCTGCTCTGTTGAAAACTTGGAGCGCCGCAAGCAGGAAAAACGGGGACTGGCTCGAATTTGCGCCGTTTCCAGCAAATTCGTGCCTGTCCCCTGCTTTTCCGTCCCCATCGACAGGTACCCCTTGGACGCGCCAGATACTGTTTTCGACACAACGTTTCCCTGTCTGATTTCGTTGATTCCCAGGTACGATGTGGTACATTAAACGCCCAGTTAGAAGTCCGCGGGCTATGCCATAAAACGTACCCTGCGCTCGCTCTGCCTGCGACACTGCTCGGATGCCACATCGGTAATCCCTCGCTGAGGGAGCCGCTAAAGGAGAGCTCGCATGAAACTGCCGCGTGTTCCACAGCGTACCACCACCGCTTTTGCCTTCTCACTGATTGATCGTTGCATCAAAAATTGCCTTGGCGCAAGGACCTTCGGCAAACCGCAGATACAAGAGGCTCTGGCTTTCTTTTTCGGCAATGCGGACCCTACCTGTGTCTTCTGTGGCAGCACCGACGTTAAACGGTGGGATCACCTTGTGCCAATCACCAAGGGAGGAGAGACCGTTCTCGGCAACATGGTGCCCGCATGCGCAAGATGCGACGATTCGAAACAGCACCTTGTGTTCGATGAATGGATGCTGAGCGATGCAAAACACGCCCCCAAGAACCGGGGCGTGAAAGACGTTCAAAGCCGGATCGAACGAATTCGCGAGTACATGTCGCGCTTTGGCTACAAAGCCAGGCCGCTTGAGGATAGGCTCAACGACTCCGAACGCGCCCGCCTCGCCGAAATCCAACTCCGCGCCGATTCCCTCCGGCGCGACTTGGAATCGTTGATTGACTGCCATGCCCGCAGGCACAAGGTCAAGATGTTGAGCGACACGACGAAAAAAGTCAGAGGGAAAGCTTGTCCCTAAGCCCCTGATCCATGCGCTCACGGTCAATACGCCCTGCGCTCACCTCACTTCGAAGCAGGGACTTCAAATGCTTCGCTGGCGTTCTGCAGAACTCGGCGTGAGCAGCCATCCAGTGCGCCAGCGTGGCGATTTTGGAAACCGATAGTTGCTTTATCTCACGGTGCCAAGCCTGGTTTGCACCTGCGCTCGGTGTGTCACCAGCGGTTCGTTGGAGAACGAATCCTAATTCCTCAATTAGCTCGGCGTCGAGGAGCGCATAATCAATGAGTTGCAGTGCTTGCCGAGCGGCCCCCAGACAGGCCACCACTTGATCAAGATTTCCTTTGTCGTCCTCGATATGCCACAAGGAAAGAGCGTTTTCTTTAGTGCGCAACGACTTCAGCGCATCTGCTTGCACGTCTCCCGTAGACAGCCAAGGAGCATCCTCCGCAGTCGCAGTCCAGCAAACTTTACTCTCGAGTTTTCTCAGCAAAAGTGCCATTACCGGGCGGTAGCCAGGATACTTAGCAGACGTTCAACGTCACGCCTAAGAGACGGGTTTCGCTCTTCGCCCAGCGCTTCCTGCAAGATCGGGATCGCTTCACGAACCGCCATCGCATCTATCCCACAGAAAGCAGCATCCCTGACCCGGAGGCTCCCATGCAAAAGATACTCACCCAGTATCTTTAGCCGTTCCTCTGCCGTTCCTTTGTCTGTCATGACTCCGAGCCACTTAAGAGCTTCACACACGACATCAACGTCCGCTGAGGAAGAAGACATTTCCGAAGAAATGGCCCTCAGCGCTTCCTTCCCGTATTTGTTCACGAGTGCAATCAAAGAGCGGGAGAACTGGCTGTGCATGCCGTCTTCGAAAACCTCTTCACGCGCGTTTAGGAAGACACCTCGAACCTGCCTGGCAACTCCCCCTCGCACCACCATACTTGAAATAGCACCAGTTTCACTCCACACAATGCGTAACAAGATCTCCCGCGGATTCCTTTCGCAAATCGCTTGCGACGAAAACCAGAGCAGTCCACTAGTTACGGCCCCTTTATTCCGGATGACGGGGTCAAGTGACATGGTCTCCAGGCTCTCATCAATCGCTTGAACCAGCAACGCGATAAATGCGCTACCAAATTGTGCTGGAAGTGGCGCCTCGTCGCGTTCCTCCTCCCGCCAACGATAGGTAGCCGCGCTATTCCACTGGTAACGAGGCTCCGCATCTTGCGGGTCTGTTATAGAAGGAAGTGCCCTGAGCCGATCGCCAATCGACTTGGGTATTATGCTCATGCTGTATCTCCCTTTGCGGCTATCTCCTTGCCAAGAGCCAGGAGTTCGTCAAATAGTCGCAGTACTGCTTCTCGACTCAGAGGTTCTTGCCTCGGTGCATTGTTTATGTCCAAGACTAAGTTGGCACAATATACATTAGTCGAAGCGACTTCCTTTGTCGGAGCACCGAGATCAATTTCAGTAGACAATAGGCGATTAATGCTCCAAATGGAAAGCCTGTTAATGGTTACCCCGGACACTCCGGATTTGCTCTGTCTCGGGCGATTCACCCGGAACATTAGGTCCTGCATATTGTCTGTGTCGATCTGAACTGATCGCAAGTACGTCTGGAGTTGCGTAAGGGCACTAAGATAACTAGTTGAAGGCTTGTTCAATATCGCCCCAAATGCCAACCGAGTCAAAGCAGGGCACTTGTCGGAGGCAAGCCAGGCACGGACGTTAGGCACGAAAGCCTCCAGCACCCGTGCCAATGTGTCAATGCAAGGAACTCCAACCTCGTCGAATTTGGGATTAGGAACTGACGCCAGGCGCCACTCCAATTTAGGAGGTTCATTCACCAGTTCGAGCAGGGCACCTTCTATCTTGGAGAAAGCACCGGTCATGATAGTGGCTGCAACCCGCGGTATCTTATGAATGTCTTCCGGTTCCTGTTCGCAGAAAGACTTCCACACCTCCACGAGGGAGTCTGAGTCAACCCGGTCCTTAGTAAACACGGTTGCACGGCACTTCTCGGCGTACCAATCGAGACTATCAACCTGGTGACTCACGTTCTTATCGCTCATAGTTCCCCATGACCCCTTTCCCTCTCACCGACAGTCAATCGCATACGCCGCCGAAATCGGCCCAAATTGCACGCCCAGTAACCATATGCAAGCAACGCTCCGCGTACCCAGCGTTATTTGCCGCAGAAAAGATTCGGATAGACTCCACCGTCTCCTACAAATATACGAGAAGCAGTAGGCCATTTCAAAGAGGAAAACCTTGATTTCGCCGACACTCTCTCCCCAACAACCCCGCTATCGACCATGAATAAGCGCAAGAATGAGCGCAAAAAGAGGCAAGGATCCCCTTTTCCTAATTCGGCGCAACCTCCGCAACTTGTCTCCGGCCTGAGTCCCGACTGGTCGGGATCAAAGGCTCCGTGCCTTCGCGGTAAAAAACGAAGGCCGAACGTCGAAGGCCGAGAGTCGGCACTTCCTAGTCCCTGCCGCCTTAGTATAATCCGTGCAGCCTGTGACTGGCTGCTTTGTGCTTTCGTGGTGAATAGGTGCCCTTATGCTCAAGATCGCTACCTTCAACGCCAACTCCATCCGCAGCCGCCTCGACGTAATCCTCGCCTGGCTTGGAATCCACAAGCCCGACCTCCTTTGCATCCAGGAGACGAAATGTCAGAACCCCGACTTCCCCGCCGATGCATTCACGTCCGCAGGCTGGCACGTCGTCTTCGAAGGCGAGAAGAGTTACAACGGCGTCGCGCTAATCTCCCGCTCGAAACTCGACGACGTTGTCTTCGGTTTCGACGACGGCGCCGAACCTGACAAGACCCGCCTCGTCCGCGCACGCCTCGGTAAGGTATTAATCGTTAATACCTACGTGCCGCAGGGTACCGACGTCGACTCGCCCCGCTTCCAGTACAAACTCGAATGGTTCGCCCGCCTGCGCCGCCTCTTCGAAAAAGAATATTCCGCGCAGGACCTCTTGTGTTGGGCCGGCGACCTGAACGTCGCCCCCGAGCCGCGCGACGTTTATGACCCGAAGCACCTCGCGGGCTCCGTCTGTTTCCACCCCGACGAGCAGGCCGCGCTCAGGAAAGTCCTCGAATGGGGCCTCGTTGATGTCTTCAGAAAACATAATAACGAAGAGGGGCAATTCACGTTTTGGGATTATCGCATCATTAACTCCGTGAAGAGAAACCTCGGCTGGCGTCTTGACCACGTCTTCGCGACTGCTGCTCTCGCCGCGACATCGACCAAAAGTTATATCGACCGCGAACCCCGCCTCGCCCCCAAACCCTCGGACCACACCTTCCTCGTCGCCGAGTTCAGCGTGTAAGGAAAACCGGTGACTGACTTAGGAAAAACGGGGACTGGCTTGGATTTGCGCGGTGTTCAGCAAATCCGTGCCTGTCCCCGCTTTTCCGTATTCGTGTCTGTCCCCGGTTTTCCGACTTCTTGCCTGTCACCGCTTTTTCAACTTCCTGCTGTCCCC
>Ga0315277_10011903_pt1 | contig 10927 bp, 10 predicted proteins | sample YL17G05_15_MG_FD_203695 | JGI IMG/M metagenome (GOLD analysis project Ga0315277, IMG submission 203695) | Sediment microbial communities from Yellowstone Lake, YNP, Wyoming, USA - YL17G05_15 | ecosystem: Environmental > Aquatic > Freshwater > Lake > Sediment | place: USA: Wyoming | collected... | reverse complement strand
AAAGGAGAGGTAGACCTTCTTTGGGCTATGACATTGGGCTACCCTGAAGGTGTGGCACTTGAGAGTAGTATCAAAGCAGGAAAACTGACTGGCAAGAGAGTCTGGTTCTACCCCAGCCAATCAGGGTCAGTCGATGTCCTGTACTACAACCTGCAGCCTAATGGCCCAGCCTTCTTCAAGGATGTCAATGTCAGAAAGGCCATCGCCTACGCAGTGAACGTCAGCAAGATAAATGAACTCGTGTACTACAACAAAGCAACGCTACTCAACGGTCCCGTATCACCTGCACCAGCAACCAGCTGGTACCGCGACCCGAACCTTAAACAGCCAACATATGACCCAGCAATGGCAAACAAACTCCTAGACGAAGCAGGATACAAGAGAGGCCCAGATGGAACGCGGTTCAAGTTCAGGATAACTGTTGACTCTTCTGGATACCCGAACCATGTCAAAGAAGGAGAAGTCATGAGAGACTACCTCAAGGATGTCGGTATTGATCTGAACATTGTCACCCTGGATACTCCGGCGTGGCATGACGCGGTCTTCAAACGTTGGGACTATGATACATTCGTCTTTCCAATGTCTACTGGCCCAGATCCGCTCCTTATCATACGGTACTACACTGGGAAGGGCATAGAACCCGTCTCGTGGTCTAACGCAGGCGGATACAACAACTCAAAGGTCAACGAACTATTCTATGCGTCAGAGATCGAACCTGACAGAGCGAAAAGAGCTGACCTTGTCAAGCAGGCCACAAAGATCTTAGTAGACGATCAAGCAGCGTTCTTCTTAGTTGCCCGACCATACGTCAACGGTGTAAACCTAGATTTCTCGGACGAATTCCAGCCGGGAGCATTTGAATACACGGGTGGAGTATGCTTCGCGAGGACAGAGCGCGTATACTGGCGTAAAGCACCTGCACCTACAACCACCACAACAGTCGCACCACCGACACAAGCACCAGGAGTCGGAATGGATACAGTAGGTCTAATTGTCGCGATAGTCATCATAGCTGCAGGCGTAGTTTACTGGCTGAAGAAACCGAAGGCCAAAGCGGCCTAACCCCTTTCCTTTTCCCTTCCTTTTTCTTTTTTTTGATTTTCACTAGTACCGGTAGGTCTCAACCATGACCTGATGACAGAAAGAGGGATAGAAAGATCAGCGCGTCGGGGCCCTTTGAAGATTAGTAGTATCTTACGCAGTGCTTTGGGACACGCACTGTTCTGTTTGCCCGTCTTCAAATGAAGAGAGAGAGACTCTTTTCTGGTCCGCAGTTGTTCTGTACTGCTCAGATTCCGAGTTGTTGACTGAATTCAGCGAGTTTTTTCTCGACATATTTGCCTTCGTTTTCGATCTGCTTTCCATCGACCCAGACAGATGGATTGAGCATTACACCGTCGGTGTGGCCTTTGGCAGGTCTTCCTCGATAGCTACCGATTCCCATCTCGACACCACCGAAGACTCTTTCGTCTTCAAGTATTCTGCCACTGATTTTCTTGACTCCCGGGTTGAATCCATAGGAGATATGAACGAGATCGAACATGTGAGGATCGTCGAGACTTCTTAACCATCTCTCGAACGTTGCCGCCTGAACACCACCGTCTATCTTGACTATGCGACTGTCTTTGACTGTGAGCTTGACAGGTTCCCGTAGGACATTTACCTCGTCAGGCGGCCAGATGCATCCGTCGAATACCACAGTTCCGTTGGCTGATCCCCAGACAGGAGCGAAGCTGGCCTGGCCTCCCAAGGTGGCCCATTGGCTTGTTGGTTTCGTGATTATGTTGCCGCTGAGACGAATCATCTCTTTGTCGACTGTGACGGAAAGATCTGTTCCTGCTGGTGTAGTCACTCGAAACTTCGAAGCATTCCTTGTCAACTCGACTAGATGCTCTCCGAGTTGGACCATCTTGGCGTAATCGACTCTTGAAATGCATCGCACCATCATGTCGACATCCATGCCCGTCAAGATAATGTACCTTACGTCTGTCCGGTTCACTGCATCCCAGAAGGCCTTTGTGTAGAGTATGTATGATGTGGCAAATTCTATGATAACATCGGCAGCACACAAGGCGGCTGCAAGTGGCTTGGGCGGCTCGAGACCTGGACGGGAACGGGTCTCATATCTGACTATTATTGGTACGCCGCCGAGGCTGTAAGCGGCTTCAGCTGTGGCCTCCATCACCCTGAGGTCGTTGGTTGTATCTCCATATATGAGGACGGTCTCACCGCTCTTTACACCCAACACGTCTCTTGCGAGTTTGAAAGCGCCTAGTTTCAACTCAAAATTCATGTATTCACTAAAGGACATATGTGATCAGGCTGATTGGGGCTCAAGTTGTCTTAAAAGACTTTACACCGAGACATGGGTGACTAGATGTCAGATATCACCATAAGTGAGAAAAAGGAGATATTGAAAGTAGAACGGAACGAAGAAATCTGGAGGAAGGAGTCTGACATCGCTACTGGAGATACTTGATCTGAACACGCATTTTCACACTTCAAGAGGCACTGTAAGGGCTGTGGATGGAGTCAGCCTCGGTATCGAGAAAGGTGAAGCTTTAGGACTTGTCGGCGAATCGGGCTGCGGCAAGACTATGACAGCGTTCTCCATCATGGGGCTTGTTCCATCACCTGGCAAGATAGTCGGAGGAGAGATCTGGTTCAGCTATGATGACACTCGGAAGGATTTGACCAAGATATCTGAGGAAGAGATGAGGAAAGTCAGGGGTGAAAAGATTTCCATGGTATTCCAAGATCCTATGACGTATCTTAACCCAGTGATGAAGATCCGTGATCAGATAGCTGAAGCCATAGTTTTGCATCAAAAAGTGCCTAGGGGTGAGGCGGGGAGAAAAGCGATAGAGCTTTTGGAGAAGGTTCGAATACCAATCCCATCAACTGTTGCACAATACTATCCTCATGAACTCAGTGGAGGAATGAGACAGCGGGCGCTCATCGCAATGGCGATCTCGTGTAATCCTGATCTATTGATTGCTGATGAGCCGACCACTGCTCTCGACGTGACCGTACAGGCACAAGTCTTGGAACTAATTAAACAGCTAAAGAACGAGATGAACATGGCCTTAATGTTGATTACGCACGATCTGGGAATTGTGGCTGACACATGTGACAGAGTCTGCGTCATGTACGCTGGGCGCATTGTGGAGGAAGGAAATGTGTACGACATATATCGAGAGCCGAAGCACCCTTACACGATGGGATTGCTGAAGTCGACACTCAGCATAGACGAGTTCAAGGAGACACTGGTGACTATAGAGGGAACGGTACCGGATCTGACGAACCTTCCTCCAGGGTGCAGGTTCCGCCCTCGATGTTCGCAGATATCTGATCGATGTAGAGAGACTGTGCCTCCCGTGGTTGAAGTGAAGAGAGGACACAAGGTCTCCTGTTGGCGGTATGCGTGAATCGGAAATGGAAAAAGAACCACTCATCAAAGTAGAGAAACTCAAGAAGTACTTCCCTGCCAAGAAAGGCCTATTCAAAAGGGAAGAACGGTTCGTCAAGGCTGTTGATGATGTAAGCTTCGAAATCAGTAGAGGGGAAAATCTGGCGCTAGTGGGTGAGAGCGGATGTGGAAAAACCACGACAGCGCGACTCATCCTCAGGCTCGTGGATCCGACATCAGGGTCAATCAACTTCGCTGGAAAAAACCTCTTCAACCTGAGCGAGGAAGAGTTGAGACTGATCAGGCCGCAAATGCAGCTCGTTTTCCAAGATCCGTATGCGTCGCTCAACCCTCGAAAGACTATCAAGCAGATTCTTGGTAAACCCTTCAGTTTACACAGAGAACTCTCGAAAGAGAAGATTGAGGATGAAGTGCTGCGTTTACTGGAAATAGTTGGCTTAACGCCTCCAGCGCTGTTTGTAGATAGGTATCCACATGAATTCAGTGGAGGGCAGAGACAACGGATATGCATTGCCAGAGCCATAGCATTGAACCCCTCTTTCGTTGTGGCAGATGAACCTGTTTCAGCTCTAGACGTGTCTGTAAGAGCACAGATCTTGAACCTACTCAAAGACTTGCAAGCAAGGTTAGGGATCACGTATCTATTGATCACGCATGATCTTGCAGTTGTCAGATCAGTGAGTAACAGAGTTGCTGTAATGTATTTGGGAAGACTGGTTGAGATGGGGGGCGTTTCGGAGCTTTTTAGGCAACCTCTCCATCCGTATACGGAGGCTTTGTTGTCAGCTACGCCAATTCCTGATCCACAGAAAAGCAGATCAAGAGCAAGAACCATCCTGCGTGGTGACGTACCTTCACCCATCGACCCCCCTCCAGGATGTCGGTTCCACACAAGATGCCCATCCTCGATGAAAAAGTGCGAAGAAACAGAGCCCCAACTGGCCCAGGTCGATAACAGACTTGTTGCTTGTCATCTTCGAACATGAGACCGAGCCATGGCCTTCCAGCTGTTGTTGTTTGGTCCACTTACAATCGTCGGAATAGATGAAAAGAGCTTTAACCTCACAACGAATCTTTCGACTGGATAGTCATGGGCCCCATACTCAGACTTATCGCCAGACGAATCATTCTAGCGATCCCACTGATTTTCGTAGTGATCACTATAAACTTCTTGATCGTCCATACTGCCCCCGGCGATCCCACGCACATACTTCTCGGCGAAGCTGCCACCAAAGAGTTTGTTGAAGCAATGAGGGCCAAGTTTGGTCTTGACAAACCCCTGTACATGCAGTACTTTTTGTACATATCTAGCGTTGTTCAAGGAGATTTGGGCTATTCTATTCTAAGGGCTCAATCCGTAAGCGCTCTGATAATGGAGCGCCTTCCAGCCACCCTTCTCCTCATCTTCACAGCGATGCTCATATCGATAGTAGTAGGAATCTTTCTCGGAGTGACAGCATCTAAGAAGCCATATTCGTTTAGAGACAATGTAGCAACAAGCATTGCCCTCTTCGGCGTCTCTACCCCGACCTTCTGGCTTGGCCAGATGCTTCTGATATCTCTCGCCATCTATGCTGGCCTCTTCCCAGCATCTGGATTGAGAACTCTCAGGATTGAGCTATTAGGCCTTGAGCATGTGCTCGATATTCTTCACCATCTAGCGTTACCAGCAATCACATTGGCGTTGTTCCACCTTGCGTTCATAACCAGACTAACAAGGGCGAGCATGCTTGAAGTCCTAGGTCAAGACTTCATTGTCACTGCGCGAGCAAAGGGACTAGACGACAAAACTGTCACATATAGACACGGATTGAGGAATGCTCTGCTGCCAGTTACGACTTACACAGGAATGAGCATAGGTTTGCTCTTTGCTGGAGCGATTATGACTGAGACTGTGTTCTCGTGGCCTGGCATGGGCACCCTTCTCTACGACTCGCTCCGTCTAAGAGACTATCCTGTGCTGCTAGGAATCTTCATCTTCGTTTCAGTGATGGTAGTAGCGTCCAACCTTGTCGTAGATGTCCTCTACAGCTACTTGGATCCGAGAATAAGAAGTGAATGAACAATGAATCAAGATGGACCAACACCCATCCAAACACGACGAGAGAAGAAGACCGTCCTCTTCAAAGTCGCTGGGTTTTGGAAGCAATATAGCAAGAATCGCGCAGCAGTAGTTGGATCATTCCTTCTCGCAGCCATATGCGCAATCGCGATTGCTGCTCCAGCGATCACATGGTACCCTCCACTCAAAAGTGCAGTCGGCAACCCTTTCGTTCCACCTACAACAAAACACCTTTTCGGCACCGATGATCTTGGTAGAGACATCTACAGCAATGTTGTCTACGGTGCAAGAACCTCATTGATTGTGGGTCTTCTAGCAGCGGGGATCTCAGCGCTCATAGGGATCTTTGTCGGAGCCACCTCAGGCTACTACGGTGGGAAGATCGACGAGCTTCTGATGAGGATGAGTGAGATATTTCTTGTCTTGCCCACGTTTCTCTTGGCACTGATTATTGTGGCGGTATTTGGTACAAGCATCAACAATATCATCTTAGCTATCGCCATTGTCAGTTGGCCTAGAACGGCACGTCTGCTTAGAGCCGAGTTTCTAACATTAAAGGAGCGGGAGTTTGTTGAGGCCGCACGCGTGCTGGGCTCCAAGCACACAGACATTATGTTGAGTGAGATTCTTCCGAACGCGATCTTTCCGGTCATAGTCAATGCTTCGCTTGAAGTCGCAACAGCGATCCTTACTGAGGCGGGATTGAGTTTCTTGGGGGCTGGTGATCCGAACGTGCCCAGCTGGGGTTTGATGTTGAACAATGCTCAGAGCTATCTGAGGGTGGCGTGGTGGATGGCCGCTTTCCCAGGAGCCATGCTTCTCCTCACATGTCTCTCCCTCAACCTTGTGGGCGACGGCCTAAACGACTACTTTAACCCGAGGCTGAAGGAGAGATAGACAACCGTCTCTTGATCTCATGAGAGATTGTGTGGGAGGATCTGGTTAATTTGAAGAAGATCGGTTTGGCGACAACCTCGCAGACGCCACGTGACGATATCGTTCCATCACTCCGAAGAATGATCGGCAGAAGCGTTGAATTCGTACAGGCAGGTGCTCTGGACGATCTCACAAAGCAAGAAATTCTGAGGCTTACGCCGAAAGACGATTCTGACGTTTTGGTCTCAAGAGTGAGAGACGGCTCCGAAGTCATGTTCGGAAAGAGTCACATCGTGCCGAGGCTTCAGAGATGCATAGACAGCCTGAACACCAAAGGCGTGGAAGCCATAACCCTGCTTTGCACAGGAAGCTTTCCTAGATTCGAATCCAAGGTTCCCATCGTAAGACCTGACTTCTTGATGTATGGCTTTCTAAAGTCAATCCCGAACCTGAAGAAGGTGGGGTTGCTCGTCCCAAACGAGAGGCAGCAAGATCCCATAGGCAAGGAGTTTGAAGACGAAGGTTTTGAGGTCGTGACTTCGTGGCTTTCTCCTTACAGAGAAAGCTCTGTCGAAGAGGCCACGAAACCCTTCAAAAGAGATGACGTGACGGTGATTTCACTGCTCTGTATGGGCTACAACCCGGGTTTGAAGAAGAAGGCGGTAGAGTTCACTTCGAAGCCCGCAGTCCTGGCGCAGTCCTTGCTGGCTAAAGCGATCGACGAACTCCTAACATAGTCGTAGACGCAGATCCTGCAGCAGAGAGATCGATCACATTTCTGGTTTTCAGATCAGCTTAAGTTGTAGATACTCTGCCGGTACTTCTTCTCCAGACCTAAGGTACAGTATTGCTCCGGAAGCCTGCCAGAGCGTGGCTCAACTCGGCTAGGAACCATCTCTCATTTTCCTCTGTTTTGCGGAAACCGTCTTAGGCGAGTCTTGTCAGCTATTCAAGATTAGTAACGCATGCCCTGACAGACAGAACCTGTCTGTGCTTGTCGCTCGTTCTGTTCTCAACTCATCTAGACAAGCCTGACTCCTTAACACAGGCCTTTGGCATCATCGAGGTCTAGGAGCTTTGTGCTTCAACCACATGGAGAAAGCTTCAGGATAGGATACCAACCCAATTCTCGGGATACTTACGTCCTTTCTATTTTGAGACGACGTGAAAGCATTCCGGTTTTCTCTGAATCTCTTCTTGGAGAGAGTCAAGGCTCAAACCCTTGTGGAGGATCGCATCAGCTCTGGTGCAGACCTGTCCTTGTCTGAAAGCTATCACGGTCGGCACGGCATCAATGTGGTACTCTTCCCAAAGGTCACTGTCGTAGCTAGAGATGTCCACCTGGGCAACAGTCATCTCAATCTTCTCTGAGAGTTCATGGAATTTCGGCATGAATTCAATGCAGTAAGGGCAGCGTGGCATGTAGAATAGTACGACTACTGATTTGCGAAACTCGACGATTTCTTTCTTGAACTTCTTCTCATGTAGCTCAATGATCATCGTGGCACCACAAGTCATCATCGATGTGGGATTTGAACCAACGGAGAGTCATGTTCTCACGTATCAATCTAACACAGATACCGTGAAAATGTGTGCCTTAGAGATCCATGCTGGAGGAAAACGTAGCAGCCATTGAAGGGTCTTTGGCCTATGCTCTTCTCTCAACCTTGATCTTGCAGTTCGCAGCGACTGCAGCGATGGCTCCTAATGCCGCGACCCACGGAGCGAGAAGCGCACCTACAACGCCCACTGTTGCAGGAATCTCAAGGAGCTTCTCTCCTTTGTCATTCTCAACAATTATCTTGGTTACGTTTCCCTCATGAATGAGCTCTTTGATCTTCTTCACCAATTCGTCCGAGGCTACCTCGAATTCCTCTACAGCAGTCTTCCCAGTAGATTCTCCACATACAGGACAGTACTTTGCCGCTTCAGGCAGCTCAGATCCACATTTGCCACACGAAGCCATAGACAACACACTTCCTTTGCTATGTGTCGTAGATCATACTGTTACTAGATCTTAAGCATGTCACGAGCTCCAGTGATTTTGCCTGATGCTGCGAGAGAGTCAGAAACGAACCGAAAGAGAAGGACAGTCAATCATCAAAGGGATCCCGTTCACATTGTTAAGAACAGATTTCGAGAAGCACTTCGTGCAAGTGCCCAGTTTCTGCCCAAGTCTTTTACGAACAAACAATCTTCACTAGATAGCACACTCGTTGTTGATGAGAAATTATTATTGGCAGGATAGCATATCTGAATGTGGGAGAAGCGATAATGGAAAGGGGCAGAAGCAGGGCTTATGTTCGCTTGATCATTGCCGTTGCGATATGCGAGGGTGCAGGCATTGTCGGATCCATCTTCACCACTCCCGCCATATCGACATGGTACGCCGGACTTCGTAAGCCAGACTTTGCTCCGCCCAACTGGGTTTTCGGACCAGTATGGACAACGCTCTATCTCCTGATGGGCATTTCCCTCTTCATTGTCTGGAAAGCTGGACTGGACAAGATTGCTGTAAGAAGATCCGTCGTGGTGTTCGGCGTTCAGCTTGTGCTGAACATTCTATGGTCGTACCTGTTCTTCGGCTTAAGGTCGCCGTTGTTTGGTCTAATCGAAATCATGGTAATGTGGATCGCGATTGCCCTTACTATTGTCTTTTTCCTCAAGGTCTCAAAGACAGCTGCGCTTCTACTCGTCCCGTATCTACTATGGGTGAGCCTTGCGAGTTACTTGAACTATCTCCTATTGATGCTTAATCCCTGATTGGTTGAGGAAGCGTGTCAACCGAAGATCTCCACAAGCGGCCCGTCTAGATCGCTTCCTTCAGGCCTTCAGTAATTGGAAGTGAGCGTGAGCGATACGGTGGTCGTCTCCTGATTGCACGTAGACCAATGTGACTGGCCCGCGTTGAACCTTGCCCTCACCTCCTCTCTGGAAGAACCATGTTGCCTTGACGATTGTATTTGATTCAGAGACTTCAGTCTGCATGTCTTCCAGCCACAGTCTATTCAGTTGAACCTTGCCTCATTCAACAAAGTCAGACTCTTCATGGTGTCTGCGCTCGCTTCTATGCCTTTGATAATATCTTGTTTCTCCGAGGAGGAGTATGTCGGTCTCGAATCTTTGAGAAAGAGTCTGTCTACCATAGATAAGTCGTGCGAGTTCCACATCGAAATCCAAGCGTCCACAACTCTCAGACTAGATCCTTGGTCGGACTCTTGCATTGATTACTCCTCTCGACCTCTGCCGGTCTCGTGGAGCTATTCCAGCCCTCGATTGTTGATCAAGGTTTTGGGTCCTATGTTCCTTGGGCCGGCTAGTTCGTGTCAGCGTGCTGCACGTTGTGGAAGGTCCAGTTCGAAGAGTTGTGCGGCCTTGCTGAGAAGATCTGGTATCGGTAGCCTTTGTGGGCAGAGTTCTTCACATCTCTTGCATCTTGCGCATCGTTTGGCTTGGCTTTCCGGCGTGATGTGTTCCCAGTACTTGTTCTTGATCGCGTCGTCCCTGTCTCTCACGAAGTATTCGTTGTAGAAGGAGAATATCTGAGGAATGTTTACTCCTTGAGGGCAGGGCACACAGTACCTGCAGCCTGTGCAACCGATGAATCCAAGGCCCTTGTACGCCGTCACAAGTTGGGTGACTAGTTCCTGTTCCTCTTTGCTTAGTGTGTCTGGACCAGAGACATTGGCTGTCTCCACGTTCTCCATGACCTGTTGGAGGGTGCTCATGCCGCTTAGCGCTATGGATACTTCCGGTTGGTTCCAGACCCAGCGCAGGGCCAGGCTTGCAGGCGTGGTCTTGAGGTTTGACTTGTCCCAAAGAGCTTGAATCTCTCTTGGTGGTTTGATGGCTAGTTTCCCGCCAGCTATTGGTTCCATCACGACAACGGCGAGACCTTTGGAGGCGGCGTACCTAAGCCCCTTTGTTCCAGCCTGATAATCTGTATCCATGTAGTTGTATTGGATTTGGCAGAGCGTCCATCCGTCGTAGCTGTCTATGATCTCCTTGAGTATGGGGTACTCGTCGTGGAAACTGAAGCCGAGGTGACCGATCTTTCCCTCTCTTATTTTCCTCTCTGCCCAGCCGAATACATCTAGCTGCTTCAGTTTTGGCCATCGCTCCTTGTTAAGGCCGTGGAGCAGGTAGAAGTCTACGTGATCCACCTGTAGTTTGCCAAGCTGCTCGTTCAGATACTTGTCCATGTCTTCCTGAGAGTTGACAAGCCATGTTGGCATCTTGGTGGCTAGCCTGACTTTCTCACGATACCCGTCCTGCAACACCTTCCCGACTAGAAACTCACTGTTGCCTCTGTGGTAGCCATAGGCTGTATCCACGTAGTTCACACCGTGATCAATGGCGTACCTTATCATTTTGATGGCTTCGGGCTCATCGATCTTGGCAGCATCTCCATCTCGGACTGGCAGCCTCATCGCTCCGAATCCTAGAGTCGAGACTTGCCAGTTCAGTTTGCCGAAGTTCCGGTACCTCGTGCGAATCCCTCACTGCGCACCTTATCGAAATATCGTTCCCTAATAATCTTGACCATGCCCGCGTATCTA